>RCNB010000992.1_pt1 | contig 27375 bp, 24 predicted proteins | sample 2041321 | NCBI WGS metagenome assembly RCNB01 (sample SAMN09708232, study PRJNA481090) | Marine sediment metagenome, whole genome shotgun sequencing project. | reverse complement strand
CGCCCCGACGCAGCATGAGGACAAGCGCAATACGCCACTATCCAAGTGCCATCGTTTGGTAGATCACCCACAAATGCTTCCGGTTCTTCATAGTACGGAACTGGAATAGAACCTGGAATATGTGTTTGTCGCCAGGCAACTTCTGACCGGGCATCAAGTATGATCATTCGAGCACTGTCTTGCAATGCTTGATTCACTTGTTTTGAGGACACGTAAAGTCCTTTTCTTAGATTGAAATTTGGTGCTTTACTATCAGGATTCAATACATAGTTTTCGGGTGAAGGAATTGTTACCGTATCAATTTTCGGTATGTTCCAACCGGAGGCGCGACTTCTGAGAAAGGCAGTGACCCCATTAATTTCATCTTCGCTTAGGCTGTCTTTGAAAGCGACCATCGGAGTACCATCCCTTCCCTCAGAAATGGCATACTTAAGAAATTCATCTGTGGCAGTAGCCAATAGCATAGAATTTCCTAAGGCAGGAGCAGAAATGCCCTCTCCATTTGACCCGTGACATTCGGCGCAGTCTTTTGCATAAATTTTAGAGCCTAGTGCTACATCTCCTACTACAGGCTCTCTTGACATTTCAATAGGTTCTTCCACTCCACTGGTTTCATACAGCCATTGCAATAACAATTCAATCTCTATATATTCCATAGGACCACCCTGCGTACTTAAATAGCCCGCCATAGCCGTGCCTGTTCTACCGTATTGGACGGTATATCGGAGGAAATTGGTTGATTTTGATGTGGCCATCAACGAATGTGAATTAAGTGAGGGGGCATTATCAGCGGCATATCCTTTCCGATTTTCACCATGACAAAGGGCACAATATTTTTGATACATCCCCGCAGCATTCTTTGATGCGACACTATCAAGCTTTGAGCCTATTTTAAATTGTTGCGCCATCAAAGCTTGCGCTTCGGGTTCATTTACGAATTCAAGCTGTACTCCTTGCGCATATTCACGCAATACCGTTATGCGATCTTGTATTGAATCAAGTAAAAGTGCTTCGCTTGGTAATCTTTCACTAAGAAAATGGTAGGTAGAATCAAGGTTTACTACTTCAAAACGGATGGCAAAGACTCCAGAACCGCGATCTTGTAGAAATTTGGAAAGATTATCATCTGTGGATTGAGGTGCTCTTAACTGTAATTCTTGATGTCGCTTTAGTTGAAAGCGTGCCATGTTTTTAGATGTGTTATTTTCCAGTTCAGTGAGCCCCATTTTTTGAAATTTTTCACGTGAAGCGTCAAGGCTGTCAACGGCAATTTGTAAAGCCGCTATTCCAACAACTCCATTAGCATGATTCGAGTAGCTTCGATAGTACGAATAGTAGGTTTTCCAATCTTGGAGCGTCCTCTGATAATCGGTATTTACACGTTCCACAAACCTGGGAAGGTAGGTAGGGTTCATGCTTTCAAAATCTAAACTGCGCTCTTGAGACCCACCATCATCCCTTGCCCAACCTTCGGGAGGCTTTGTTGTTCGATAGGATGCAACCGAATCCATTTGGAATCCCTGAGCAGTAAGCCATGAATACGTACTATCTGCTGATGAACTAGATAACGAATAACTCTGCGTACCTTCATGATTCTCTAAAAATGCTTTAATGAAGGAGGGAGCGCTACTTGTAACTAAGGAATCTTCAATGGAAAGAAATTCAATAGATGACATATCAGGAAAGTTAATCTTAGTAGTGATAGATCCATCGAAGACCCCCTTTTTAAATTTAGCAGCATCGGGCATTTTAAATCCGAGTACATCTGAATAATAATCGCGTGTACTTTTTAGATTGTTGACGATAATAGTTGAGCTGCTGATGCCAGTCCCTGCTCCAAGTAGAGGATAAGCATCTTTAATCTCTTTGTATTGATCTGTTGAGCATGATGTAATAATTAAAAGTACTAAAAGTAGTGGTGTTCTTAAAGTGAATGAAACCCATTTTTCTTTATTTGTCAAATTGAAGAATGTCAAAGCTTTGTTCATATAGGTGAGGTTGGTTTGAGCTACTAATTTAATGATTACTACCCAATTTTTCGTATTCTTGTATAATTAGCCTCTTAAATCTGTTAGAATTTGATAGATAGCATCATAAAACCTTAAAATTCACGTTAAAAAGGGTAAACCTTTTTGAAAATCTGAATTTGATTGTTAATTTGCAATCTGAAGTTTGATTATATGAAAAAATATATTACAGTTATATCGATAGTCCTATTAGTTGTTTTGAGCAGCTTTATCCTGGGTACGAAGGCTGCTAGATCTGCAAAGCAAGAAGTGGGTGAACCATCCATTACATTAGCGACTCAAATTGAAGAGAAAGGCCCCATTTTAATTGAACGGTATCCTTTAATGGAAACGAAAAAGGTAAGCCATAAATTGGATTCCTTATTAAAGCGTATTAATAAAAGGCATGATTTTCATGGATCATTATTAGTTGCAAAGAATGGAAAAGTACTGTATGAAAATTACGTTGGTTATGCAGATTTTCAAAAGAAAGAACTATTAAATGAAGCGTCTGTATTTCAATTAGCTTCCGTAAGTAAACAATTCACTGCAGCGGCTATTATGTTATTGTATGAGCGGAATCAAATTCAACTTACCGATACTGTAAATAAATATTTTCCAGACTTCCCTTATGAAAATATAACCATTAAAAACCTCCTAAATCATACTTCTGGATTACCGAGATATTTTTGGGTTGCAGAGCATGAATGGAAACAAGAAAAAGCACCGACGAATAGTGAAATGATGGCGTTGCTGGAATCAAGTAAAGCACAACGATATTTTAAGCCAGGACGGAATTTTGATTATTCTAATACTGGTTATTTTGTATTGGCTTCTATAGTTGAAAAAGTCACTGGTAAAAGTTTTAGTGTTTTTGTAAAAAAGAATATTTTTGAGCCATTAGATATGAAAGATTCTTTTGTCTTAAGTTCTGAAAATAACAGTACTGTAGAAAATCGATTGGACGGTTATAGATTGTATAGAGGTTGGAGACATCTAAAAATTAATAATACCGTTAATGACGCCATTGTAGGTGATAAAAATGTTTATTCCTCCAGTAAAGACTTGTTTAAGTGGACACTTGGACTAAGTAGTGGAAAACTACTTTCAAAAGAATCCTTGAATCTTATGCATGCTAAAGGAGAAACTATCTACGGAAGAAAAGTCCCATATGGTTTTGGCCTAAGGATCAATACCAAAGACCAAAACACGATCTATCATTACGGTAAATGGAATGGGTTTAGTACGGGGCTTACGCAATATCAGGACGACGAATTGGTGGTCATTATTTTAGAACATACCAGTTATAATGCTATGTCATCTTTGAATAAAAAAGTAAAGAAAATTATTATAGAAAATTTCCAGTGTTAAGAGGATCTAGTTTCGAGTCCCATCCAAACCGCAATAAGAAAGTTGTGTTGTTTTGGCATTTTTTTCAAAAATATAGAGGTCTATCGTAATAAACTGAAGGAAAGTGTCCTTTAATTTTGGCATGCTATTTTGTTTTAATAACCACCATATAGTAAGGTTATACTAATTGATACGGCTTCTTTAGGAATATGATTTTCCCTTTTCTAATGGTGATCGGAATAAAAATAACCACCAAACTCCATAAAAAGACACAATAGATAAAATGTATTAAAAATTTCAACAAAGAAAAATCTGTCAAGGTAAGTAAATGGCTTTCCAACAAATCGATAAAAAATAGCATCACATAAAAACCAGAGCTATATGTTATTAGAGATCTATAACCTACTTTATTTGTCTTAGTAGCATCATTATAGACAACTTCGAGCCAGTTACTTTTTGTTTTTGTGTTTTTTACCCAATTAAATGTTTGAGACCAATCTAAAAATTGAATTAATCGCCTAGAATTATTCGACTTTTCAGGTTGATATCTAACAGGGACTATCTGTCGTGGCCATGTTAAAAAGGCTATTAAAATTATAAAAAGATCTTGTAAAAAATGTCCAAATTTTTCATGTACCATCGTAAATAGTGCTAGATGAAAAATGATTATTAACCAGACACTTAAAGTTCTCCATTTATTCAGCAAAACTAAAATTCCAATAACAGCTTCAACCAGTATGACTGACCATGACAATATTTTTGCAAACAGTAATTTCGGCAACAAATTTGAAATATAGATATAAATGGGATTTTCAAAAGCTACAGCCAACCAATTATCCATGAATTGCCCTGTCCACCAATCCGGCTCAAACATTTTGTTAAATGATGTGCTTAAATACAACAAACTCACTTGAATAATAAGTAACCATGGTAGGCCTTTATTAGTCATGAGTCCAGAGAGAAAAAAGATACATCCTACAATAAAAAGATGATTTCTAAACACAAGTTTCGAAGCCAACAGTGTTAAAAAAATTACAAGGCCAAGAATACTTGAAGAGAGTTTAGTTTTGATGTTAAAAAGGAGCATTGTTCCAAATAGTAGGAAGCAAATTCGTAAAGAGTTCTTAAAAAGAGAAGGATAATTAGTAAACGCGTCTAACACCTTTGTAAAAGGTAGAAAGGGGTCATTCATCAAAAAATAAAAATTATTAAAGACCAAAAGAACTAATAACATTTTATTCATCAATAAGATGTTCGGCAACATTTCGCTGGACGTTATATTCCATGGAGCGAAATTTGAAATAGAGAAAACGTCTAATTTACTATCTTCCATAATTCTTTTTCGTGACCATTGATTGCGTATAATACCCTAACTGTGGCGCCTTCATTTTTACCATAGGTCGATTCATATTGATTAATCATACTGAAAATATTATGAATAGATCTTGGCTCCCAACCTTCGGCAAAAAAACCATATCTATTTTGTATTTCATTCTTAGTTAACTCGTGATTATGTATCTCTACAGAAATTTCGTAAAATGTATGCTCATCATATGGCGCCCAACAAAAAAAACGTTCTGGTATAAATCGAGCATATAATACCGAAGAAAGTTGTACTAGAAGAAATATGATACCAATTGTAAAACGAATTTTCATAAATCGGAGTATTATAGATTATTTTAAAACAGTATCGAAATTACAATAGATATCATGTTTAAATTTTTGTAAAAACTTTGCTTTAATGAAGCCCTTCTCGTTTAGTTTAACGATGATATATTTATAAAAAGAGGGTATCGGGTCTAATAATTTGCTATAAATAGTTATGTTTTTTGGAATTTTCTGGTTTATGTTTTTTCTAAGTATTTTTGCCTTAATTATTTTAAAAAGACCGAAGGTATTTAAACATTTTTCCAAACGATATTTAGGGGTTTCAAATTCTATTCCTAAAGAAGCTAAACAATATAAATATGGGAAGTTGACCCCTACACAGTTAGACGAATTAATTGATCCCCAAATACGGGGGTTTATTTCGATTACCTTAAAATCATTAGTTGTTTGGTCAAATCTCAAATCAAGATGTGCTAAACCAGACCATGCTAGTTTTTCCATAAGAATTTTAACAGTTTTATACACTTTTTGATTGTCACTAAATTGGACTCCGTAAGGCATGTTATAGGGTTTTGAATTTAGCCAGTATCCTTGTTGAATGGTATGGGCTAAAATCTTTCCATCTTTACATAAGACACTCATATCTATATCATACCCTTCGATATATTCTTGAATTATACTTTCGGGATTCTTGCTAAGTATTGCTTTTAACGATTTTTCCGTTTCAATTTTCACTATACCAGTACCGCCACTTTTAGTCAAGGGCTTTGATAAAACAGGAAAATTTATTTTATGAATGTTGGTTTCGTTAATTGATTTTGAATTAATTGTAGCAGGTTTATTGATGTTATGTCGATCTAAAAATTCAAATAAGTGCCATTTGTTATTCGCTATGTCAAATGTTTTAACTGTAGGTAAAAGTAGCGGTATTGGCAGATGTAATTCTTCATTAAATTCAGAAAGTAGTCTAATTTCTGTCACATTTACTGGAAGTAAAACATCGATTTTTTTCTTAGCTATTTCTTTATTGATTATTTTAATCCAATCACTAGCGTATATAATATCGGACTTTGGATAATAACTAAATGAGGTAATATGTCTTGAGAATTTCGTTTCAATCCATTTATGTTTGGATACGATGTGGATTTTTATAAATTCATTTTTAGATAAACATCTTATTACAGGAAGTGCAAATTTAATTTCACCATCGGTAATTAAAACGTTTATATTTTTGTTTAATCTATTCATTGAGTGCATGTAAATATAATTTTTTAAAACTTAGTCAATTACTAGAATCAATATAATTGAAGTGAGGACATCCACAGACGTCAGATTTTTATATTCAAATTCGACTTGACAGAACTCCTCCTGCCATTCTAGATAATATTAAATTAATGGGTTCGAGTCCCATCCAAACCGCAATAAGAAAGTTGTGTTGTTTTGTTATTTTCTTCCTTTTATATGTGACCATTTATTATAACCTTGTGTCATACTAGTATACTTAATATTAAAAACCCTTTAAGATGGCAAAATTTGAAATTTACAAAGACAAAAGAGAAGAATTTAGATTTAGACTAAAAGCTGGTAATGGCCAGACGATCCTAGCGAGTCAAGGATATGCAGCTAAATCAGGTTGCACTAATGGAATAGAATCTGTTAGAAAAAATGGACCCGATGATGCTAGATATGAACGCTTAGAAGCTAAAAGTGGCAGTCCATATTTTAATTTAAAAGCTGGTAATAACCAAGTTGTAGGAACAAGTGAAATGTATACATCTACAAGTGCTATGGAAAATGGAATTACTTCTGTAAAGACCAATGCACCTAAAGCTAGTGTTGATGATCTAACTTAGACATGCACAGAATATTATAATTAAGAGTTACAAGAAATTGTAGCTCTTTTTGTTTAAATTTATTTCTAAAATTAGCCAATGAATAAAATTTTAGGGTTCATATTTGATGCAATTGGTATTATTCTAATTATATCTGTATTGATGAGAATAGTGGGGTAGAAAGGTGACTTTATAAACTTATTTAAAATATTTTTTTCACAAATAATTGGCTTTCAAAGAGGTGAAATCTTGGAAACTTTATGGTCAGAATACTAATTCTGGTCTTCATTTATTATATGTTTAAATGAGGTAAAAAAGATATAACTACTAAAACGAGATACTCTATTTTGATTTGTTTCTAGTCGATACTTTAAAAAATTTAAATATTACGAACGTCCTAAAAAATGGTGTCAAAATAATTTGTAATTTGAGAAAGTATTTTTTACGACTAGTGCACATTTAGAAATTATATTTTTTATGGCTAAAAAGCCTTTTTTTAAAGCTATTCTTTTTGCATTGATTTCAAGCTTCGTCCTGACCTGCGCAAGTGATGAGCCTATTGTTGCTGAAGGTCCTGTCGCCTCTTGTTTTGACGGTATTATGAACGGTGCCGAAGGAGGTATTGATTGCGGTGGCACCTGTGTGATTGTATGCCCCCCTAGTGATAATTTAGAAGGAGAAATAGTAACTACCTTAGAACTCAATGCTTCTGTCGAATATCTCTTGACAGGGCCACTTTTGATCAGAGATGGAGCGTCACTATTAATTCCTGCTGGAACCGTAATTAAAGTAGAAAGTGGTATCAATGCCTATATAGCAGTAGCACAAGGAGGTCAAATTCGTGCTAATGGGCAATCTGATAATCCGATTGTAATCACATCAAATGCGACAAACCCAGCGCCGGGCGACTGGGGAGGAATTATTTTTGCTGGAAAAGCACCTATCAATACGGGTACCGTTGATAGAACAGAAATCATTGATATCTTTTATGGAGGAGCCCGAGTAAATGATACTTCAGGCGTGTTAAAATACGTAAGAGTTGAATATGCAGGAGCACAGTTTGATACCTCAAAAAAGTTCAGCGCAATTTCCTTTTACGGAGTAGGGGCCTTCACCACGTTTACGTATGTACAGGTTATACATTCACTCGGAAATAGCTTTAAATTTATTGGGGGTACAATAAATCCGAAATGGGTAGTATCGACAAATACCGATGGAAATGGATTCGAAATCACTGATGGTTGGAATGGTAAAGGTGATTCGTGGTATATTGCAAATACTGATAAATCAGGTATTAAAATTGGAAATAACCCAACTATAGAAGATTTGAATCCAATAACGATGGGTATGTTACAAAACATATCGATTGTTGGTCCGCTCACAGAAGGAGCAATCAATTATAGCGATGGCGGTGCGATAACCAATTTCAATAATATATACACTTCTGGATTAAACTTAGGAATAAACGTGAATGGTCAGGCCGCTACATCACAAATTGACATGAACAGTTTAATCATTAACAATATTCAATTTGCGAACCCTCTCACTGGCTTTATTCCAACAAACCATACCGGAACAAATACCACATTTTATACTGAAGCTGACAATGTAGGTGCCGGGAATGGCGCCGAACTTCCGACTTGGGCAACGGGTTGGACAACGGGTTTTTAACTAATTTTGTACTGAGAAAAAGCGTTGAATGGAAACGGGTTCTTGTTGAGTTGTAAATCCTTCGATAGAAATTTCAAATTCTCCTGTGACATCCGAAGTGAAAAAATCGAGTATTGACTCATTTTTCGTGATTTTCAAATGAGGAATCCATAACAACTGTAACCGATCATCAGGTATACGAGAGGGAGTAGTTTCGTTATATTGCTGTTGAAAATAATTCTTACTCACCTGAGGTTTTAGGAGATTAAAGGACAATAAAGAAGGTTTATTTTGAAATTCTTCAATATTATTATTTTTTGAAGTAAATATTAAAGCTCCTTGATACACTTTTGGTCCTAAAACAAAGCGATCACGAAATACGTCGATTTCGTCGATTGTAAAAGCATTACGATCTAATAGCATTGAATGATTTGAAATTTGCAAACCATCGATAAGCACTAATGGTAAAATTCCTGAATTGGTGCCATAGTTATATCCCTGAACTCTCATAAGAGCATTTGATTTCTTCATATTTGAAATAGACACATCTTTTACAATTTCAAAAATGGTCTCACGGACCGTTTTAAACCGTGTAAAATCATCAAGTTTATAAGACTGTATTTCTTTACTATCAAATAATTGCTCTGAAACTGTAGCCAGGATTGAATCAGGTTTATATTTGAAATAGGCATTGTCAATTTGGTTATGAATGCTTCTTTGTAGAATTTCTTTTTTCATCAAAGAATCAAGGGTCAGATCTTCGAATACTAATCTAGAATAGTCTAATGAGGCTTGTTCTTTAAGTGCTATTTTATAATCATGTTGAGAAGCATCTAGAATTTCTAAAAAAATACGATTACCTTCATAATCTTTGTCAATATTGATATAAAAATTCCCGTTTTTATCTGTTTTAGCAAGAGCTATATAAAAATTTTCACCAGGAATTGAAGCGGCAATTTTTAAATCTTTAAGCGTGCTATTGCTTGAAGTGCTAACCATTCCGCGCAATAGTTCTCCTCTCAACTCAGGTAAGTAGACCGATATATTATTTGAAGGAGCCTTGTCTCCCACTTTTTTTGTAATATTTTGGAGATATGTGACCAGTCTTTGTTTGGATGGTTCAGGTATTTTTCCCGTTTTTCGAACCGATATAGAATACGCTCCGTAGGGTATGGTTGCTTCGTTTTTACTCTTGAGTATCATTGATATTTTGGATCTGGTATTTGAAATTTGATTACTCAAAACCAAATCTAACGGGCCTGCGTTTTTATCAATATTGTCAACTTCCTTCGTTTTATGATTTGAGTTAATGATCGTGTCAATAGATTTTGATATTGCTGTTCGATCATTGGTTTTTTGTGCTTGATATGGATTGATAATGTGGAGATCTCCTTTAAAGAAACGGTCTATTCCTTCATTCTTCATCCAATTGGTATAGGCAAGCAATTTATAGCTACCCGTTTGAGCAGTAACCGGAATGAAAAAATCGCCGTTACCCAACCCGTTATTCAGTTTGATCTTTTGTTTGAATAATTGTTCCCCTTTTTCACTGATCAATTCTACATAAGCAATCTTGCTCAAATCACTAAGGTTGGCTGTTTTGTTATCGAAACAATAAACGTTATAATAGATATATTCACCTGTGAGAAATAAGGAAGTATTTATATGTGTAAAAATATGTTCTTGCGGAATAGCTTTGTATAGCTTTACCTGAGCCTCATTTTGTAAGGCAACCTGCGTATTCGCCCAATTAATGGTCAAGGAGGAGAGCAGTAGTATTACTAAAAAACGATTCATTATCATTATATTTATTCTGTCCAAAAATCAGGAATAACATTACTTCCTAACACCGTACAATCACCACATCGACTTTGTACTACAAGTCCTTGGGCATAATATCGTATAGCATCATCATAGATGAGGTTAGCCAAATCGCGCTCACCTAAAGTGCCTTCTGAAGAAGGAGAAAAGGGAAGGCAATCTGTAACATATGGTGGCGGTTCTTCATTAGGAAAAAAGTCTTCGTAATCGAAAAATATGCGTTTTTCGGTCACGGCGGCAACCTCAAAAAAACCAGCAATATTCTCTCTAGAGTCATCTAATGAAAAAATATTTCCTGCCAAAAACCCCGGTTGATCTTCTGAAAAAACATTGCCCGAACTTTGTGATAAACCTCTGAGCGTTTCATAGAATGAAAAAGCCTCAGGGCTCTGCACATATTGCCGAACCAAAATGCTATATCTATACGTTAAAATATAATTATCTCTTTCAATAAATCGAACGTTATATTTGCTTAATCGATCTTCACTTAAAGCTAAAGTGCTTGCAACTTGAATATTTCTTGAAGGATTCGTGCCATAACAGATACGTTCTTCTCGCTCGCGCAAAATAATGGCGACGTTAAAAGTACTGACTCCTTCATTAAGTACCACGATGTCAAATGGACTCCAAAATGGAGCGATTATTTTAAAGGTTTCAAGATATTCATGACGATAATAATTCGAACTGCCAGATGGGTCAAAACTGTCTACAAAAATTCCCATCCCCTCCGTACCATCATTATTAGTAGTGCGCTCAGCATATAAATTATCGATGTTCGTATTTTGCACAGGTAGTTGCATACTACTTGATGCATATGATTTACCATCTTGGGTTGAAATCATCAAGGTATAATCTTTATTCATCTCTGCAGCAAAAGCTATATTAGATAGATATTTTCCAGGAGCCTCTTCTTCAAATACGTATTGATCTCCATCATCAGTTCTAATCATCACTTGCGCATTTTTTTCAGCTGGAGCCACGTCTTCTTCGAAACGAAAAGAACGCGAAAGCAAGACTTCCTGCTTTTTATTTTCGTTTGTAAGTGTGGCATTGACAACCAAGACATCTTCAAAACTATCTACCGCTCCTTCAAAAGGTTCTATACAGCTAGAGAGCATACATAATATCAAGATCATTTTACATGAATAATGCAGAATACGAGTTCTAAAAAAATACTGTATGTAATGATTGAAATGCATGTTATTTACTACTTCTATTTATATAGATCATTTGGTTAAAATTTAATATTATAGGTAATTGATGGTACTGGTACCGCAAAAATTGAACTTTGCAATGCCTGTACTTCACCATTATCAGCTACGAAAAAAACAGAATATGGGTTATTTCTGCCTAACACATTGTATACTGAGAAGCTCCAAAAACTATGAAAAAGTTTCTTTTTTTTATGATTTCCTTCAAAATTAATACCGATGTCTAGCCGATAATAATCAGGTACTCTAAATTTATTACGATCACTATACAAAACAAACTCTCCTTCGTTAAATGTAAAATTTCCAACAGGAAACGTAACAGGTCTTCCAGTCTGATAAATAAAATTACTGGACAAACTTATACGTCTAGATAGTTTATAATTCATCACAAGACTAACATCATGAGGCTTATCAAAATTAGACGGAAAAAATTCACCATCGTTGACACGCTCTTCGTTAAATTCACTGTCTAGTTTAAATAAAGATCGAGAATATGTATAGCCGAGCCACCCATTTAATTTGCCTTTATTTTTTCGAACTAATAGTTCTACTCCGTAGGCTTTTCCTTCTCCTTGCAGTACTTCGGTTTCTACATTTTCATTTAAAAGTAGCTGAGCTCCTGTTTTGAAATCTAAAATGTTTTGCTGCTTTTTGTAAAAGCCTTCCAAACTGAATTCATATTCATTGATATTGATGTTCTTATAGATGCCCAAAGATATCTGACTTGCTTGCTGGGGTTCAATATTACTATCAGAAAGTTTCCAAGTGTCTATTGGTGACACGGTTGTATTATTGGACAGGGTATGAATAAATTGATAAGTATTATTAAAACTGGCCTTTATAGAAAGATCATCGCTCAGTAAATAACGAGCCGAAATTCTAGCTTCAGGCCCTCCATAGGTTTGAAAAACTTCATTTTTGCCATAGGTTTCAGTGCCAATAACAGTATTCTCAGATCGCGGAACACCTTCTTGATATGTCCGCTGGGTAGAAGGACCTAAGCCCGCAAAGAACGAATATCGAAATCCTAGATCAAATTGTAATTTTTCATTGACTTTAAGGTTGTCTGAAATAAATATGGCTGCTTCTAAGCCTCTTTCTTCGGGTATCGTGATAGACGTAATTAAGTCGCCCGCACTTTGTGGTTCAATTTCTCCCGGTAAGACCGAATATAATTTACCCGAAACTCCATAGCTAAATTTGTGTGTTTCGTTCATTAAATACCACAGATGGAGCTTTAATTCCGTTTCATTAATTTGGTAGTTTTGTGAAAAATTAGCATTTACACTGCCGTCATAATCAATATTGAATTTATACTGGCTATTATTTAAAATCAGGCTTCCATTATTTTTCTCATTAAACTTATGATTCCATTTTAGAGAAACAAGTCTGTTGCTATAACTAAAGAGTGAATCAGAAGTAATGCTAAAGACGTCTTTGCTGTAATATCCTGTTGCTTCTATATCATTTTTTTCATTGATTTGATGATTGTATTTCGCAATCAAATCATAAAAAGAAGCTTCACTATTCTTTAAATTATCTTCGTCTAAAGATCTTAAGATCCAGTTAGAATAGGCACCTCGCGCTCCTAAAAGTAGGCCAGCTTTATCTTTTACAAGCGGAATCTCAACAACTGCATTTGAAGTAACTGGACCAACAGAAATTTCTGCTTTGATCTTTTCGCTAGAAGCTTCTTTTGTATTGATGTCAAAAACCGATGATAAGCGACCGCCATATTCAGCAGGAATACTTCCTTTATAGATGTTTACATCTTTAATGGCAAACGGGTTCAAGGCTTGAAAAATTCCAAAAAAGTGAGTAGGATTATAAACAACTGCGTCATCTAAAAGTATCAAGTTTTGATCTGTTTTACCCCCTCGAACATTGAACCCGGAGGCTCCTTCACCTGCAGTGGTAATTCCTGGGAGTGTCGTAGCGACCTTTAATATATCTCGCTCTCCTAGGACCAACGGAATATTTTTCGATTCCTCAGAATCAATTGTTGCGCTTCCTGTGCTGGTATCTTCAATATTTTGAAAAGTATTAGCTTCTAAAACAACTTCATCTAATTGCTCGAAATTTTCTTCGATACTAAAGTTGAGCTCACCATTATTGTAAATGACAACATTCTTTTTTTCAGTGGTATAGCCTAATAATCGTGTCTCTACAAGATTCAGCCCTGCGGGTAATTCTAACTCATAATATCCTTTTGGATTTGATGTTGTACCAATATTAAGACTTTTTACAAATACAGCCATATTCGAAACAGGACTGTTATTTTTTGGATTTCTAATGATGCCTGATAGGGTAAAACGTTTTTTTGCAGCATTGATATTTTGCTTGCCGATGCGAACCATTTCAATGGCTGTATTCTTAGAGTTATTTTGTTTTTTTAAAAAAATAGGTGCTTCAGTTTTTTGTGTTTCATTTTGAGAAATGCGATCTAGTTTTTTTTCAAAAAAATCGTTGGGTAATTCGCTGTAAATAATAGTGCTTTTTGTAAAGATAACACGCTTATCAGAAGCAATGAAATAATTGAGTGTGGAGTCTTTAAAAAGGTCTTTTAAAATACTATCGAGCGAAACGTTTTGATAACTTTTAGTACTACTATTTTTATCCAGCCACTCATCAGCATAATAAAATCGAACTCCCGTTTTTTCTTCAAGTTCAATTAGTATTTCTTGATACGATTTTCCGGATGTTTGTAATGATATGGTATCAGAGCTAATACTTTGAGCAATCACAGTTTTAAATGCGAATATGAATAAGATTGTCAATAGTATTCTCATCATTTAACTTAGATAGTTTTAGTAGTAATTATTGTGTGTAAATCTGTGAGAATAGCATTCATATAGCCATCAGGATCTGACTTTCGGATGGCTTTATATTTTTTAGAAATAGTTTTTATCTCTGTCTTATGGTCGATGAAGATTACACTCAAGTCACTCGCTTTCTTCACTTTATAGTGTATGTCTTTATAGCTAACAATGTACACATGCTTATCCTTAAATTGATAAGAAGCGACCTGTTTGTCTAAATAAGCTACTTTTTCGTCCGATTTTTTGATAATTTCTTTCAGATGTTTTTTATATAGGCTGAGTGAATCTTTTTCTAATAAAATTTCAAAGAAACCTGATATTTCGTTTTTTTCGTTTCGAGGTACCTGTATGAATTTGTGACTGTCAATTGTAAATTCACTTATGTTGCTATTATCTAGTGCTATGATAGGAGCGTTTAAGGTATTCGGATCTTTGATGAGAAGCTTCTCATCAAATACATCGTATTTTAAAGGGATATTGAAATAATATTGACCGTCAAATACAACAGATCCATTCCTGAAATTATATGTTTTAAAATATTGATGCCTGTCATTTATACGTTTGAATCGCTCAAAATATTCGATTCCTTTAAATATTCCAGAGTTTGATTTACCAACAATTTCATCAAACCAATTATAATAATCAGTTTTCATCGTGTCATTTTGACTTTCTAAAGATGTAGGTAATGCAATACTTAAGCAAGTACTGACTATAAGAATATGATAATTTGCTGAAAAGGTCTTCAAAAATATTTTTTTACAGAATAGAAGGGTTAATTATGAACTAATATATAAAAAGATAACTTAAGAACAGTATTGTCAATTCGCCCAAATTGAACGTAACTCTTTTAGATAAGGCACTTAAAAATGGAACTTGTTGATAAAATTGAAAAACTATTTTAAGTAATGTTCTTGTTTTGAGTTACTTTAGTCTCATATAAACGTCGCTAAATTTATACTACATGGAACTAACATTACCACAAATTGAGGGTAAAGTAAGAGAGTTTGCTTACATTATTAATGCTCCAGAAGATCTGATTCCTACTTTCGGATATTCAAAAGAATCAGGCTTGCCTCATATTGAAATTTATAATGAGACCTACTATTTACTTGTTTCTGAAAATGGCAATCAACTTTCAAAAAAGAGTACCACAGACCCTGATGAATTATTATTTATGATCATGCATACAGTATCCATGTCAATGGCATGTGAACGTATGGCTCTTCAAATAGGGAATGAAAGTTTTAGATTGCGTTTTTTTCAAGCTCAAAAGAATATCATGTCAAAAATAAACCTATCATATGCTAGCAGGGTGAAATTAAAGTCGGAGGCCATGCAAAGTGAATTGCTTGTGTTATAAATTGCTTTCGATATCTTTTTTTGTATTTTTAGACTTTAACTAATTCTAATTATTATGAGAAAACTTGGTGCATTTCTATTGCTGCTTTTTTTTAATCTTTCTATTTTTTCTCAAAATTATTTTTATGGAAATCAAGGTCCGTTTGACGAAAAAATACCAAGTCCTGAACAATTTTTAGGATATGGTATTGGTGAATATCATACGCGCCATGATCTTGTAGTGGCCTATTTTAAAACCTTAGCTTCAATATCTGAGAAAGCAACATTGACTGTTTATGGTAAAACACATGAAAATCGTGAATTGGTAATTCTCAATATTTCGAATGCTAACAACATTCAAAATCTAGAGATGCTTCGCCAACAGCATATAGAATTAGTTGACGTTGCGAAGCCTTTGCCTGATGTGAGTAAAATGCCTGTATTTATCAACCTCGCTTATAATGTACATGGTAATGAGCCTTCAAGTACTGAGGCGGCAATGCTAACTGCTTATACATTGATTGCGTCACAAAATTCGGAGGTCACCGGGTACTTAGATAATGCCGTTGTTTTTGTTGACCCAACAATTAATCCTGATGGGAGAGATCGTCATTCGCAATGGGCAAATAGCCGTCGTGGAAGTACTTTGGTAGCAGATAAATATGATATAGAGCATAATGAACCCAATCCTAGTGGGCGTACAAATCATTATTGGTTTGATTTGAATAGAGATTGGCTCTTAGGTGTGCACCCTGAAAGTCAAGGTAAACTGAATTGGTATCATCAATGGTATCCGAATGTTGTAACCGATTTCCATGAAATGGGAACAAATAGCACCTATTTCTTTGAGCCGATGAAGCCAAACGCTTCTAAAGATCCCATAATGCCAAAAGAGAATTATACGACTCTCAATGATTTGTTTGCAAAACAGTTCACCAAAGATTTGAATGCAATAGGCTCTTTGTACTTCACTAAAGAGGCTTTTGATGGTACCTATCCAGGTTATGGATCTTCGTATCCTGATTTACAAGGGGCATTGGCGTTGCTTTTTGAGCAAGCAAGTTCGAGAGGTCATCTACAAGAAACCGAAACAGGTACGATAACTTTTAAGTTTACGATAAGAAATCAATATGTATCGAGTTTTGCAACTATAAAAGCTGCGGTTGAGAATAAAAGTTATTTGCACCAATATGAGCGCAGATTTTTCACTTCCGGTATAGCGAAAGCAGATAAAAGCTCGGTAAAAGGATATGTTTTTGGGGATGAGTTTGATGACAATAGAACAAAAAAGTTCATTGATTATTTACTGATGCATAAAATAGAAGTATACAACCTACAGAAATCAGTGCATCTTGATAATAACTCTTTTAAGGAAGGAAAGGCATTCGTGGTACCGACCAAGCAAAAACAATACAGAATGGTACAAACCATGTTTGAAACGTATAGTCAGTATAGGGACAGTGTGTATTATGACGCTTCTGCATGGTCGGTAGCGAATTTTTATAATATGTCATATAGCAAAATAACCAATGCTGTAAAAACGGGTATACAGATTACAAGTACGAAAGATTTTATTAAACTAAATACTTTGCAAAAGTCGAACTATGCTTATTTAGTTCCTTGGGATGATTACAATGCGCCGGCTTTGTTGTATACTTTGCAGCAAAAGGGAGTCAAATTAAAATCTAGTTTAAAACCCTTTACTATTGCCGGAATGCAGTTTAGTAGTGGTACTTTATTGATTCCGGTAAGTCTACAAACAATGACTTCAGACGCTTTGTTTGAATTGGTACAAGCAGCATCTGTAAAACATCAAGTCAGTGCATATAATATAGACACAGGCTTTAGCGAAAATGGAATTGATCTTGGAAGTAGAAATTTTGCCACTGTTAAAAAGCCAAAACCTTTAATGCTTATTGGTGAAGGAGTTTCCTCATATGAGGCCGGTGAAGTATGGCACCTACTCGATACTAAATTAAAGATGCCAATCACGAAAGCTCCGATACGGATTTTTAGTCGAATTAATTTGAATCGATACAATACATTGATATTAGTATCAGGAAGCTATAATCAATTAGATAGCGTAAAACGGAAAAAGATTAAAGATTGGGTTGCTCAAGGAAATACGTTGATAACAACAAGACAAGCTAGTGCGTGGGTCATCAATAAAAAGATTGTGAAAGAAGCACTCATTAAAAAGCCAAAAGATAGCTCGAAAGTTGTAGAAAGATTGCCATATGCAGATGCCAGCGAACATATAGGTCGTGAACGTGTGGGTGGCGCTATTTTCGAGATTGATTTAGATTTAACCAACCCGTTGGGTTTTGGGTATCATAAAAGTAAAATACCCGTGTATAGAAATAGTAATGTGTGGCTTGCGCCTAGTAAAAACCCGTATGCAACTGTTGCAAAGTATACTGAGAATCCGCACATAGATGGTTTTATAAGCCAGGATAATATGAATATGTATTTGAAAAAATCAGCGTCATTAATTGTGAGTCCCGTTGGGAGTGGCCGTGTTATTGCCGATAATCCAAATTTTAGAGGCTCTTGGTACGGAACAAATAAATTGTTTTTTAATGCATTATTTTTCGGGTCGCAAATTAATATTCGAAAGTAAAATGAATGCGTTGTGGTTGTAGATCTCATAGAAGATCATTAAAATAATTCTTTACTAAGGTAGGAGTTTTTGTCCGTAGGTTGTTTTATAGATGTAAGTGAAACATACAATAAGCAGTTGCCTCTAAAAAGAAACATTTACACTAGATTTTCGCAGTAATGGGAAAATTGCTACAAAAAAACTACAAACTAAGATTTTCATGATATACTAAAGACCTTTTTTAAAGGTCTTTTTTTATTGTCTAGAATAAGACCCCTCGATGTTCGAATACTTCATTTACAAATAGGACTAAAAACACAAGACTTACCATAAATTTCAGGGTTGCTGAAAGTAAGAATCCAAGAAAGGAGCCAAAGGCCGCTTTTACAGCTCTTGAGGTGTCTTTGCTATCATGAATAATTTCCCCTATTAATGCGCCTAAAAAGGCTCCGATAATAAATCCACCCGGTATAGGTAGAATTAAACCTACAATCAGACCAATAGTAGTGCCGAGTACTCCTAGTTTACTACCACCAAATTTTTTAGTGCCCATAGCCGGAATGATATAGTCAAGTACCCAAATTAAAATGGCAACAGCAAGTGTGATACCTAAAAAGGTCCAGGTTAATTCGACGGCTTTTGTAAGGTGTAAAACCAAAAGACCCAACCAGCCCGTTAAGGGGCCTGGTAATACTGGTAAAAAAGAACCGATGAGTCCTAAGCCCGTCAGGCAGAACCCTAGAATCACTAAAAAAATATCCATGTTTTTTTGATTATTTGACGAAATTACTAAAAGTTTGTTACAAAATGTTTTGTGGCTCATGCTGCTGTTTATAAAAGGTGAAAAAGTTGACTAATTCCTTTTAGTAAAAAATTGTACTTTCACAATGTCAACCAAAGAGCAATGTTGAGACGAACTAACGCATTTTTTTTACTATTTATTTTTCTCACTTCATGCGAGTTGTTTTCGCCCAATAAAAGTATATCTAGTGGCAACTTGCAGGTTTTAGATACAGTGATTGATTACACTTCCGTGGATGTATATCCTATTTTTTCTGATTGTGAGAATTATGCCGAAAGCAATGACCAAAAAGATTGTTTTGAAACGTCTATTACCGAAAAATTAGCCGAAATTCTGTCAGAAAATGAACTGAAAGTGAAGAATGAAGTCAATGATACGACGGCTATTGATATTTTAATCGACAATACTGGTAAAGCATCTTTGGTGGGGATATCATCTCCTAAATCAATACTCAATGAATTGCCAAATTTAGAAAGCATTATCAGAAACGGTATCAACCAACTTCCAACGGTAAAACCTGCGCTAAAGCGAGGGATGTTTGTAAAGTCACAATACAGACTCGTTATTATTGTAGAGACTATGTAATTAAGTCTAGATTGACTACTTTTTCAAATAGAACTGCTATTTGGTATTGCTTATTTTTTAAACTTCCGCCCTTTCCAATCATATCCTGATTTTAAAGAAGAAATAACTACAAGCATAATAAAAACAGGATATATGAAACTACTAAAAAAATAAAAGCGTAATACTTTTTGTTGTTTAAAGAAGGCAGTAGTTTTAATCAATAAGAGCAAGTCAACTATCAATTTGACTCCAAAAACAGGGATCGAGAATTGCCAAGATATATCACCAAATACACTGCTAAAAAATAATATAATTAGCAAGAGGTTCATTATAAATACTATACTACTTACAAGCTTACTAAAAACATTAGTATAAGCAGTTGATTTTGCTGCCCAACGAATTCGCTGCTCTAATAATTGTTTGAAGGTGGGTTGAGGTTTCGTAGTTACAATGACCCTGCTCGATTTTAAATAATGAACCTCATCTGGATATTTTCTGGATATTTTTTCTAATAAAAAAATATCATCACCACTGGCAATATGTGTGTTCTCTTCAAAGCCATTGACTTCTAAAAATGTATCTTTTCGATAACACAAGTTTGCCCCGTTGCATAAAAAAGGTATTTTAATACCAAAACCACCAATGGTACTACCTTGTAAGCTTATAAAGTCAAGTAATTGAAACTGCTGTAAAAAACTTGAATTCGCTACATAAGTGACCGGGGCTACAATGAATTTAGGTTGTTTGTGTTGAATAAAGGCATCAAACGTCTGTAGCCATTTTTTTGGCAATATACAGTCTGCATCTGTAGTAATGATCCAATCAAATTGTGACTGATGAATTGCGGTATTGATGGCTTCTTTTTTTGGTGAATTTGTCTTACGATTATTTTGAAGTATTGAAAATGTCATACTGAGCTTGTCGCAGTATCTCTTTATGATGTCAACAGAGTCGTCATCCGAGGCATCGTCAATGAAAATGATTTCATAATGTGACTTGAGATATTCCAATTGAGTAATGCTTTCTAATAACTCAGGGAGTGCCTCAGCTTCATTTCTAAACGGAATGATGATTGAAAAAGTTGTTTGAATTGAATCATTAGTTGTCGCTTCGAAATTTTCAACCCTATTAAAACCAAGTATAAATGCAAAAATTAGGAGGCTATAGAGTACAGTAATGCTACTTATAATTAGAATCATTTTTGGTCGGTTAAGCTAAAGTTTAATACAAAATAACTTCCTATGAGTGCTGGTAGTCCGAAATTTAGGCACCACATCAATAAGGTAATGGTCACAATAAGTAATTCATTTATACCGATAAAATTAAAAATCCAAACCGCGACTGAACCCTTAATTAACCAATCGAATAATGCCAAACTAGGCACAAGAGATGCTATTAAATACATACTCGTAATGAGTGACATTAACGTGAGATAGTCGGTTTCTATTCCGAAAACGATGAGTAAAAAATAGAACTGATGTGAAAAAATAAGATATCTGACTGTAGAATAAAAACCGCTTAATAGATGTGTCTTGAGTGGGATGCTTTTGATAAAACCTATGATTTTTTCAATATAAAAGCCTCTAATTTTTTTGTAGCCGGTTAGACTCCCAGCAATGGCAAAAAACACGATAAAAATCAATAAATACCCTAATTTCTTCATTGGAAATAGATCAATATTAACGTCAAAATTGGAGATAAAAAAAAGAAGACCAATACTTCCCGCTATACTAGTTATGGTCATTTGCATCATATTACTAAGTAAATTGAGTAACATGATTTTTCGACGGTTTCCTTTTGTAAAATAGATGGCTTTAGCACCATATTCACCGATTCGGTTTGGTGTAAATAAAGATGCCGTTAACGCGCCTAGGCTTTGTTGAAAGGCTTCTGAAAAAGAGATTTTTCTGCAAAAGGAGGCGAGCGATTTCCACTTCAAAATTTCGAAAAACCAATTAGCAATAGTAAAACAGAGTAAAATAAAAATGGCCTTATAATCGGTAAATAGTTTGTGCTCTAATTGTTGTACAAAAACCTCAAAACGAATATTTTCATTATGGATAGTTTTTGTGTATACAAAGTAAAGTGCACCGGAAACAATTGCTAGTTTTAAAAGAAAAAAGAAGAATTGTTTGGTTTTGTATTGCAAGGCTTTGTACTTTAGTGCAAAGTAAGTAAATTAACTTAAATGTGATGCTGAACTTACCGAAGCATCTTGCGCAATTTGAACTCAGAAAAAATAATTTTAGGTATCGACCCGGGAACAACTATTATGGGTTTCGGATTGATAAAAGTCGTCAAGAAGCAAATGCATTTTATGCAGTTGAATGAATTGCAATTAAAAAAATACGACGATCATTATGTGAAGCTAAGAATCATTTTTGAGCGCACCATAGAGCTCATAGAGACGTATCATCCAGATGAAATTGCGATCGAAGCACCTTTTTTTGGTAAAAATGTACAAAGTATGCTCAAATTAGGTCGTGCGCAAGGTGTTGCAATGGCTGCAGGTTTATCTCGTCAGATACCCATTACCGAGTATTCTCCTAAAAAAATTAAAATGGCAATTACCGGTAACGGGAATGCTAGTAAAGAGCAAGTAGCAAAAATGTTACAAAGTACTTTAGGCTTGAAAGAATTGCCTAAGAATTTAGATTCTACTGATGGGTTGGCTGCGGCAGTCTGTCATTTTTATAATGCTGGTAAAATCACCACGGGTAAAAGTTATTCTGGTTGGGATAGTTTTGTGAAAAATAATCCAAAAAAAATAGGTTAACTACATACGTAATGGCTGGCATCTATATCCATATCCCTTTCTGTAAACAGGCGTGTCATTATTGCGATTTTCATTTTTCGACATCGCTAAAACGGAAAGATGAAATGATACAAGGGTTAATAAAGGAAATTGAACTTCGTAGCGACGAGTTAAAAAAAGAAGAGGTTGAAACAATTTATTTTGGCGGTGGTACGCCATCGTTATTGTCAATTGATGAGATACAATTATTGTTGAATACAATTTATCAACATCATAAGGTTATTGGTCATCCTGAAATTAGTTTAGAGGCAAATCCTGATGATTTGACAAAGACTAAAATTCTCGAACTGGCTGCAAGTCCGATCAATCGATTAAGTATCGGAATTCAATCTTTTTTTGATGAAGATTTGCAATCGATGAATCGAACACATAACGCTGAAGAAGCCAAAGCGTCATTGTCCTTGGCGACTCGTCATTTTGATAATATTACGATTGATTTGATTTATGGGGTACCCAATATGACCAATAAACGATGGAGAGAAAACTTACACCATGCTTTTGATTTTGGGGTAAATCACATTTCGAGCTATGCGTTAACTGTTGAACCTAAAACGGCACTCGAAACGTTTATCCGTCAAGGAAAATACCCAAATGTTTCTGAAGAAACAGCATTAGAACATTTTAAGATATTGGTAAATGACACGGTAAAGCAAGGTTTCATTCAATATGAGATTTCAAATTTTGGAAAACCCGACTATTTTTCAAAACATAATACATCATATTGGCAAGGTAAGTCATACCTAGGTATTGGCCCATCTGCACATTCATTTGATGGTGTTCAACGTAGTTGGAACGTTTCTAATAATATGAAATATATAAAGGCCATTCATCAAAACGAGCTTCCTAGAGAGCGTGAAATTCTTTCTGATAAAGATAGATTCAACGAATCAGTCATGACAGGTTTAAGAACCATATGGGGGGTTTCATTCAATCAAATTGAACTAGATTTTGGAGTCGCCTTTAAAAATTATTTAGTCAAAAATACGTTGAGTTTTATCGATCAAGGCTTATTAAAAATTACGAACGAAAGCGATATTTCTCAATACCTTAAAACTACCGAAGAAGGTAAATTTTTAGTTGACGGAATTGCTTCAGATTTATTTATGATTTAGCTATCTTTGAGATATGTTAGCAACCATTCAATACAATTCTAAAAAACATCAAATAGATTTATCGAAACCCTTAGACATATCGATGTCTTTAAGTGATTCAAAAGATAATGTAAATGCCTGGTATATAAGTAAGCCAAAAATTAAACCTGCAGAGGTCGATGGCGTTGTAATTAGTGTTGAAAAAGGGGCAGTGGTAAATTTTAACAATATAGAATTCAATCCACATGCACATGGCACCCATACCGAGTGCGTAGGTCATATTACAAAAGAATTTTATTCAATAAATCAGCATTTAAAACAATTTTTCTTTTTTGCTGAATTGATCACGGTAGCGCCCGAAAAGTTAGGTGATGACTTTGTGATTTCAAAAAAACAGTTGCAATTTGTGTTAGGTAACAAAAAACGTGAAGCGGTTATCATTAGAACAATGCCCAATACTACAGAGAAGCTCAGTATGCAGTATTCGAATACAAATCCACCATTTTTGTTAGAAGATGCTGCTATTTTTTTACGAGAAAAAGGGGTGAAACATTTACTGATCGATTTGCCTTCAGTTGATAAGGAAAAAGATGACGGAGAACTATTGTGTCATAATGCATTTTGGAATACAGCAGGAAAGTTAAGATTAGATGCTACGATCACGGAATTTATTTTTGTTGCCAATGCTATTGAAGATGGCACTTATTTTTTAAATATTCAAATTGCACCTTTCGAAAACGATGCCTCTCCGAGTAGGCCCGTTTTATATAAACCATTAGAATAACAAAACAGCACTTCTCATTGTCAAGAGAATACCCTAATATGAATATAGAAGAGGTTAGAGATTATTGCTTATCTAAAAAAGCAGTTACAGAAGAATTTCCTTTTGACGAACAAACACTTGTTTTTAAAGTGCTAGGTAAAATGTTTGCCTTATCGGGATTAGAACGTTTACCTCCACAATTGAACTTAAAATGTGACCCTGATAGGTCTGTTGAACTTCGATCGACATACGACGGACTCATTTATGGAGGATATCATATGAATAAGTTATTGTGGAACACCATTGAATTTTCTAAACTGCCACATCAATTGATTTATGAGTTGATTGATCATTCGTACAATTTAGTTATTGCAAAAATGCCGAAGAAATTGAGAGATCAATTAGAGTAAGGTTCCCTTAGAAAGGTTTGATAATCGACAACTGGCATTAAGAAGTAATTTAACGTACTTTCACCAAACTAGAATAATAGTAATATGAGTATACTAAAAGCCTTAGAACAAAGAAGTGGTTCAACATGTGAACTATGTACTGCAACCGAAAATCTTCAAGTATTTGAAGTGCCACCAATTACATCGGGTGGAGTGGATGGGTCACTGTTGGCTTGCACCACGTGTATAAACCAAATTAACGATCCAGAGACTATAGATGCAAACCATTGGCGCTGTCTAAATGATAGTATGTGGAGTGAAGTTGCTGCTGTACAGGTTATTGCGTGGCGCATGTTGACGCGCTTAAAAGCGGAAGGCTGGCCACAAGACTTGTTAGATATGTTGTATTTAGATGATGACGTTTTAGCTTGGGCAAAAGCAACCGGCGAAGGAGAAGATGAAAGTGAGAAGATTATTCATCGAGATGTGAACGGAGTGATTTTAGAAGCAGGCGACTCTGTAGTGTTGATTAAAGATCTAAAAGTAAAAGGCTCTAGTCTGGTAGCGAAGCAAGGTACTGCTGTTAGAAATATTCGTTTAGATCGTGACAATGCTGAATTTATTGAAGGTAAAGTAGGCCCAACTCAAATTGTGATTATCACGCAATATGTGAAGAAAATATAGTAATAACTTATTAAAGTAAAAGGCTTGATATTTATCAAGCCTTTTTATGTTTTATCTGTCAATACTTTCGAGATCTTTTTTAGTGATTTCTTTACGTGATAATACGACTAAAGGTTTTTTAGTGTCGACATCTTGAGTGAGCATATTTATCTTTCCATATTCTTGTTTAATTTTTAAAACTTGATCTAAAGATACTTTCTCTCCTTCAAAGTAGAAATCAGCTCCTTTATTATACATTTCACCCATGTAATTGTTATAACTACTTGACCATTTTGGATCTAGTTTACCTTTAACAACAATTGGTTTCTTAGATAAATTTACAATAGGATTGTTGGAATCATGATTCCTTACTTGAATATTTATATTAGAATTATTCTTAACGATATCAATCGCTCTATCAGAAGAGATTTTCTTGTCTTCATTATAAAATGTTGCCCCTTTTTTAGCTAGTTCAATAACATGGTCTAACGGATTTGGTGGGATAGGTGGCGGAGGAATATCCTTAATAGCGCTGCCTTGAACAACTTTGCGGACTGGTGGTGGTGGAATATTATTCTGTTCCTCGCCTTTATAGACTCTTTTTGGAGCCAAAGGCGGCGGCGGAAAATTGGGAAATGATTCGGCGCTCTTTTTTTGAGTTTTATTCATGATGCTATAAATATATTTTAAGCGCTCTACTTCTTTAATTTTTACGATGAATCTATCTGATGACATCTCATTATATTTCTTTGCTATTTGGTTGTATTCAGTAACTTGTTCAGGTGATGCCTTGTCTTGCTGAATAATTGCTTTTTCGCTAAATCCGAATATTAAAACTGCTAAGAGCGGTAGAAGCAAAGCACTTTTTAACCATGAATTTCTAGAAGATGTTTTTGTTTTCATAATTTTAAAACGTTTTTTGATGGATGCATAATTAATAGCATTCGCTAAGGGGTAATTGTTGTCTGTAAATGAATGTTCTAATAAGATATGTTGATATTCTTTAAGTTTGACTCCTGCTTTTAAAACAGCTTCATCAGCTAAAAATTCATGATTTAATTTAACATTGTTTTTTAGTAAATAAATAAAGGGGTTGAACCAAAAAATAATCTGTAATAATTCAATACATAGTACATCAAAACTGTGTAGTTGGGATGCGTGGGCTTGCTCGTGAATGATAACTTCTTTTCGTATTAGTTTTGCTTTATAATGATTTTTATCAAAGAAAATATACTTGAAGAAGGTATGAGGTGTCGTGAGGCTGTGAATTAAAACGTACACAAATTGATTTGATTTCACCTTTTCATTACTCCTTATTTTATCGAAAAGTCTTGATAAATTTACCAGAAAACGAATTCCGAAAAATAAAACGCCTAAGCCATAAAGTGACCATAAGCCAATTTGTAAATAATTGATATTCGCTCTCTCTTGTGTAAGTTCAATATTATTTTCTAGCAACATTGGTTCTATTGCAGCGGAAGTTTCGATGTAAGTAGTAAAGGTAATTGCAGGAATACCAATGGCCAATAGTACGGAAGTTAGCAAAAAGAACCTCTTAAAAATATGGATACGTTCTTTTTCAAGAATTAACTTATAAAACAATAAAAGCAATGCCAGAATACTTGTAGATTTTATGATATAGATGAGCATACTATTTCTTTTTAAGTTCGTTATCGATTAATTTTTTTAGATCTTCCAATTCGTCTTTAGATAAATTCGTTTCTTGTGTAAAGAAGGAGGCAAACTGGGAAGCGCTATCGTTAAAGAAGTGTTTAATCAAGCCTTTCATATGTTTTGAGAAATAGACTGATTTTTTCACTAAAGGATAGTATTCTCTTGATTTCCCATATAATTTATAGGCTACGAAACCTTTGTCTGTCATACGTTTTAATAGCGTTGCTACTGTCGTTGTTGCTGGTTTAGGAACATCAAAAGCATCTAATAGATCTTTCATAAAAGCTTTTTCTAACTTCCATAAATGTTGCATTAGCTGTTCTTCAGTTTTTGATAATTGCATTGCTCTACAAATTTAGAATTAACTCTACAAATGTAGA
>RCNB010000478.1_pt1 | contig 27414 bp, 24 predicted proteins | sample 2041321 | NCBI WGS metagenome assembly RCNB01 (sample SAMN09708232, study PRJNA481090) | Marine sediment metagenome, whole genome shotgun sequencing project. | reverse complement strand
ACGCGAGTCGCCCTGCTCATGACGATCAACTGGGTGATGCAACTGACCGAACCCCTGTTCGAGGTCTTGGACCACTCGTTCTCGGGCCGTCATCTCATCCTGCTTGGAGGCGGATTGTTCTTGATCGCCAAGAGCACGCAGGAGATGTACGAGAAGATAGAGGGCGAACCCGAAGGGGACATCAAGGGCTGGTTCAGCGGGCTTCCCGGAGTCGTCGTTCAGATCATGATTCTCGACATCATCTTCTCGCTCGATTCCGTGATCACGGCGGTAGGGATGGCGGAGGACATCGAGGTGATGGTGGCCGCGGTGGTCATCGCGATCGCGGTCATGCTGCTGTTCGCGAAGCAGATCGGCGACTTCGTCAACAAGTACCCGTCGATGAAGATCCTCGCCCTCTCTTTCCTCTTGCTGATCGGCGTGCTGTTGACGGCGGAGGGGTTCGGCCAGCACATCAACAAGGGGTACATCTACTTCGCCATGGCGTTCGCGCTGATGGTCGAGCTGCTCAACATTCGTTTTCGAGCGAAGCAACCGACCACATAGCGAGATTTTTGCTGCGGCTTCGCGCCGCATGGGCCAGACTCGGCCGCGATGCGATTGGCGCCTCTCATAGGACCGGACCTGCAAGATGCGATCGCGATCGGTCCTGAGGCCGTTCGTGAGGCGGTCTCCGAGTTTCACCCTGAAGACATCGCCGAGCTCCTCGAGGATCTGTCCGCCAGAGAAGCCGTCATCTTGGTGCGAGCGTTGCCCACCGAAACCGCGGCCGACGTCGTCGAACGCCTGACGCCACATCGGCAGGTCCTGGTCTTCAACGCGATCGATACGGGGCGTGCCGTCGAACTGCTCGGAGAGATGGACCCCGACGACCGGGTCGACCTCTTGCAAGAGCTGGAGGAGGACGACGCGACAGCACTGCTCGCCGCCCTAGAGCGGAGAGAGCCCGAAGCAGCCGAGGAAGTTCGAGAGCTGGTTCAGTATGAACCAGAGACCGCCGGCGGGCTGATGACCACCGAGTTCGCCTCGCTGCCTCCCGAGACGAAAGTTTGGGAGGCGATGCAAGCGGCGCGGCGCATCGGACGCGAAGACATGGCGGAGATGCTGTACTACATCTACGTCTGTGCGCCGACGGGCGAACTACTGGGGGTCGTGTCTCTTCGAGACCTGATCCTCAGCGAGCCCGGGCAAGCCCTTTCCGAGATCATGACTGGAAATGTCGTTCACGTGTCCTCGTTCGACGACCAGGAGAAGGTCGCGCACGAGATCGCTCGCTATGACTTGGCGGCCCTCCCCGTGGTGGACAAGATCTCGCGCATGCTTGGTGTCGTCACCGTCGATGACGTCGTGGATGTCGTCATCGAAGAAGCCACCGAAGACGCCCAGAAGATGGGTGGTGTCGTGCCTCTCGAGGACTCTTACTTCCAAACTGGCTGGGCAGAGTTCGTGTGGAAGCGAGGCTCCTGGCTCGTGCTGCTCTTCATCGCGCAGCTACTCACCGCTACCGTCATTCGCGAAAACCGGGACCTCCTGGAAGCAACGGTGGAGTTGGTCCTCTTCATTCCACTGATTATCGCTTCAGGTGGCAACGCCGGGTCGCAGTCCGCGACACTGGTCATTCGAGCAATGGCGGTGGGGGAGCTCCGTCCCGGAGACTGGGCGAAGGTGCTGGGTCGCGAGCTTCTGATCGGGTTGTCGCTTGGCATCGCGCTTGGACTGATCGGCTTTGCGAGGGGGTGGTTCGCGGGTGAAACCGTGGCCCCCCTCGCGATGGCGACCGCAGTGGGGGCGAGCATCCTGGCGATAGTCACCCTGAGCACCATCATCGGCTCGCTGCTGCCGCTCGCAATTCGACGCGCCGGCCTCGATCCTGCGGTGTCCTCGACCCCGTTCATTGCGTCGGTCGTCGACGTGCTGGGGCTTATCGTCTACTTCGCCGTGGCGCAGGCGATTCTGCACGTAGCCTTCGGTGCCTAGCCTCTCGATCTTGGTCTCATCCGTGTTAGTGTTTCGCCTTCGCAATGGGAGCTGGACATGCCGAAACTGACCATCAACTACACGCAAGACATCGACGCCGTTTACCGCTTCGTGACTGATCCAGAGGTGATCAAGAAGCGCAGCGAAGAGTTCGGAGAGAAGAACATCCGAATCCAAGTCGATGAGGCCGGTGGCACCAAGACGATCACTTCGACGCGCGAGATCGACAGCGACCTGCCGGGCTTCGCAAAGAAGCTATTCAGCGCGACAAATACGATCGTCGAGCGGCGTGAGTGGCGCGACGCGGGCGACAAGAAGACCTGCAAGAGCCACATCGACATCCTCAAGACGCCGGGCTCAATTGACTCCAACGTGACGATCTCGCCCAACGGCACAGGCTGCACCTATGACATCGAGTTCGAAGTGACGGCGAAGGTCCCGCTCATCCGCAAGAAGCTCGAAGAGTTCGTCGCCAAGACCACGATGGAAGGCATGCGAGACGAGCACGACTTCAACCAACGAGAGATCAACGCCGCTGGCTGATTGTCAGTCGGTGCCGATCGCGGGCGCTAGGTAGTCCTTGTCCGCCCAGAAACGGCACTTGTCGGCCACGTTACTGCCAGTGCCCACCGGGTCGTCGAGGATCAGGTGCTGGTCGGAATCGGCGGCGTACTCAGGCCAATCGAGCGCGCCCTCCGAGTTGGGATCGCCGGTGGCGGCAAAGCGGGCGAAGTAACCCAGCGTGCTTTCCCAGAGGCGCTGGTCCGGAGTGCCTGCCCCCCATTCGTTGAGAATGAGCTCCAGCCCGTTGCTGAGATCGAAACCTAGAATGGGGCTGTAACCGAAGACGTAGGGAATGTCGGCGCTATGAAACGCCCCGAGCCCGTAGGTGGGCAACTCAGCGTCGAGTACGTTGAACTCAATCGCTAGCTCGAGCTGCTGGCGCGCGTCGGGATACTCGAACTGATACAGATACGCCGGCACGTGCTCTGCCAGCTTGGCTACCTCTTGCTTGCCTGGACATCGAAAGATGACGTCGGTGGCAACCTCGGCGAGCGCGACGATGGGATCTGAGAAGTCCCCGAGCGGGTATTCGACCGCGGCATCAGCCGCGAGAGCCATGTCGCCACCGACGAGGCGGGCAATTTGCGCTTCGTAATTCTCAGGCGTGACCACCAAGGGGTCGGTCTTCTCAATCTCACCGAGCCAGACGAAGAGACGCGCCTCGTCTCTGGTAAAACCGAGGATGGTGGGTACCTGATTAAAGTTCCCTGACGCGAATGAATCCGCTGGCTGCTCATTGAAGAAGCCGCCGTCGAGAACAGGGCCCCAGGACCCACCGATTTGCTCACTGGGGTTGAACCCGAAATTCGGTGCAGGCGGCAACGCGGCAAGCACCTCCGTCGCGTTCTTAGCGCGCATGCAGGCAAGCTCGCCCTCCGGCGCGTCCGCACATCCCAGGATCTCCGCGAACACGTCACCCTGGTTCTCCGCCGCCTCGAGAGTCGGCCAGGGGCGTTCGCATGTACCGCTCTGCAGAATGGCCTTGTGGAACAGCCCGGCACTTCGGGGCGATGCCAGGTGACTGCACACGCTGAAGGCGCCAGCAGACTCGCCGAAGATGGTGATGTTGTCGGGGTCGCCGCCGAATGCGGCGACGTTGTCGCTCACCCATTCGAGCGCTGCGGTTTGATCCATCAAGCCGTAGTTCCCCGACGCGCCCGCGCCCTCTGCGCTCAGCTCCGAGTGGGCTAGAAAGCCAAGTTGCCCCAGGCGGTAGTTCATGCTGACGACGACCACGCCGGCATGGCGAGCGATGAGATCACCAGCGGTCCCTCCGTCGGCCTGCATGGCCTCTCCAAGGGTGAATCCACCGCCGTGAATCCACACCATCACCGGGAGGTCGGAGCCTTCGGTCGGCGTATCGACGTTCAGGTAGAGGCAGTCTTCGCTCGACACGAAACCGGGGATCGGAAGACCGTTGAATGGCGCCTGAACGCAACCATTGGGTCGCTCGGTCGCCGCAAGCGTTTCAGTCCAGACATCGGGTGCGGTCGGCGCTTTCCATCGAAGCGCACCGACCGGAGGTGCCGCGTACGGAATACTCCGGTACGAATAGACGCCGTCGCCCTCGAGCCCTTCCACGGGGCCGGTGTTGGTTTGTACCGCGAGCGCGCGCGCGCCGGAGGCTCCGCCGCTTCCCCCCGTACCATTGGTGGCACCGGTACCCGAATCGTTGCTGCCGCAACCCGCCAGCGTCGCGCAAAGGGCGACACCCACAAAAATCAATCGTCGACGCATCTAAGACCTCTCAAACTAAGGCCGCGAAAGCTAGGTCGCGAGCGCTGCCCACGCTAGCCCACATCCGTCAGCCCGCGAAAACCGCGCGATCCTTGGCCCAATCTCGGAGGGCATCGATACGCTCTGCCATCGTGACCGAAAGCGGTCTGGTCAGCTCGACCTCGTCAGCAATGGCCTCGGTCGTCAGCTCTTCTTGGCGCGAGAACGCGGTGTACAGCGCCGACACCACCGCCTGCTCAATCTCGGCTCCGCTGAAGCCGTCGGTGAGATGGACGAGCCGCGGAAGATCGAACTTGGCTGGCTCACGATTCCGTCGCTTCAGGTGGATCTCGAAGATACGCTCGCGCGCGTCGTCGCCGGGCAGGTCGACGAAAAAGATCTCGTCGAAACGCCCTTTGCGCATCAGCTCCGGGGGCAGCTTCGAGATATCGTTTGCCGTCGCAATGACGAAGACGCTTTCCTTCTTGTCTTGAAGCCACGCGAGGAAAGTTCCGAATATCCGTTGCGCGGGTCCGCCCTCGGCGTCCTCTTGGGACAGCGCTTTTTCGATCTCGTCCATCCAGAGCACCACCGGCGCCATCGCCTCGGCAAGCTTGATTGCACGCTTCAGGTTCTTCTCGCTCTCGCCAACGTATCGGTTGTAGAGGTTCGATGGATCGAGACGGATCAGCGGCAACTTCCACTCCGCGGCCACCGCCTTGGCGCAGAGGCTCTTGCCACACCCCTGGACGCCGATCAGGAGCAGCCCTTTCGGAGGCGAGAGCCCGTACTCCTTGGCCTTCTTCGGATCCTCGAAGGCCGCCTGACGTTTCCGCAGCCAGCCCTTGAGCTCCCCGAGACCAGCAACGTCGCCCATCTCATGTTCGTGCGGAAAGTACTCCAGCACCCCTGAACGCTCGATGATCTGGCGTTTGGCGTCGAGCACTCGGACGAGGTCCTCGCGGCCGAGGATCCCGTCCTCGATGACGGCCTGGGTAATGATCTTCTGAACCTCGAAGAAGGTGAGGCCGTGCAGTCCGGACAACAGCTGAGAGACATCGGCGCTCGAAAGCTGCACCTTGACCGGAAGCCGCAGAGCCAGGTCGCGGAGGACCGCTTGAACGAACGAGTGATACGCCTCGGGTGAGGGCGCGTGGAGGTCAAGCGGCGTGAACATGTGTTCGATGGCCGGCGGGATGTCCATCGCATGCCCGGACACGACGATCGCGCCGCGATGTCCGAAGTACTTCTTGTGAATGTTCTTGATCAGCGCAATGACCGCGGGCTCGTGCAGGTACGGCCCCAGGCCTCGCAGATGAAAGATCGCCTCGAGGTTGGAGCGCTCGATGAAGGCCAGGGCCTTTTGGGGCGGCCCGCTCTCCGGGGTATGCCCGGGCTCGGGCAGCTCGCGGCATAGTCCGTCGACCTGCGTCCACGAAAAGAGCGGCAGGCCAGTATGCTCGGCCGCATGCTCGAGCAGGACGTGAACCCTCTCCTCCTCGACCGTATCCACCAGCAACAACGGGTGGTGCGCACGAATCAAGATCTCCAGCTCGCGTAGCTGGTCATCCGATGGCGGGACTGCGGCAAGCACGATGGCAGGATCGGGGGTCGCCCGAGGGGTGTCAAACTTGTGCGGATTCCGCGGTTTGACAGGCTTCGAGCCGAATCTACACTCGGCGGCATGGCAACTTTAGGCGATAAACTACTCGACAAGCGAATCGTGGAACGCAACATCGCGAAGGGCTTGATTTCGAAAGCCGACTACGAGAAGCATTTGGCAGACCTCGCAGACCGCGAAGGTGCCTACGACAAGGTCGAGATCGACCCGAACGATCTATCGGACGACAACACCGCGGAGTAACTCTCATGAGCGAGGAAGACACCGCACCTTCGAGCATCGATTTCAACACCTTTGTCCTGTCGTTGAGCACTTCCGCGCTGATGCATCTGGGCGTCCTGCCGGGTGCCGAAGACGACGCGACCGTCAACCTCGCGCACGCCAAGCAATCGATCGATTGTATCGCTCTCCTCGAAGAGAAGACCCGCGGCAATCTCACCGGCGAGGAGGAGCGCCTCGTCAGCGAGCTCCTCTATGACCTCCGCCTTCGCTTCGTCGCTGCAACCAAATCCCAGGGCGACAAGCCTTAAAGTAGGGCGGCGACCGCGCTGGGGAGAGGGGTTCGCCAGGCGTCCAAGCTCAGGTATGCTCGGTGGATGAGCGGCAAGACCAGCACCCACTACCGAACGTGCAACCTCTGCGAGGCGATGTGCGGTGTCGAGGTCGAGATCGAGGGCGACCAAGTTCTCTCGGTCCGCGGCGACGAGCGAGACGTCTTTAGTAAGGGGCACATCTGTCCCAAGGCGGCCGCACTGAAGGACCTGTACGACGACCCTGACCGGCTGAGGCAACCGGTTCGTCGCGTCGGAGATCGGTGGGAACCGATATCCTGGGACGAGGCATTCACCGAGGTCGTGGACCGCATCGAGAAGGTTCAGGAAGAGCACGGACGGGACGCGGTGGGGGTCTACTTGGGCAACCCGAACGCGCACAATTTCGGAACGATGGTGTTCGGCCCTCCCTTCCTTCGTGCACTCAGATCGAAGAATCGATTCTCGGCGACCTCCTGCGACCAGCTTCCCCTCATGCTCGCCTCGTACTTCATGTACGGGCACCAGCTTCTTTTCCCCGTGCCCGATGTCGATCGAACCGACTTCATGATGATCATCGGCGCAAACCCTCTTGCGTCCAACGGAAGCATCATGGCTGCGCCGGGCATCAAGAAGCGTCTCGAGGGCATCAGCAAACGTGGCGGCAAGTTGGTGGTGGTCGACCCGAGGCGCTGCGAAACCGCCCGGATCGCGGACGAGCACCTGTTCATTCAGCCCGGGACCGATGCGCTCTTCTTGCTCGGCCTTCTTCACGAGGTTTGCGCGACAGGCATCGATCTTGGTCGCGTCGCCGGCAGCGTGATCAACGCCGAACGCATCGTCGAGATCGCGAAGGCATATCCCCCCGAGCAGAGCGAAGCAATCACGGGTGTACCCGCCGAGACGGTGAAGCGCCTAGCGCAGGAGCTCCGCGCGGCCCCGAAGGCGGTTCTCTATGGGCGCGTTGGCGCCTGCACGCAGGAGTTCGGCGGGCTCTGCATGTGGCTCATCAACGTGCTCAACGCGGTGACCGGCAACTTCGACGAGCCCGGCGGTTCGATGTTTGCGTCGCCGGCAATCGATGTACGGGGAACGGCCGGAGGGTTTGGGGCCGGGCGTGGCTCGTACGGACGTTGGCGAAGCCGGGTGCGTGGGCTTCCGGAATTCGGCGGAGAGCTGCCTTCTTCCGCGTTGGCAGAGGAGATCCTCACCGAGGGCGAGGGTCAGATTCGGGCGATGATCACGATCGCGGGAAACCCGGTCTTGTCGACCCCGAACGGCGGACAGCTCGACCGTGGGTTCGCTTCCCTCGATTTCGCCGTCTCGATCGACTTCTTCATCAACGAAACGAGCCGCCACGCCGACATCATCCTGCCTCCGGTGTCACCGATTCAGCGCAGTCACTACGATCTCGCTCTGTATCTCACCGGCGTACGCAACGTGACGAAGTACTCACCGGCGCCGTTCAAGCAGAAGAAAGGCGAGCTCGACGATTGGCAGATCCTCACCGAGCTCAGTTGCCGACTCGCTGCCCGTCGACATGGCAAACTCAGCAAGCGATACCTCACGGCTCGAGTCACACAGAAGGCGGGCCCTGAACGGGTGCTCGATCTAGGACTTCGACTCGGGCCCTATGGCAAGCGACTCAACCCCCTTGGAACGGGCTTGTCGCTCGGTACGCTCAAGAAGAACCCCCACGGGATCGACCTTGGGCCTCTGCAATCGACCGTTCCTGGCGTGTTGCCCAAGGAGCACGGTCCTATCGATTTGGCGCCCGACCTCTTCGTCGATGACCTCGACCGGCTGCAGACGCGGTTTCTCAAGAGCGGCGCAGCGCTGACCGAAGGGCAGCTCCTTCTGATCGGCAGGCGGCAGCTTCGAAGCAACAACTCCTGGATGCACAACAGTCAGCGTCTGATGAAGGGCAAGCCGCGTTGTACCCTCATGATCCACCCGGACGACGCGGCGCGGCTCGGCGTGAAGTCCGGAGACGACGTGACGGTGAGTTCTCGGGTCGGGCATGTCACCGCACCGGCAGACATCACCAGCGACATGATGCCCGGTGTGGTGAGCCTTCCTCACGGCTTTGGACACGGTCGCGATGGCGTTCAGTTGAGCGTGGCGACGAGCAAGCCCGGTGTGAGCGTCAACGATCTCACCGACGACCAGCTTATCGACGCACTGAGCGGCAACGCGGCGTTCAGCGGCGTCCCAGTGACGGTCAAGGCGGCCGCGCAAGTCGTGGCGGCCGAGTGAGCGACAGCCGCGGACACACGAGTGCGGACGCGAACGAACGCTAGCGGCGGCGCTTCGTCGGCAAGCGAGGGTACCTGATGGGCACGGGCACCGGTGCTTGCTGTGGGCTGAGCAAGCTCTCGACCGCCTCGGCCAAGGCATCCAGCATCTCGCGCACCCGATCAGAGAACTTTTTCGTCGTTCCGGCCATCTTGCTTTCATAATGGGCCCGCTAGTGACCCTGTCAACACCTCTCCTAAGATTGCTTAGCAATTCGCCTACAACGGAGCGCAGATGCATGTTCACCTGATTGGAATCGCAGGAACGGGGATGAGCGCGATGGCCGCGCTACTCGTCGAAGCGGGGCATCGTGTGAGCGGAAGCGACACGGCGTTCGACCCACCCGTCGGTCCATATCTGCAACAACTCGGCGTCGAATGTCGGGACGGTTGGGAACGCTCGAACCTCGATGGTGATCCGGACCTGGTGATCGTCGGGAACGTATGCCGTCGTGACAATCCCGAAGCACAAGAGGCGATGACGCGCGGACTTCGCACCGTCTCGATGCCGGGGGCGCTGGGCGAACACGTGCTGCCAGGTCGCAAGCCGCTCGTGGTCGCGGGAACGCATGGCAAGACCACGACTTCGACGCTGCTCGCGTACCTATTGCGACAAGTGGGGCTTGATGCCGGGTTTTTCATTGGCGGAATACCCCTCGATTTCGAGCGCAGCTCACGGCTCGGGAGCGAGGGAGCGCCTTTCGTGATCGAGGGGGACGAGTACGACAGCGCTTTCTTCGAAAAGGTGCCGAAGTTCTGGAGCTATCAGCCTACCGCCGCGATTCTGACATCGATCGAGTACGACCACGTCGACATCTTTCCGAACCCCGATGCCTACATCGACGCGTTTCGAAAGTTCGTCGCTCTCATTCCGAAAGACGGGTGGCTGTTTGCATGGGCTGGTGACCCATTGGTCCGCGAAGTAGCGGCCGCAGCGGCGTGCACCGTTCGGTTCTACGCGCTCGACGGGGACGACTGCGGCGGTATCCAACCCATGTGGCTGGGCATGCCCGCTCCCGGCGCCACGATGGATCTCTTCGGGGGAGGGTCGTTGTGTGGACGCGCGAACCTTCCACTGGTCGGACGCCACAACGCCCGCAACACGGTTGCTGCCCTGGCGATGGCAAGTGAAGCCGCCGGTGCACCGCTCGACCGACTGCTCGCCACCCTCCCCGACTTCCGCGGAATCAAACGCCGACAAGAACTAGTAGGCATCGCCGGCGGCGTTCACGTCTACGACGATTTCGCCCACCACCCGACGGCGGTGAAGGAGACGCTCGCCGGCTTCCGAGAACGAACCGCGGGTCGGCTGATCGCGGTGTTCGAGCCAAGAAGCGCAACCGCGTCAAGACGCCTTCACCAAGACGCTTACCCGGAGGCTTTCGGACCTGCAGACGTGAGCATCCTGGCACCGGTAGGACGAAGCGAGATCCCGTCGGAAGAGAAACTCGACACCGAAGCCATCGCCGCCGCAATCACCCGCAATGGCGGACAAGCAAGAGCGTGCAAAAGCGTGAACGAAGCCGTCCACGCCGCGGTCGACGTAGCCCAACCCAAAGACACCATCGTAGTCATGTCAAACGGCCGCTTCGAAGACGCCCCCGACCGAATCCTACTAGCCCTAACCAACCGTTAAGGGGGACAGTCCTCTTTTCGAAGGGTTAATTCACCGACCGCGTATTGCAGCCTAGGACTGTGGGTACGGCGCCGTCGCATTGCCGGCGTCCTTCCAGCCGGTGATGCCTTCGCGCATGATGTGAACGTGTTCGTACCCATTGCTGGCGGCGCGCTTGGCCGCGGCATCCGACGCCGTGCAGAACGTGTTGGAGCAGTAGAAGATCAGATCCTTGCTCTTGTCCTCGGGAAGCTGCGCAAGCTCGTACTTGGACGACGAGGTCAGGATGACTGCGTTGGGGACAGTGCCGTGCTTCTCGCGCGTACTCAGCGAGTTGGCGTCAATCGCGACCGCGCCGGAGCCGAGAGCCTTGCTCGCGTCTTGGACAGAGATCTCGGGAGTTTCCACGGGAGCGGCTTCGCTCGAACCGGCAGGGCTGGTGTCTTTGCACCCGACCAGGAGCAAAGTGAGGGAGAGGGAAAGCAGTAGTGTTCGCATGAGGAGAGCCTAGAGCCACGCTGGCGGCAAGCAAGGTCCGCGGCTTCCGCCTTCGCTCCGGCCTTGGGGCTTTCGGGCACTATCGCCGCATGCAGCTGCGAGCGGGTACGAGCGGGTACGAGCGGGTACGAGCGGGTACGAGCGGCCTTAGCTACAAGGAGTGGAAGGGACCCTTCTACCCCGAGAAGCTGCCGGCGAATCAGATGCCCGGGTACTACGCCGAGCGTCTGTCGACCGTAGAGATCAACAACACGTTCTATCGGATGCCCAAGAGAGACATGCTCGCAAGCTGGGCTCGGAAGGTTCCCGACGACTTCGTGTTCGTACTGAAAGCATCGCGCAAGATCACGCACCACGCGCGCCTAACGGAAGCTGACACCGACGACGACCGACCGCCTGAGCTCGTGTCCACGACAGACTGGGGCTACCTGAGACTCCGCCGTGCGGACTACACCGACGACGCCCTCCGAATCTGGAGGACCGCTATCGAGGCCCAGCCATGGAAAGAGGCGTTCGTCTTTTTCAGGCACGAAGACGAAGGCGCCGGCCCCCGTCTAGCCCACCGCCTACTCACCCTCGACGACTAGCTGTCTGCTCGAGTGGTCAGAATTAACCCTTCCAAAAAGGGGACTGTCCCCTTTTCGTTGGGGGTGAGGGGGCTATGGTTGGTGGATGTCGTTGGAAGTTGCTGAGGGTGTTGTGGACGGTCGCTTGGTTGAGGGCGGTGCACAAGATGTGGTTCGGGGGTTTCTTGCGGCGCTGGAGCGGCTGGATTTTGATGCTGCGTTGGCGCTCGTCGCGCCGGACGTCGTCTGGGTCAACGTTCCTTGGAAGGCCGCGAGTAACAAGGCTGGGTTCGAGAAGACGCTGCGCGGAATGTTTCGAGACGCCACTCGCTTCGAGGTGGAGTACCTCGACATACATGAACGTGGTGACGGGGTGGTTTACACGGACCGCATCGACACCTTTGAAGGCGGTGGCTTGTCGATGAGATTGCCGGTGCGCGGTGAGTTCCGCGTGAAAGACGGACTCGTGACCGAGTGGGTGGAGCGGTTCAGCTGGGTCACCTTGGTCGCGGAGATCGGGCGAAGCCTCCCGACCATCGTTAGGCATCGACTCGGCCGCTAGCCCAAAAAGGCGATCCGCACTCGACACTGCTCGGCCCGGTCCCGGAGCCCAAGAACCCTGCTATGGTTGCGCTTCCGTTCCCCTCCGTAGTTGGCGGGTCCGGCCGGTTGCATCAGGAGGATCAGATGGCGCGTTTAATTTCTTTGATTGGGTTGTGTGGATTGGTCGCGATCGCGGGTTGCGCGTCGGATAGCTCCGGGACCGGTGGTAGTGGTGCTTCGGGCGGTGCAGGCGGCGCCGGCGGCAGCGGTGCCTCGGGTGGTTCAGGCGGCGCCGGCGGCGGGCTGGATCTTTGTGGCAACCCGATCGCAGAGGACAACCCCGGCGACCCCGGCGACGGCAACTACGACGCCAACATCGTTTGGACCGAGTACGGGATTCCTCACGTCACCGCAGACGACTGGGGCAGCCTGGGGTACGGCGCGGGTTACGCGTACGCGAAAGAGAACTACTGCGTCCTGATGAAAGAGATCGTTCGCGCCAACGGCGAGAGCTTGCGTTGGTTCGGCGAAAGCGGAGGCAGCCTTTCCGATGACTTGGTGTACCGCTTCTTCAGCACCGACGAATACATCGAGGACGTGTTCCTTGCCGCCGCGGATGAGACGCTGCAGGCCCTGAGCCGCGGCTACGCTGCGGGCTACAACCGCTATCTCGAAGAGACCGGCGTGGAGAATCTCGCCGAGGGCCCCGAAGGCTGCCGCGATGCAGCTTGGGTGCGGCCGATCACCGAGATCGATCTCGGCAAGGTCTATCGAAAGCTGGTCCTTCGCGCCGGCATCGGTACCCTCGCACGACTGATTCAAGACGCGGACGCCCCCGAGATGTCGACCGCGTCATTGACCACGCCCGTGCCCGCCGAAAGCATCGCCATCGACGAATCGGCTTGGGGCATGCCGCCAGCCACGATGATGGGCAGCAATGCGTACGGTATCGGGGCCGAAGGCTCTCAAACGGACCACGGCATCCTGCTCGGAAACCCCCATTTCCCTTGGCAAGGCTCCGAACGCTTTTTTATCCATCACCTCACGATCCCGGACGTCTATGACGTGATGGGCGCCTCATTACAGGGTGTTCCCCTCGTCAACATTGGCTTCAATACGAACGTCGCCTGGTCGCACACCGTATCGACCGGCCGACGATTCACCGGACACGAGCTCCACCTGCTCGAAGACGACCCGATGCGATACATGTACGATGGCGAAGTTCGCGACATCGAAACTTTCGACGTGACGATTGAGGTCCTGCTCGAAGACGACAGCATCGAAGAACGCGTCGAGCAAGTCTACATGACCCAGTACGGACCGATCATCGACCTGCGTTTCGTGAACGGCGCGTTTGGCGGTTGGCCGACCGGCAACAATACGGTGGTCGCTATCGGTGATGCCAACCTCGACAACACCCGCGTGCTCAGTCAGTTCTCGGAGATGGGCAAGGCGGGCTGCATCGCGGAGCTCGAGGACGCCCTCAAGATCATCGGCCTTCCTTGGGTCAACACCATCGCGGCCGACCGAGATGGCACGGGTTACTACGCCGACATCACGACCGTACCCAACGTGTCTGCCGAGAAACTCGACAGCTGCGCGGACAGTGTCATTTCCGTGGCGCTGTCGGTAAACCGATTCTTCACGCTCAATGGGTCGCGGAGCGAATGTGAATGGGGAACCGATCCAGACGGACCGGAAGGGCTTCTGGGCTTCAACAACCTCCCGAAGCTCAAGACCGGCCCCGACGTGCCCTACGTCGCCAACTCGAACGACAGCTACTGGTTGAGCCACCCCGACATGCTGCTCGAAGGCTTCACGCCGCTCGTTGGAAGCGAGGGCATCCAGCAATCGCTACGGACACGGCAGGCCTTCGTGCAAGCCGAGGGCCGTATCGCGGGCACCGACGGCCTCGATGACGACCCGGGGTTCACTGTCGAGTACGTGCAAGAGCTGCTGTACGGAAACCGCAACATCGCTGGCGAGCTCACGCGTCCGGACGTCCTCGCCATCTGCGACAGCGTGGACGACTGGAGTGTATACAGCGACAACCCGGTCGAAGCCGAGAGCGCCTGCGGGATTCTCGAAGACTGGGACGGTCGTTTCGACAACGGGAGCGTTGGCGCGACGATCTGGAACGAGTTCTGGCGCCGTGTAGACGACAACGGGAACGACCTGTGGGCTGTGCCGTTCGACGTGACGGATCCGGTCAACACCCCAAACACGCTCAACGTCGAGGACCCGGACATCGTGGAATCGGTGAAGGTCTCTCTTGGTGCTGGCGTGGACTTCATGATCGACGGCGGAATCCCGCTCGACCGTCCTTGGGGTGAAGTGCAGTTCCGTCCGGTGGGCGACGCTCAGATTCCGATCCATGGCGGCTCTGGGCGCTTCATGTTCAGCGTCATCAGCTCGAGCTTCATCGACCAGGTTGGCTACGCGAACATTTCCGCTGGAAATAGCTACATTCAGACGGTGACCTGGGACGAGACCGAGTGCCCCGACGCGTACGCGGTCCTGACCTATTCGCAGTCGACCGACCCGGCGTCTGATCACTATGCCGATCTGACGCAGGTCTACTCAGACGAGACCTGGAACGACATGCCGTACTGTGAGGCAGATATCCAAGCAGCGAAGATCGACGAGATCGACCTGTCTAGCTCGGAAAACTAGTCCAGAGGGCTAAAACGCTGGCATCCTGCGGCCGATGCGCGCCTGTGTGCGATCGATCCTCGTGGTCATGGTGCTTGGGAGTGCGTCCGCCGGACTGGCACAACAGTCCGACGCGGGCGTAGCGCCCGAGCCCGACGCCGGGAGCTCAGCGGAGAAGCAAGCGGACGACAAGCACCCTCGCTTGGTCAAACCGGCCGGCAATCGGGAAGACAACGAACAACTGGGGGGCGAGCCCTCGCTCACCGAGAGCAAGCCGGACCCGAGCTCGCAGGTGGACGGAGAGAACGCTTCCGAGACCGGCGAGAGCCCATGCAACCTCGATTGCATCGAAGCTCAGTACAAGGTGGAATACACCAAGGAGCAGCAGAAGAAGGGCACGCTTGAGGTCGCAAGGGAGACCGGCTCCCTCGGGGGGGACCTCGAGGACGACGTGGGGGACGCCCTCTCCGCGGAACCGAGCACGACGTCGCTTGCCGAAGTGGTGCCCGACGGCGTCGACGATCGAAAGCTGCCGATGCGACTCGGCCCGGTGCGGATAAGAATCGGCAAGACTGACGATTGGGTCGGAGTAGGGTTCGCGGCACAGCTGGAGTTTGAGTACGACCAGGAGTTCAACGGCGGGGGTACCGCCAAGTCCTCACAAGAGACCCTCGAGTTCAGGCGAATCCGAGCGACCCTATCGAGCTCGTTCATCGACGGACGGATTCGGAGCCGGTTCCAGATCAACCTCACGCCGAGCGCGTTCGAGCTGATCGACATGTGGTTCGCGTTCACACGCTTCAAGTTCGCCACGTTCCGCCTAGGGCAGTTCAAGATCCCTTATGACAGGTACCGCGCTCAATCGTTCGCTGCGCTCTCGTTTGTGGACTGGGCACCCACGACACGCATGTTCGGCTCCGAGCGCCAGGTGGGGGCGGAGATGCTGGGGATCGGCGGATTCCTAAAGGCCGAGTACGCGATCGGCGTGTTTAGTGGGACCAACGCGCGGGCCTCCCAGGCTGTCGGCATCACCGAAGTCTATGGGAACGTACCCGCGAACCCCTCGAACTTCGGGTCCGGCGAAGTCATCAGCGAGTTTCACCCAGAGCTCGTGGCGCGCGGTGCGAAAAACTTCGGCAAGATCAACACCGACACCAACAGCGACGTCACCGGGAGCAAAGAGCTTCGGCACAGCCTCGGTTTCGGGGTCGCGTGGGACGCACGGCCCAAATTTGCCCAAGATCTCGGCTTACGCCTCTCGGCGGAGTGGCTCGGTAAGATCCGCCACGTCCACATCAACGTCGTCAGCTATCTCGCTTGGTTCACCCCATGGCAGGGGGGAAAGCTGCTTTATGGACCGATGGGGTTCATGGCCGAGACCGGATATCGATTCTCTCTCGTGTGGGAGCTCGCTCTACGGTACAGCATCACCTACCTGACGCCCTGGCTTCGAAGCGATGCGAGGGCCTACGGCCAGTTTCAAATAGCCAACGCGACGGACCCAGCCTCCGCTACTGCGCAATACGGTGAGAACGGCGACCAGACTACCAGCAATGCATTGGCGCTTGCGGGCACCTCGCACATCATCGGCAACAGTCTGAAGGTCGTGGCGGAGTTCGCTTGGCTAGCGCAGAAGTGGGAAACAGGACGCCAAAACGGCATAAGTCTGTTCCTACAGCTTCAGTTCTTGTTCTAGCGCAGCCCTAGATCAGTGCTGATGACCGCCGGCGCCATGCGGATGCCCGTGGGTGATCTCTTCTTCCGTCGCGTCGCGGAGTGATGCCACCGTCACGTCGAAGTGAAGCGTCTCGCCAGCGAGCGGGTGATTCGGATCGACGGTAATCGTGTCGTCGGTGATGCCGGTGATGAAGAAAGGGATCTGCCGACCTTCATCGTCGTGCGCGACGACCTGCATGCCCGCTGCAAGCTCCGCGTCAGCGGGAAACAAGTTGCGGGGCACTTCCTGGGCTTCGCCAATTCGCGGACCGTAGCCCTTCTCGGGTGACACGCTCGCCTTGACGGACTCTCCTTCGGCGACGCCCTCGAGTTGCTCCTCGAGGCCCGGAACGATGTTCTGCGCGCCGTGAAGGTAGAGCAGCGGGCTCCCATCTTCCGATCGATCGATGATCTCTCCATCGTCGTCGCGCAGGGTGTAAGCGAGAGAAACTACTTTGTTTACAGTGATTTTGTCGGTCATGATGCGGGCGCCAACATGGCATAATTCGCGCCCGGCGCTACCGGGGCGCGCGACTGAAGGGACTGCAACCATGATCGAAGTGATGACCGACCTTCCCGAGCGAGTGCTCGGGCTCAAAGCCAGCGGCGAAGTGACCGCGGAAGACTACAGAACCGTCTTGGTCCCGGCCGTCGAGGCGCAGCTCACCCGTCACGAGAAAGTCCGTTTGCTCTACGTTTTCGGCGATGAGTTCAAGGGGTACACAGGCGGCGCTGCTTGGGAAGACGCCAAAGTGGGCATGAAGCACCTCACCTCATTCGAGCGCGTCGCGATCGTGACGGATGTCGACTGGATCGAGAAGACGATCAAGGCGTTCGGCTTCGCGGTACCGGGGGAGGTGCGGGTCTTCGATGACGATGATCTCGAGGCTGCCCGCCAGTGGATCTCGGAACCACCGTCACAGGGGCATCTCTCGTTCGACCTCAACGAGGATCAAGGTGTGCTGATTCTGCAGCCGAAAGGCGAGCTCGAAGTCGCTGACTTCGAACGAGTAGGTGCAGAGCTCGACCCATACATCGAGAAGGCTGGTCAGCTGAACGGCTTGATGGTCGTCGCAGAGCACTTCCCCGGCTGGGACGATTTCTCTGCCCTGAGTTCGCACCTTCGCTTCGTCAAAGAGCATCAGGCAAAGATTCGGCGCATCGCGTTGGTTACGAACGACCGACTGGTATCCGCGATCCCGCGCTTCGCGTCTAAGTTCATCTCAGCGGAAGCCCGATCGTTTCCAATGAGCGATCGCGACGACGCCCTCCTGTGGGTGAGCGGCAGCTAACTACGAAACGGGGCGGCGCAACTTCATGTAGACGGCCTCGATCACGAAGCCCAGCACGACCAAAACTACCAGGACCCCTATTTGCTTGGGTTCGTCCTGGTAGGTGTGAACCAACAGAGCTACCAGGGCACCGACGCAAGCCAGCACCCCCAGACCGGCTATCCACCGACTGCTTTTCGCTTCTTCATGGCGAGCGAAGTTTGCCGCGTTGACGAAGGCAAAGATGACGAGAAATCCGGCGCTTCCCATCCCGGATATCGCCGTCAAGTCGGCAAGGTTGGCCACGAGTAGCGCCGCCGCCGCGGTGAGCACTAGCCCAGGAACGGGTTGGTTCCAGATTCGATGCTTCAAGAACGCGGGGGCCTCGCCCTCCGCCGAGATCGATTCGGCCAGCCGAGCCGAGCCGTACAGTGTTGCGTTGATTGCGGAGAACGTCGCAAGCACGGCGGAGATCGCCACGAGCGTGAAGCCAAGCTGACCAAGGCTCGGGCGGGTCGCCTCTGCGAGTGCGAAGTCGGCCCCAGATTGAATTTCACTTGCACTCAACGTCCCTACAGTCACGCCTGCAATGACAACGTAGAGCAGAATGACGAAACAGACGGAAGTGTAGTACGCGCGGGGTAGCACTTTCGCGGCATTCGCTACATTCGGGGCGGTGTTGGCGATCAGCTCGAATCCTTCGTAGGCGACGAAGATCAGCATGCCTCCACCGACGATGGCGAGAGGCGACTCCCACTTGGAGGGTGCGAGTCGAGCAACGTCGATGCTACCGACTCCGAACACGATGACCACCAACAAGATCATGATCTTGATGACGACGACGACGGTCTCGCTTTTGCTCACTAGCGAGGGGGAGGCGAGGTTTAGAACGACCGGAATCAAGATCCCGCTGCTTATGAGGACGTGATGAAGGATGGGACCTGCGTCCCCCGAGAAGAATGTCTCGGCGTAGTTCGCGAACGCGACGGTGTAGAGCGCCAGGGTCACGATGTAGCTGAGCCAAAGCAGGTTGTTGATTCCGCCCGTGCAGAGGTCGACCCCGAACGCCCGGTCGATGAAGATGATCGTGCCACCTTCGCTGGGGTAGGCGACGGTGAGCTTGGCGTAGGAGTACGCGGTCAGGAGAGCGACCACCCCGGCTACCAGGAATGCCACCGGGGTCGCTCCGCCCGCCAAGGTGGCTGCAAGGCCTAGAACGGCGAAAATGCCGCCACCCACCATCCCGCCGATGCCTATCGCGACGGCTCCCCAGAAGTTAATCTGACGCGTCTCGCAATGCTCATGAAATCGCGTCATCGAACTGGTAAGGGGTATCCTCGCACGCGGAGCAGGTCAAATGACAACGAACGAAGACAGCGAAGACGGCAGCAATTTCGACAGGCGGGTGATGCAAGCGGCGGTGCGGCTGAGCCTTCTCGCCTTGCTGGTGTTTTGGTGCCTGAAGATCTTGGGCCCGTTTATCAATCCGATCCTCGGAGGCATCGTCATCGCTATCGCCGTGCAGGCGCCGTACGCCAAGCTGACCCAGGTGCTCGGCGGGCGTCCGAGACTGGCGGCAGTACTGTTGGTACTCATCGCGCTATTCGTCCTGATCGTTCCAACGATCGCGCTAGGCGCCAGCCTGGTCGACTCGACCACCGGACTGACGGACGAATTCGCAGGCGAGGAATTCAAAGTACCACCGCCGCCAGCCGGTATTGAGGATTGGCCGATCGTTGGGGAGCGTCTGCACGAGGTCTGGCTGAGCGCCTCCCAGAACCTCGAAGCCGTATTGATGAAGCTCGCTCCCTACTTGAAAGACGTGGGCCTGTGGTTGGTATCGACGGTGGGCGACCTCGGCGTTGGTTTGTTGATGTTCGTCGTCGCGATCTTCATCGCCGGAGCACTTTTGCCCAATGGCGACCGGTCCAACCAGCTCGCACGTAAGGCGTCGCTCATGGTCGCGGGGCGTAGGGGTCCCGCGATGTCAGATCTCGCAGCATCGAGCGTACGAAGTGTCACACGCGGCGTTCTCGGTGTCGCGGTGATCCAGTCTCTCCTCTCAGGGCTTGGAATGCTGGTCGTTGGCGTACCGGGAGCGGGGCTTTGGACGCTAATGATCTTGATCCTGGCCGTCATGCAGCTTCCCTCGATGATCGTCTTGATCCCGGTCATATTCTACGTGTTCTCGGCGCAGTCGACCGGGGTCGCCGTCATGTTCGCCATCTGGGCGGCTCTGGTCGGATTGAGTGACAACGTGCTGAAGCCATTGCTGATGGGCCGCGGCTCGAGCGTCCCGATGCTGGTTCTCTTCATGGGATCGCTAGGCGGGTTCGTGGCTAGCGGCATTCTTGGGCTGTTCACGGGTGCCGTCGTCCTGTCGCTCGGATACACAATCTTCATGGCCTGGATCGACGATTCGAACGCGGACGACGATGACGCCGCAAAGGCCCCCACAGAGATGGGATAGACATGCAGGCGCTCTAACCTCAGCGCAGGAGGCGAACACGGATGGTGGCGGGAACACCCTGGAGCTCGTCGATCAGAGGGCCCGCGTCGTCGAGCTCGATGTCCATGACGACATAGCCGACGTCGGCGTGAGTCTCGAGGTACTGGGCAGCGACATTGACCCCGTGCTTTGAAAACACATGGTTGATCTGCCCCATCACCCCTGGCTCGTTCTTGTGAATGTGCAGAATGCGTCTGCGATTCTCGTGATCGGGGATGCTCACTTGCGGAAAATTCACGGCCGACACGGTGGAGCCATTGTCGTTGTACTTGACCAGTTTGGCGACCACCTCGCGGGCGATGTTGAACTGAGCTTCCTCTGTGGCGCCTCCGATGTGCGGTGTGAGGATGACGTTGTCGAACTCGCGGAGCGGTGATTCGAACGTCTCTTGGTTGCTCTTGGGTTCGACCGGGAACACGTCGATCGCGGCGCCTCCGATGTGACCTGTCGCAAGGGCAGCCGACAACGCATCAATGTCGACGACACTGCCTCTAGCGGCATTGATCAGAAACGCGCCCGGACGCATGGCCTTCATCGCATCGGCGTCGATGATGTTGCGGGTCACCGGTGTCTCGGGAACATGCAGACTGAGGACATCCGCTTCGGCAAGCAGTTCATCGAGACTATTGACCGGTGCGGCATTGCCGAGCGGAAGTTTGTGGTCGATGTCGTAGTAGAGAACTCGCATCCCCAGGCCCTCGGCGAGGATACCCAATTGGCTTCCGATGCGGCCGTATCCGACAATCCCGAGGCACTTCCCGCGTACCTCGTACGCATTCCGCGCCGTCTTGGCCCACTCGCCACGTCGTGCCCGTGCACTCTTCTCAGGAATACCGCGCATCAGAAGAATGATGTCGGCGATTGCGAGCTCCGCGACGCTGCGGGTGTTCGAGAATGGCGCGTTGAACACGGGCACGCCCCGACGTCGAGCCACGTCTAGGTCGACCTGGTTCGTGCCAATACAGAAGCAGCCGATCGCCTTGAGGTTCTTTGCTGCATCGAGGACCCCGGCATCGAGGTGCGTGCGGGAGCGGATGCCGATCAGGTCCACGTCGGCAATGGCGTCCAGGAGATCAGAGCCCGTCAGGGAATGCGTGAAACGCTCCACGTTCAGGTAGCCCGAGGCAGCGAGGCTTTCCACGGCTGCGTCGTGAATACCCTCCAAGAGGAGGACGCGAGCTTCGTTTCCAGCCACGGCCGGAGTCTGGGTCGATCCTACAGTTGCCGCAAGAAGCGGAGATACGCCCCGGCGGTCTCCCCAGGTGCTTCGAAGTGTGGGTAGTGCCCGATCTTCGGAAGCTCGACGGTGAAGTGGTTGGGACTCACCAGCTCCCGGTATCGCTCAATCATGTGTGACCCGGACACCGGATCTGCGGAACCGTTGATCAAACCGATAGGAACTGCGCTACGGCGAAGCGCATCGATCCAGCGCTCGCGGTGGATCTTCCTGTCGCTCATGTAGGTCATCAGATTGTGAAACGCGTGCTTCCCGTCGTTGTAATTGATGAGCTTCCAGAAACTATCCAGTTCTCCCGCCGAGGGCTTCGTGTCGGGTCCAAACACCACAGAGAACGACCTGTCAAAGGTGCGCTTCGACGAGAATCTATTGACCAGGGGGCCGAGCGGACTGAGGAGCAGTTTCTGGATCAGCCGCGCTCTGTGCGTCTCCGGAAAGAGCCCACCATTGAGAAAGCACACCGACAGCCAACGCCCCTCGCCCTTCCCTTCGTCTTGTCTTGCCAGAAGCTCTTGCGCCACGGTGTCGCCGTAGTCGTGAGCCAGTACGTGAAACGCTCCAAGCCTGCGGTCTGCGATCAGGGCTTCCGCCAGATCAGCCTGTTCCATCATGCTGTAGGTGTGCGGGTCGGGCTTCTCGCTGAACCCAAGGCCCAGCATGTCGAATGCCACAAGGCGATACGACTCGTTGAGCGCGCTCCAAATAGGCGCCCAATCCCACGAGGCGGTGGGGAAGCCGTGAATGAACAAGATCGCGGGCTTGTCGAGTTCGCCCGTGTCGAGACAGAAGATCTCGCGACCCAGGAGCTGAGAGAAGTGGCCGCGCTCGCGCCACTGTTCGATCGTGGGGTGCATGGAGGTTCAGAGGCTAAATGAAATCGCTCCGAAGATCATGGTCATAAAGAGGACCATGGAGATCTTCCACCCGCGATGGGCGTGCCTCATCTCCATGAACTCGAAGAATATCAGGAAAAACTTCCCGAGCCCGATGGCGAGAACGACATACGCGACGTCGGTCCTATCCATCGTAGAGTTATAGAAACCGAAGACGCTGAGCGCGACGAGCACGAGCCAAACGGTACCCTCTCTAGTGGTGAACTTGTTCATAGGACGCTCAAATCAAATAGAGGATGGGGAAGAGGAGCACCCATATTAGGTCGCACATGTGCCAAAAAGCGCTGCCCGTCTTCAGATTGAAATCAGTCGCGACAAACGCTTGGCCTTTGTGAATCCGTCTGGCCATGTAGGCGAGCACGAGCAGCCCGAGAAGTACGTGAAAGAGATGAAACGCGGTCAGTAGCCAATAGAAATCGAAGAACTGATTCACTCCGGTCGTGAGGCCATGAGCAAGCTTGTCGCGGTACTCGATCACTTTCACGACTACGAAAACGAAGCCCAACGCCATCGTGCCGACCAGCAACCGAGCAGCCTTTCGTTCGTCGCCGCGGTCGTAGCTTCCGTTGGCCAAGACGACCAGGTATCCGCTGGTCAGCAACACCAGGGTGTTGAGGAGCGCCAGCGGTTGATTGAGCTCAGCTTGCGACGACTCGAAGACCGCCAAGCTCTTCGCTCGCATCGCGGCGAAAACGATGAAGGCCAATCCGAACGCCAGAAGCTCCATGAAGATGAAGACCCAAATCAACATCCCGCCGGGCGGTTCGAGTGGGTTTCCAACCTCAGCCCGTGCTATCGGTCGATTCACTCTGCGCCACTTAGCATCTAGAACCCCACATTGACACCGCTTCATCGGGGCCAGAGAGTATCGCCACCAATTCGAGGATGGGAACAATGCCCAAGACCGCATTCGTTACAGGAGGCACCGGTTTCATCGGGATCAACCTCATCGAGCTGCTCGTGAACGAGGGATGGGACGTCACGGCACTTCACCGACCCACGTCGGACCTCACTTACTTGAAGCGCTTTCCGATCCATCTTGCCGAGGGATCGATCACCGACCGTGCTTCTTTGGATCGGGGGATTCCCGATGGCGTCGATGCGGTGTTCCACGTCGCCGGCGACACGAACATGTGGTCCAAGAGGAACGTGCAGCAGAGCGCGATCAACATCGACGGCGCTCGCAACATGGTCGAGGCGGCTGCTGCGAAGCAAGCGGGCGTATTCATCCATACGTCCACCATCTCCGCGTGGGGCCGGGTCACTGGGCGCGTCGACGAAGAGACGCCACAAGAGGGCGAACGCTCGTGGATCAACTACGAGCGCAGCAAGCACCGCGGGGAACGGGAAGCGCTCAAGGGCGTCGACCTCGGTCTCAAAGTGGTGGTGATGAACCCCGGTGGCGTCGCGGGCCCCTACGACACCAACACTTGGGGGCAGCTCTTCTTTCTACTGCGCGACAACGCCTTGCCGGCCGCCTCACCCGGTACGATCACCATCTCGCACGTCCACGATATCGTCGCGGCACACCTCGCGGCCGTTACCAAGGGATGCAACGGCGAGCGCTACATTCTCGGCAGCGACCTCATTCCGGTCGTGGATTTCATCGCCGAGATCGCACGCGTGGCGGGAGTCGCCAAGCCACCGAAGAAGGCCCCCTCCTGGGTTCTCAGGATGTTCGGCCGACTGTCGGTCATGGTGGCGGCGATCACGGGTAAAGAGCCCGATGTGACGCCTGAAATTGCAGCGATGACGAGCATGACTGACACCAGCTATTCGAGCGAGAAGGCCGTTCGCGAGCTAGGCTACCAAGCCCGGCCGATGGCGGCCGCGGTTCGCGACAACTACGACTGGCTCGTGAAGGAAGGTCTGCTTGCCGAATCTAGATGACATGGCCGGCGTGCTCGTTCGACCGCTGCAGCTCTTTCGCGCGCGGCCCCACAACACGCTCGATCGGCTTCACGCCTATGACGGCCTGTCGCGGGAGGAGCTCTTCCCCGCACCGACGCGGCTCCCAAACGTCCGAACACGCCCGCGTTGGTCTCTCACTGGCTTTGCGAACGAAGATTTGTCCTTCGCGTCGCTACACGAGCCTGTCGAGCCCCTCTTCAGTGAGCACTATCACGCACGAAGCCGTCGCATCCAAACCGTCTACGCGAAACGGATCCGTCCAAACGGAGTCACGGGCCGTCCGCGACTGCTCTACATCCACGGCTACATGCAGCCAGAAACGGTAGTAGAGGAGCTGGGACTGCTGAGTACGATGGCTCGAGCTCTCGATATCGAGATCGTTCACATGCAGCCGCCGTACCACGGGCGACGCAAGCCGCGACGCTCTCCCTACGACGGCGAACGATTCTGGACAGCCGATGTCGTGCGGAGCTTCGAGTCGATGCGGCAAACCATCATCGATGCCAGGACCCTGCTCTCGGTGATGCTCGCGGAGTCGCCAGGGCCCGTGGGTGTCGTGGGGATTTCGCTAGGAGGCTCTTTCTCGGCGACGTTGGCGTGTCTCGAACCTCGATTCGATTTCTCGGCTCCGCTCGTCGCACACATGGACATGGGCGCTCTGCTCCGGGACGCGCCAGTGCTTGGCGCCATGCGCAAAGACCTCGCCGGCTTTGGCTGGACGCCGAACGATTTCGGCGACTTTTTTGAGAGGATCGGCTGGGACGAGCTCCTCCCCGTGATTCCCAAAGAGCGGCTGCTTCTATTCGCTGCGGAGCATGACCGGTTCTTCGACCCCGATGTGCTTCGAATCATGTGGAGTCGCTGGGGCGAGCCCGAGATTCATTGGTCCCGGACGAGCCACATGGGTTTCATTCCACACATGCCCAGCGCCATCCGGCATCTTCAGCGATTCATCAACGGACTTAGTCGGCCGTAGGGGCGTTGACGGGCGGAGCTTCGGTTTCGACGTCCGGCTGAACGGGTTCTTCGCGAAGTTTCAACACCGACTCGAAGTCACCATTCGTCAAGCGGTAGACGCCTCCTGCGTACTGCAGGTACCCAAAGCCGTAGAGGAGCGACTGGACTCCAAGCTCACCGACGAACTCCACTCGATGGGTAGGAATGTACTTCATTGGGTCCTCAACGACGCTCTTGAGCGAATCGACGACGAGCTGCGTCTCGGCTGGATCTTCGACCGTCAACACCTCTGTCTCGCCCATCCCGGTGCCCGACGGTAACGGCGACCTTTGAAACACCGCGATGCTTTTCAGGGCGCCGAGCGGCGCCATCGAGATCGACGTGGGTGCCTTTACCGCAACAAGGGCGCCCCCGGTCTGAACCGACATGGCATTCTGTGCCAAAGGCGCGTCGAGTGCGCACTTGAAAGCCGTTCCTGCGACCGTCACCGTTGAACCGGTGCCGCTCCCGTGAGCCATCGCAGGCGCCGTGTCCTGCTCGGTCGGGCCGCGACCATCTCCCTGCGCGATCTCCTCCGGATGCAAGAGGAGGTGCGTAGCGCCTCGTTCTGCCGCCGCATTGCGAGCGTTGTCCTCCGCCGCCGCGCGATTCACCTTCGGCTTCGAGTAGGCCCCCGCCATGCCGCCGCCGTAGCCGATCACCACACCTAGATTCTCGCAACCGTTTGGCTGGTCGTACAGCATCACGATGTTGTTGCCGCTAGCCGAAAGTTGAGGAGCTTTACAACCAATCAGCGAGCCCCCGAAGGCCAGCCCGCAAAGTAGGGCCGTCCACTTTGTGCAGCGCGAAATTTTTGCGATCATCGACGCATCTCCTGCCGAAACACTGCCCAGCTGGCGCGTGAAGTCAACCCGCGCCCAGGCGCAGGAGATCGATTTTTGGTACGCGTATTGCGTATTGCTGCGGTCAGCTAGGTGTAAGCTATGCCGATGGCACTCTCGCAACCCACTCTCGAAACCAGACAGCGAATCAAGAGCCTGGAGGATTACCAGAGTCTCTACGAACGAAGCATCAGCGAGAATCAGAAGTTCTGGCGCGATGAAAGCAAGGAACTCCACTGGTTCTACGAGCCACAAAGCGTGTTCGAGGAACATGGCCCCGGCGAGTTCGTGTGGTTCGCTGGCGGACGTCTCAACGCCTCGGTCAACTGCGTCGACCGCCATGCAGCGAAAGACGCGAACAAGACCGCGATCATCTTCGTCAAAGACGAGCCCGGGGAGTACGAACACATCTCGTTCGGCGACCTCAAGAAAGCGGTGGGGCGCACGGCAAACGCGCTGAGAACGCTCGGAGTTCGTAAAGGCGATCGAGTCTGCATCTACCTGCCAATGGTGCCGGAACTCGCATACACGATGCTCGCCTGCGCACGAATTGGCGCGGTCCACTCGATCGTGTTCGGGGGCTTCAGTGCCGAGGCGCTGCGTGACCGCATCATCGACGCCCAAGCCAAAGTGGTCGTCACCGCGAATGAAGGCTTACGCGGCGGAAAGCGCATCGCACTCAAGAAGATAACCGACCACGCGGTTGATGGCCTCGGGGTCGTGAAGAATGTGCTGGTCGTCCGACGCACTGACGCTGAAGTCGAGATGCAACAGGGTCGCGACCTGTGGATGCACGAAGCGATGGCGGGGGAGCGCGTGACGTGCCCGGCCGAGTGGATGGCCTCGGAGGATCCGCTCTTCATTCTCTACACCTCGGGCTCGACCGGAAAGCCAAAGGGGCTGGTTCACACGACAGCAGGCTATCTCACCTACACAGCTTCGACGTTCAAGAACGTCTTCGACATAAGCTCCGATGACATCCACTTCTGCGCCGCGGACATCGGCTGGATCACCGGGCACAGCTACATCATCTACGGGCCGCTAGCGAACGGCGTCACCACCGTCATGTTCGAATCGACCCCGACATACCCCAACGCGAGTAGGTACTGGAACGTCATTGATGACATCGGAGCGACGACGCTCTATACGTCGCCCACCGCGCTCCGTTCCCTCATGCGAGAGGGCTCCGAGCCGGTCAAGGGTTCGAGCCGCAAGTCGCTGCGCGTTCTCGGGACGGTTGGAGAGCCGATCAATCCCGCGGCCTGGCGTTGGTACAGCGACGTCGTCGGTAACGGAGCGCTGCCGATCGTCGATACGTGGTGGCAGACGGAAACCGGCGGCGCGATGATCAGCCCGCTCCCGAACGCGACCCCCACGAAGCCGGGCTCCGCCACCTTCCCGTTGTTTGGGATCGAGCCCATTCTCGTCGATCAGGAAGGCAAAGTCATCGAGGGCAACGATGT
>RCNB010000477.1_pt1 | contig 27440 bp, 26 predicted proteins | sample 2041321 | NCBI WGS metagenome assembly RCNB01 (sample SAMN09708232, study PRJNA481090) | Marine sediment metagenome, whole genome shotgun sequencing project. | reverse complement strand
CCTTGTCGGCAGGCAGGCATTATGTTTCCCTCCTATGTCGTCGCATAAAAAGTGTTCCATTAACATTGTAGAAGAAACTTTTTAGGATTAATTTTTTTCAATAAACATACCTAGTCAACGGCATAATGAGCCAATCGAAACCCAACATAAAAATCACGTTTATTTGGTTCAGCACGTTGACGATCTGCAGCACGTGTATGTTTAGTACGTCCAGTAAATTGACCTCCTCGTTGTACCCGATATGTTGCATTTTCCGGCCCTTTTGGATCTAAAATCTCAGTAGTATTATCTTCTTTAAACCAATCTGAACACCATTCAAGTATATTTCCTTGCATATCATAAAATCCCCACGCATTGGCCTTCTTCAGTTCAACAGGATGAGATTGTCTTCCAGAATTGCCAATATGCCAAACCATATCATCCATATTTCTTATGGCATATGCTTCCGTCGACCCTGCTCTACATGCATATTCCCATTCTGCTTCGGTAGGCAACCTGAATGTATTGCTTCCAGCGTTGATTTTCACTAAAAACTTTTGTATGTCGAGATATGAAACCTGATCCACGGGCAAATTTGCCCCTTTGTGAAAGCTAGGGTTGTTACCCATGATTTTCTCCCATTGGTGTTGTGTGAATTCTGCTTCTGCTAACCAATATCCTTTAGTAATCGCTACTTTATTCTGTTTTTCCCTTTCAGGAGTTCGTCCAACTTCAAAAACAGTACTGCCCATTAAATAGCTTCCTGGATTGACCCAAATCATTTTAATCTCAACATTACCTGGCAAATTAAATATTTTAATTTTTGGATTTTGATTGTCCTTACCTACGTTTGTAAAGGATAAAAACATAAACGATATAGAAATAATAAGTGGTAATAAAATATATATGAACCTTCTCATAATATCAATTTCTCAATCGTTCCGCCCTATCTAAAAACCCCTTACCTATAAGAGGTTTCATTACATGCTGTCCATTTTTAATAATTTCTATCGAACTTTCTACACCTATGTCACTCAAAATTTGATGACTTCGCTTTGCAGAGCCCATCCAATATGTATCTCTGTCCCCAACAACAAACTGAACTTTTACGCCTTTTAGTTGTTTCAGTTTTTCTTTGTTACTATTGTTTGGATTTCCTGCCATACCAGTTATACCTACAAAATAATTAGGCATTTCCATCACAAGATCAAAAACACCAGCACTATTGGCACTAAAACATACGGTATGAAATTTGTTTCCTTCAACGTTGTAGATGCCCTTTAATTGATTTAATAACGCCTTGATTTCTCCAGTTCTTTTTGATGCTCCATAAATTCTATAGCCAATAAGTATCCATCCTTGACTGTCTTTAATGCCTTGCCAGTAGAAACTCTCATCATTAACGGACTCTGCCTCAGATGGCCCCACTAAAACCGGATAGGTTTTAGTGGAATCAAAATTGAGAGGTAATATTACAGTATAGCTCAAATTCTTACCGTTATATTCAAATTTTTCTAGTTTTTGCTGTCCAAAAAGTTTTGCAGCTCCAAAGCAGAATGTTATAACTAGTAGTATTATATATTTTTTCATGTTTTCTGTTTTTAAAAGTAAGCGAACTAAAAGGTTATTATTTTATCTATGTCTATTTGAGCACAGTCGAAACCTATCGTAGCTCTCAAGTAGTGGAAGTTCTCGACTGCATTAGAACAGACATCAAGATAACCTCTTTAACTTTTTAACTTATTATTTAATTCCAGCAATTACACCGTCTAAATAAGCGTGCTGATTTTGAGGTGCTTTGGCTTTAGCTTGTTTATAGTATTTCAAAGCCATTTTTTTGTTGCCGCCTTTTAGGTGCGCTTCACCTAAACTGTCTGTAAAGCCCCAAATAAATGGATGATCTTGGTTTCTTTCTACATTTAAAGTGAAAACTTCGATGGCTTTTTTGGTTTTTCCTTGCCCCAATAATTGATAACCATAGGCATTCAATTGATTAGGGTTTCCAGTTGGGATTGCTTCGGCCATTATTTTTTCAGCTTCACCCACTTGTCCTTTTTTTGCCAATAGACCTGACTTTACCTGTAGATTACTAAATCCTTTACTACTTGCGATGGATTGATCAATCCAAGTCATAGCCTCGTCGAAATTGACATTGTTTTGTAAACAATAACGTGCAGCTTGCATATAACCTTGCCAACCGAAACCTGCAGGTCCTTTAAGTTCTGCTCTAGCATTATCAATTACAACTTTTGCAACGTCATATTCAATTTTAAAAGGAATGCGTAGTTTCTCCCATTGCAAGGTAACTGTAAGGCTATTGCTTGACCGATCTGTAAAATTATAACTGAGCCATTCTTGAAATGCAATTGACTCAGTTTTTACTGTCACATTTAAGACAACTTCATCTTCGGTAGGAGATATGGTTCCCCAAGATTGGTGAAACTTTGAAAATAAAATTTGAAATTCCGTTTCCCCAGGTATCATATAGAGACCATAAGTCCCTGCAGCAACTTTCTGTCCTTCTACTTTGGCATCATGTGTAAAATGAATAGTTGTGTTTTCATTTGCACCACCTCTCCAAATATTGCCATAAGGCGTAATACCACCAAAAACCTTTCTTCCCTGAACACTTGGGCTATGGTATACAATTGTTACGTCTGAGAGACCTAAACGCTGTGTTACTGTAGCTTGTTGGCTTACTCGTGGCAAACTAATATTTTGTGCATAGGATACCGAAGTCATTATTACTGTAAGTAATAACATAAATAATTTTGTTTCTAATTTTTTCATTGTGAATTAATTTTGATTATTGCACAAATATATATCACAGTATGAAGTCTCAAAATCAAATTGTGCTAGATGGTTCGTTTTGTGATAATCGGTTATTTTTCATTCCATTTTTTTTGATTAAAATTGGAATTCTAAAAGGTATTTAACCATTCATCACAAAGTAAACAAAACATCACATTTCATTATACAAGATGACTTTGTCGCTTTAGTTTTGTAACTAATAAATAAGAAATATTGAAATGAAGTTTAGTTGCTGCTAAAGCCTGCTGAAGTAATTTCTCTTTTTATGGCATATTCTTTACCATTATAACAGAGTTTAGAATTGCCAACAGAAATTTTTACGTTAGGAATAACAACATAAGCCCTGAGCATTTCTTTATTTGGATTACCAGGGAAGTTAAAACTTGCTTTTAAAGCCAATGTAATGGTATCATTAGAAGAGGTATTTGATAAATACAGAACGTTTCCACATGAACTGGATTCCTCAGAAAAGGATAAATATGAAACAGCATCTTGACCATACAAATCACCATGAGCATCAAAACCGCCATTCCCGTCAGAGAAAAGAGCATGATATATTTCTAAATAAGACAGTTCACTTATATCTTTTAAAACGTTATCACTTATATTTGAATTAGCTTTATCTGTAGTCGATTTATCATTTTTACAACTAGAAAGGAAAATTGAGGCAAATAGGAATAAATACAATGGATTTAATTTCATAATGAATTATTTAAATGCAAATGGATTACAAAGATATTAAATGTTTATTATTAGGAGTTTTAAAATTAATTAGCTTTAAATGAATTATTAGAAATAATGCGAAATACAATACAAGCATATTATAAAAATTTACCAATATCCGTTGAAAGAATAGTTATAGCGAGTTTAGTTATAAGTCTTTTTTTTATTCTAAAATTGTATACCAATCATTTAATAAATGAATATAATTACCCGTTCAGTTGGTTCTTGACCACATTAAAAATAAGCATTGCTTATTTTCTTTGGGTGATTTTAACACCATTGGCTTATTTTTTAACTAAAATAATTCAGAATTCGAGTAATTTAAAAGCCCACAAGGTTTTTCAGTTCTTGTTAGGGTGTGTTCTTTTAGCATTATTTCATCAATTAATAGCGTCTCGGTTGGATGATATTGTCAATTATATGAATAGTGGTTATTTAAAATCTTTTTTCGGTCGGAATAATATGGTGGTTTTTGTCATAGGCAGTTTTTCAAGTTTTGTTGAACTCTTAGTCATTATTGCTGTTTTTCTTGCTTTTGATTATCAAAAGAAGTTCTTAAACAATCAAAAAGCACTAATAGCTTCTCAGTTAAATGCACTGCGAATGCAATTGCAACCTCATTTTTTATTTAACACCTTGCACTCCATCGCCTCAATGATAGATATTGATACTAAGAATGCTCAAAAAATGTTAAGTAAATTGGGCACTATGCTTAGAAATATGTTGGAGTATGATGCCGAACAACTTGTTACAGTCAAGGATGAGTTGAAATTTATAAAGGATTATTTGGATTTGGAGCAAGTGCGCTATCAGGATAGAGTAACTATTAATTATAATGTGGACAAAGAAGCCATGCATCTAAAAATCCCGAACATGATATTTCAACCTTTAGTAGAAAATGCTGTTAAGTATGGCATAATCCCAACTGTTGATGATGGTGAGATTTTTATTAATGTTCAATTGGGTCATAACGATATTTTGAATGAGGATGCTTTGGTATTACAAATCTCCAACACATTTAATAATCAAAACAATTATATTAAACCAGTTGGGACAGGTGTTGGCTTGGAAAATATTAATAAAAGGCTAAATCAATTTTATAGCAATAGGTTTTTGTTCAGTTCTGATTTTGAAACACCAGAGCTTTATATTGCTAAAATGACCTTGCCAATTATTGAATAGTAATGAAATTAAGATGCCTTATAATAGATGATGAATTTTTGGCCAGGCAGCGCCTGCATAGACTTCTTGAGCCTTTTGAAGATGTTCTTATAGTTGGAGATTGCAGGAATGGCAAAGAAGCGTTGGAAATGATTCCTTTAAAAGAACCTGATTTAATATTTCTGGATATACAAATGCCAGATATGAACGGGTTTACCGTACTTGACAAGTTAGAGACCAAACCACATGTAATATTCACAACGGCTTATGATTCTTATGCTCTAAAGGCATTTAAGATAAATGCGGTCGATTATCTACTAAAGCCTTTTGATGAGGAACGATTGACTATTGCTTTAGATCGCATATTCGAACTCAAAAAAAGAAAAAAAAATTCTGATTTAGAAAATAAAATAAAAAAACTTCTAAGTAATTATGAATCTGAAGACTCTGAGTTTTTAAATGAGATAACCTTGCACTCAAAAGGAAGGGATTTTAGCATAAATATTGATGACGTTGTCTATTTTAAAAGTGATGGGAACTATGTTCAAATTGTCACGGAAGAAAAATCATTTTTACACCGAACGACCATGAATTCTTTGTACAATAAACTTGACACTAGTCAATTTTTAAGGATTCATAGATCTTTAGTTGTTAATGTAGTTTATATTAAAGCATGCAACTACAATAACAATAACGAGTTTAAATTTAAATTAAAAAATGAAGAAGTATTAATTTCTTCAAGATCATATAAGTCATTGATATCTAATTATCTTATGAACATTGATCAATAGTAATACTTCATATAAATAATTAAATCGTGATTTTTCTTTTCCTTGCGGTAATTTCCCAACTATCTACTTTTTTTCCATCATTAATAATAGAGACTTCATCGTGAAGGTTAACCGTTGGACAAATATGGTATGGTACTCCATAAAAAAGATCTCCTATTTTAATATTACCCCAGTTCTTTACTTGCAAAACACCATGCTCCTCACTTTGAGACAGCAATTTATAGCCATTTAAGTTCAAAAATTTAACTCTTTTGTCAATTGGATTCTCTGCCGCAACAGATTTATGTCCAAGATCGATTGTAATTATGCCTTCGATAGGCTTTGAAATTACCCGTGTAATTAGTATTGTGGCATATTTGAATTCTTGCTCGACAAGTTTTTCAGAATAACCCCAATCCCAAAAAACACAGGTTCCTGGACTACAAATTCGATATGTCTCGGTTATGTGTGAAGTGAAAGTCGGTGTTCCACCACAGATTAATTGAATATTTGGATGTTTACGTTTGAGATAATCAAATAGATTCTGAATTAGTTCAATTTCGTGCTCTATTTTATCTTTTCGTTGCTTAAAATCGATATCTCTTAAGTGTCCGTCGTAAACGTGAAAGCCTTTAAACTTAAGAGAGGCATATTTTGGAAGTTCTTCTAATAAAAAATTTAATGAGGATCCAATTCGAACCCCTGAACGATTCATTCCGCTATTAATATCAATATAAATGTCGATTTGGATGTTCTTTTTATAACTTTCTTCATGTAGTTTTTTAATAGTATCTAAATGATCTACAATTGTAGTGAATTGGGTTTTCGGAAATTGCTCTATAAGCGTGAAAAAGCGTTGAATTTTTGGACCGACTAATTGATGTGCTATTAATACCGATTTTGCCCCTTGGTTAGCTGCAACTTCGGCTTCAGCAATTGTTGATGCTTTGAAATTTTTAATACCCAAAGAAATCATCCTTTCAATAACTTTAGGCATTTTATTTGTTTTGATATGCGGCATCAGCTTTGATGCATCATTACCAGCCATGTCAAGCATTTTGAGAAGGTTATGCATCAATCTGTCTTCGAATAAAACTATAGATGGTGAATCAATGTCTTCAATATTTTGTATGTGATACCAATCCTTCATAATTTTACATGTGTTGCACACAGAAATTCAAATGTATTAAAAAAGACGGTACTTCCTTTTACGATTTTAAAAACCTATTAGCAACGTAAACTAAGGTTATCAAGAATTTATAGAAATTACTGCACTTCCAACTTTATGGCCTGTATCAACATAAACATGTGCATCTGCCGCATGTGATAAAGGAAATCGTTTCCCTATAACGGGTCTTATTTTACCATCATCAATAAGTTCCTTTATTATATTTAAATCTTTTTTATTGAATACAGCAACACCTGCGACCACTTTTTTGCTATTGCCAATCGATGTCCCTAGAACTTGCAAATACTGCGTCAAACCAGCGGCAGCTAAAAGCAAAAGTCCCTTTTTGTTCAAAGATTTTTTACTCTGAGAAAAGGTTGTTTTTCCAACCGTGTCATATATAATATCGTAAGTTTTACCATTTTTAGTAAAATCGGTTGTTGTATAGTCAATAACATAATCAGCACCCAAAGATTTTACCAATTCTACATTTGAAGTACTACACATACCGCTAACTTCTGCTCCATAATATTTGGCCAACTGAATTCCAAAAACACCTAATGCTCCTGAAGCACCATTGATAAGAATTTTTTGTCCGTTTTTAATTTTACCAAAGTCTCTTAAATATTTCAAGGATGTAAGCGCGCCAAATGGAATAGCAGCTGCTTCATCAAAAGATATATGAGCGGGCTTTATGGCAATTGCTCCCGATTGTGGAATAGCCACATACTCGGCATGACATCCAAATTTGTCACTAGCACCAAAAACTTCATCTCCTAATTTAAACTCAGTTACATCTTTACCAGAAGTCTCTATTATTCCTGAAAAAACAACTCCTAATACGGGTCGTTTAGGTTTGCTAAATCCAAAAATTAATCTTGTAATAAACTTAAATCCAAATGGTACATTAAGGGCTCGTATTCTAGCATCTCCAGATGTAACTGCTGTTGAATATACTTTAATTAAAACTTCATTATCTTTTGGAAGTGGTTTTTCAATATCTTCTAATTTTAGAACATTTGGTGTCCCATATTGTCTGTTGGTTATAGCTTTCATATAATTATAAAGACTTTAAATACTCTTAAATGTAACACAATTATGCTAAGAAATGTATCTATATACTTCTTTGTCGAAGATTTAGAGAAGAATTCTTTTAACAATATACTATGAGCAGAGCTTATTACATATTTATGCTAGCGAATTTTCACATAATAATTGTTATTATAAATCAGCAATATTTCATATCTTGAGCTTAAATAAAATTGCTAATTATGTTTAAAAAGATTTTTTTTGCCCTGCTTTTTTTGGCAGGTAATGCTTATGCTCAAGAGAAACCTATTAAAATTGTTGAAGAAAAACTCCCAAACAGGCTTGCGTTGTATGCCGAAAACCATACGGAGATTGACTATGATGTAAAGATTACTGTCACTGGAAAAAATATTAGGCAAAGCTCTGGTAAACCAAGGCTAATGAGAGTGCCTAGTGCTTCTAAAGTACTGTTAAAAACACTTATTCTAGCCAGAGGAAAGCAACCAAGTTATACATATAAGTTAGAGATTAATGATAGTTTATCTAAACGATCATTAAAAAGACCTGGTACAGCCATAAAGATTAAGCCGAAAAAACGAATTTTAATATATACTACGGATAATTGTACTTCATGTGAAAACATCATTAATGGATTGGCTAATAGTATTTATATATACGAATCTTCACCTATTGCCAAGCATCCAGAAATTCAAGAACGAATGACAAAAGCGCTTGCCAATACAAAAACACCATTAGATTCAATTACAACTCCAATCATAAATTTGGCTGGTCGTATCTTTATTGAATTTGACAGTTACGAAAGTTTAATGGATGAAGTCAACAAGGAGAAATAAAATTAGCGTTTCTTTTTTACTAATTCCATAAAATTAGAAATACGGTCATAATCTAAGTCACTTTCCCAATAGCCATCATTTTTGAAATGAGAGCCTACAATCATGGCATCACACAAAGGTAAATACGTAGACACATTATCTATGGTAATCCCCGACCCTACGATAGTTGGGAAATCTAAACTGCTTTTTAATGTCATGAGTTCTTCAATTGAAGCAGTTTCACCAGTATGGTTACCTGTTATAACAACACCATCACTTAAAAAAAACTGCGCAGCTTTTGCAGTGTCTAGCAATGAGACATCTTGTGTAATTGCATGAGAACTATGTTTCTTCTTAATGTCGGTAAATACAGCTATATGTTCTGCATCAATTTGTTTCCTATAGCGCATTAATCCACCCGCTTGAGCATCAATTATACCCTCGTCTGCAGTATGAGCAAAAACAAATCCTTCTGCTCTAATAAAATCAATATTCGAAGATTTGGCTACAGCAAGAGCCTCGTTATTGGCACCTGCTAAAATTTGAATCCCAACTGGGAAATTAGTTTGTCGTTTTATAGAATATGAAATGATTGCCATCATAGAACTTATTTCATGCCCTACACCACCCTTTGTATATGGTACATCGTGCATGTTTTCTATCATTATAGCATCAATACCAGCATTTTTATAAATAACCGCTTCTTCAAGTGCTTTTTCAATAATATAGGAAGCATTAGAGGTGTACTTTGGTGTTCCCGGTAATGCCTTTAGGTGAATCATACCAATGACCGGTTTCGTGGTTTTAAAAATAGATTTAAATTTTTGCATGACTATATGACTAAGTCTTGTAAAATTACTTAAATTTAAGAGAGTTTATATTTAATTTTAAATAAGATGTCAGACATGTCAAAAATTACAGTAATTGGTGCTTCAAATATTGATTTAATTGGGTTTTCAAAAGATAAGTTAATCTATAAAGATTCTAATATTGGTACAATTGAAACCATTATCGGAGGTGTAGGCAGGAATATAGCCGAGAATTTAAAACGACTGGATTTAGATGTTGAATTTTTAAGTGTTTTTGCGGATGACGAATTTTCTGCTATGCTAAAAAAATCGTGTGACGATTTTGGTATTTCCATTAAGCATAGTATAACCATTGAAAACAGCAAGACATCACTGTATATGGCCATTATGAATCGTTTTAATGATATGGCATTAGGACTAACGGCTATGGATATTTACGATAAAATTCCTGAATCATTTATTTTAGACAAATTAGACGTGATTTCTAGAAATGAATACTGTGTTTTAGAAACCAATTTGCCGGTCTCTATTTTGGAATTGGTTACTCAGAAACTGCCAAATGTACGTTTTGTTCTTGAGGCTGTTTCTGCTAAAAAGGCTTTAAAGGCAAAATCAATTTTGGATAAGCTCTATATCTTAAAATGTAATTATTTAGAAGCAGAATTACTCAGTAATATAAAAGTTGAATATGAAAGTGATTACAAAAAAATTGTATCCTATTTTTTAGAATTAGGAGTAAAAAAGGTGTTCATTACCTTAGGTGCCGATGGTGTAGCCTATGGTGACGAAAATGAAATATATATATCCAAGAATAATATCATAACACCTGTAAATACTAATGGTGCAGGAGATGCCTTTATGGCTGGTATCCTCTACGGAGAATCAAAAGGAATGGACTTATATTATATGGTTCAGTTTGCGTCGGCTTGTGCTCAAATTACAATTCAACATAAAAATGCAGTCCATCCAGATATTTGTGTTAAAATGGTTCAAGACATTTTAGCATGATTGCAAACTATTTAGAGGTTAACGCAGAAGTAAGTAATGCTTTGGCTAACAACTTACCCATCGTTGCTTTAGAGTCCACCATTATTTCTCATGGTATGCCATATCCTCAAAATTACGAAACTGCTTTGGAGGTTGAGCGTATTTTAAGAGATGAAAATGTTGTTCCAGCTACCATCGCGCTTATTAATGGAAAAATTAAGGTTGGTCTAAATTCTAACGAAATTGATTATTTGGCAAAGTCTGGTGCAAAAATAGTGAAGGCAAGTCGACGAGATTTACCATATTTAATTGCTCAAAAAATTGATGGAGCAACTACGGTAGCATCCACCATGATTGCTGCTGATATGGCCGGAATTAAAATTTTTGCAACCGGAGGCATTGGTGGTGTCCACCGTGGTGCTGCAGAATCTTTTGATATCTCTGCAGATTTGCAGGAATTGGCAAATACCAACGTGGCTGTAGTTTGCGCAGGCATTAAAGCTATATTGGATTTAGAGTTAACTCTAGAATATCTGGAAACTTTTGGTGTTCCCGTACTTGGATATAAAACGGATGAATTGCCTGCATTCTATACACAAAAAAGCGGTTTTAAAGTAAATTATAAAATGCAAAGCGCTGTAGAAATAGCAAAACTCTTAAAGACAAAATGGGACCTTAAACTTAAAGGAGGGGTTATTGTTGCCAACCCTGTACCAGAAGATAAGCAATTGGATTTCGCGGTCATGAACATAGCTATAAATAAAGCTTTGAAAGAAGAAAAAGAGCTGGGTATAAAAGGAAAGGAAAGTACACCATTTTTATTGGGGAAAGTGAAAGAACTAACAAACGGTTTAAGTTTAGATGCCAATATTGAGCTCGTCTATAATAATGTGAAGTTGGCAGCAGAAATTGCTAAAAATTATTCTCAGCTTTTATAATAAAGCTAATTTCAAAATACAATAAACTTTTATTTGTATTATAGAAATACTCAAACTTGAGTAATCCTCACCTTTTTCTTTTTTAACCTAGTATTGTTTGTTGATTCTATAATGGCGTTTATTTTTTGTTTGGGTACTGCAACAAATGCACAATCTTGCTTAAGCTCTATAAGCCCAAGTTCTTCATTGTTTAATTTAGCTTGTTTAAAAAAGAGACCCGCAATATCACCTTTTGATATTTTGTCTTTTCGCCCTCCAGAAATAAAAAGAGTTGCCCATTGTGTTGCTTTAGGTATTGATTCTTTGCTTAAGTGTTCAATTGCATTTTGTTTAATAAATTCTGGAATAAATTCATCCTCATATTTTATAACATAAGCAGTCCCTTCATTATTCATTCTGGCTGTTCTTCCGTTTCTATGTGTAAATTCTTGTTGCTTGGTAGGCAATTGATAATGCACAATAAATTTTATTTGAGGGATATCAATTCCTCTAGCAGCTAAATCGGTTGCCAAGATAATTTGATGTGTCCCATTTCTAAATTTAATTAGAGAAATTTCTCTATCCAATTGCTCCATACCACCATGAAAACAGCCATGATTAATATTGTTTTTAGATAGAAAATCGCTTGTACGAAGTATAGTTTCTTTAAAATTGCAAAAAATTATTCCAGGTTTATTGCCAATATGATTAAGCAAATCAACTAAAGTTGCTAGTTTATCTTTTGATGGAGATATAACCGTTTTTATTTCTAATTGTGACGCTTCGTCATTTAAGTAATTAATTGTCAGAGGGTTTTCTAAACCAACAAATTTTGGAACTACCAATGCTTGAGTTGCGGAGGTCAGTACCCTTTTATTAATATTAGGTAACATTGATACAATCTCTTTCATTTCTGTTTCAAAACCTATTTCTAGAGATTTATCAAATTCGTCAAGAACGATGGCCGTTATTGCCTCAACAGAAAATGTTTGACGGCGTAAATGATCAGCAACACGACCTGGTGTGCCTATTAAAATTGCTGGAAGGTGCTTTAAATCAATTTTATCTTTGGAAAACGAACGGCCTCCATATACTGCATTAGCTTTAAATCCAGTACCCATATTTCTTATCACTTGTTCAATTTGGATAGCTAATTCTCTAGAAGGCAATAAAATAAGTGCTTGTATATTAAGTTTTTCTTTATCTAATTCGTTTAGTATTGGCAACAGAAACCCTAAGGTTTTACCCGTTCCTGTTGGGGATAATAAAATGGTATTGGGGCAAGAACTTATTGCTAATTTTGCCTCCTCTTGCATTGGGTTAAGTTGATTAATACCCAATTTATCGAGAGCTTTTTTTTCAAAATTGATGTTTTTTGACATGCTGCAAAAATACAGTTTCATTTAAACGTGGAATAGACTTTATGGCATAAAAAAGCCTATCAAATTTGATAGGCTTTAATAATAAATCTAAGTGTATATGTTAAATCACTTTTACGTTTACTGCATTTAATCCTTTTTTGCCTTCTGTAAGATCATATTCAACGTCATCGCCTTCACGAATTTCGTCGATTAATCCAGAAATGTGCACAAAATGCTCTTTGTTTGAACCTTCTTCAGTGATAAATCCAAATCCTTTGGCTTCATTGAAAAATTTAACTGTTCCTTTACTCATTGTAATAATTTTAATTTTAATAATTATTTAATAGTATTCAAATATGATGCCAAAGGTTTAATATAATATCTTTAACTAATATAATTTAGATTTGACTTCAATTATGGTTATTGTCTTTAATGTTAATTATATTATATTTAAAGTATAATCCATCGTACTTTTTAATTTTCATGAAACAAATCTTGTTTTTTATTTTTTGGATTGCTGGCTTATCAGTATTAGCTAATAACTCCAATGTCAATCAAGATGAAATTGAGCAAATAAAAAGTTATTATGACATAGGCTTAATCGAGTTTTCAAAAAACGACTTTGATGATGCTTATCTTAATTTTAAACTTGGGCTTGATGAATCAAACCGATTGAATGACAATCTACAAATTGCTTTTGGTAAGTATCATTTGAGTGGTCTTTTTTTATCACAGAAGAAATATCTTGAGTCTATTGATTTTGTTACAGAAGCTTTAGAATTATTTCAGAAATTAAATAAAGACTTTCAAGTATCTAATTGTTATACAAGATTAGGAGATATCTATTTTAAAATTTCAAATTTTGACAAATCTCATTTCTATTATCTGGAAGCGCTAAAGATTAGTGAAGAACATAGTGATGTTAAAAGAATAGCTGATAATCTCGGCAAAATTGGGGATATTTATAAGATTACACCTGATCCAAATTTAGATTTGCCAAAGGCTAGAATAAATTTTAATAAAGCACTAGTGTTATATGAAAAACTTAATGACGAACAAGGAATCATCTCTAGTTTAACCAATATTGGAGCTATTGATCTTAAAGAAGGAATAAACCATAATGATAATGAAAAAATTGTCAAAGCTATTAAAGTCTTTAAGGAAGCTCTAGAAAAGGCTAATAATTTAGGTATAGAACGAAGTCAAGCTATTTTATTAGGTAATATTGGTCCTTCATTAAGAATGCTTAATAGGAATCAAGAATCTCTTGAGTATTTGTTTAAAGCATTGGAAATTAAGCTAAAACTTAAAGATTATACTAGCGCTGCACATTCTTGCAATGATATATCGGAAACTTATATGGCAATGAATGATTTATTAAATGCTGAAAGTTATGCCTTGCAGGCCGTTAAATTAGCAAAAGGTGTCAGCCTAAATCAAGAAAGGTTTGCGTACTACTTATTATCAGAAATTCGTTATATCTTAGGAGAATATAAGCAATCTAATAGTGACTTAAAACAGTTCTATAAGTTAGCTGATAGTATTTTTTCATTAAAAAAATTAGCAAGTATAAATGAAATGCAAATTAAGTATGATACGGCAAAACGAGATTTAAAAATACAAGCTCAAGAAAGTAATATTGCTTTACTCAATGAAAAAAGTAAAGTTAAAAATCAATATATGATTTTTGGTTCTTTAGGATTATTGAGTGTTTTTGGATTTGTGCTTTTAGTAAGATCAAGAAATAGAGTCAAAGCACAAAGACTGCTACAAGAACAATTTTCACATGAATTACTTGAATCTCAAGAGAATGAACGTACGAGAATTGCCAAAGAATTGCATGATAGTGTTGGACAGCAACTTACCCTCATAAAGAAAAAATCTCAAAATTCAAACCTGGTAGAAATCACTAACCTAACTCATAATGCTTTGGAAGAAGTGAGAGGAATTTCTAGAGGCTTATACCCAGCAATGCTTAAGCAGCTGGGTCTAAAAGAAAGCATTGAACAGCTCATTTATGATTATGACATGGAAACTGACTTGTTTTTTACTTCTGAAATTGATGAGATTGACAGTTTTTTAAATAAGGATGAAAGTCTAAACTTCTATCGATTTATTCAAGAGTGTCTAACTAATATAATTAAACATGCTAAAGCAAAGACTGTTTCGTTTACGGTTAAAAAGACAGAAGATAGAATTATAAGTATTTTAAGTGATAATGGTATCGGTTTCAATGCAAAGGATACTGTTAAACAGAATAGTTTGGGCCTAAAAACAATTTCTGAACGGATACGAATGCTTAAGGGCAATTTAACAATTGAGAGTGCGCCAAATAAAGGAACAGCTATAACTGCAATAATACCTTTAAAATAATGAATAAAGACATAACAATATTGGTTGCTGACGATCATCCTATGCTATTAAATGGTTTAAGAAATGAATTAATTAATCAAAATTTTAATGTGCTTGAAGGAGCTTCAAATGGAGCTATTGCACTCGAGCTGATTGTTTCTCAACAGCCGGACATTGCAATTTTGGATATTAATATGCCTTTATTGACCGGGTTTGAGGTAATTAAAAAAAGCAAGGAAGTCAATGTGAGTACTAAGTTTATTGTTTTAACATCATATAAGGAAAAGGGATTTGTGCTTAAGGCAAAAAAGCTTGAGATATCAGGTTATTTGTTAAAAGACGAGCCTTTTATAGAAATAAAAAAATGCATTCAATCTGTATTAAACGATACTTTTTACTGCAGTAATGTTTTTAATGAGGTATTTGATAATGAAGTTTCTCCTGAGCTTGAGAAAATTAAGTTTTTATCTCCTTCAGAACGGACAATATTGAGATTTATAGCTCTAGAAAAATCTTCAAAAGAAATTGCCGATCTTTTAACAATTTCATTCCGTACCGTGCAAAAGCACAGATCCAATATTATTGCCAAGCTGGAATTGTCTTCGGACTCTGATGCACTTTCCATTTGGGCTAATAAAAACAAAGAACTATTTTTTTCAATTTAAAAGGAGTTCATGCCAAACATTCTTGAAATTACGTACCCCTACGTATTTTTAGTCGCCCCTACGTATTTTAATTGATATTATGTAATTATACCTTCACATCGTATTAATCTTTAAAACCAGCGTCATGAAATCATTGCTATTAGTTCTGTTAATTTCTGGAATTACATTCCAAGCCAATTCTCAAGTTGAAAACCCTAAAACAAATGCTAATTCTGTTATTATGCAGAACTTAAAGTATTTGGACAAGGTTAAAGATGAAAATAGCCCTATTATCATATCTAAGTTAGAGAATATTGCTGCGCAATATAATATTATGGAATCTTCAGTTTATAAACCCAATAGCGATATAACATATGATGTTGTATTTGAAGAAGCCAATGCTAAAATTGTTATTACTTATAATAAGTCTGGTGAGATAGTAAATTCCATCGAAGAATACAAAGACCTGAGACTTCCATTACAAGTTAGTTCAACCATATCAAAAAACTACCCTGGTTGGTCTTTTGCTAGTAACCAGCACAAAATAATTTATACCAATGGAGATTTAAAAAAGACATATACTGTCAAAATTGAAAATGATTCGAATACAAAAGTATTGAAATTTGAATCTGATAATTCAAGCCAATCTAATTATATAGCTGTAAATGAGTATTAAACAGTTAAAAACGAATAATTTATTGGGTATTAGTTATTTCGTTTATTAGCCAACCAAATATTATCAATACTTCACAGTTATATAAAAATCCCTTTCTTTTGAGAGGGATTTTGCTTTGAATACAGATGTTTTTTTTACAGAAATTGTTACTTTGCCGATGTAAAAAATTAGAAAGAATTGAAAGTATGTATAGCTGAAAAACCAAGTGTCGCTAAGGAAATTGCGGCTGTTCTTGGAGCGAATAATAGACACGATGGTTATTTTGAAGGCAATGGTTATGCCGTAACTTTTACTTTTGGTCACCTTTGTACTTTGTTTGAGCCCAATGACTATAAACCACATTGGAAAAGTTGGGATTTAAATAACTTGCCTATGCTTCCCGAAAAATTTAGGACCAAAGTTGTGGACAATGAGGGAATAAAAAAGCAATTTAAGATAGTCAAAGGGTTATTTGATAAAGCAGAGTTGATTATTAATTGCGGTGATGCTGGCCAAGAAGGTGAACTTATACAGCGGTGGGTCATGCAACAGGCCAATTATAAGGGAGAAGTAAAAAGGTTATGGATCTCGTCATTGACCACTGAAGCTATTAAAGAGGGTTTTGATAATTTAAAACCATCGCAAGATTTTGACAACCTTTATTATGCGGGGTTCTCAAGAGCAATTGGGGACTGGCTTCTAGGTATGAACGCGACTAGGCTTTATACACTAAAGCATGGTGGTTATAAGCAACTGCTCTCTGTGGGTCGTGTGCAGACACCAACCTTGGCAATGTTGGTCGAGCGCTTCAAAACTATTCAAAATTTTGTTCCACAATCCTATTGGGAACTGCAGACCTTATATAGGGATACTTTATTCTGCTATGACGAAGGACGCTTTTTTAAAATGGAAGATGGAGAAGCTATTGCCAAAAAAGTTAAGAACAGTGATTTCGAAGTGGTTTCTGTTACAAAGAAAAAGAGCAATGAATATGCACCTAAACTTTTTGATTTAACGGGGCTTCAAGTATATTGTAATACAAAATTTGGTTATTCTGCTAACGATACATTAAAAATTGTTCAAAAACTATATGAACAAAAAGTAGTGACTTACCCAAGAGTAGATACAACATTTCTACCAAATGATATTTATCCAAAAGTTTCGAATATTCTTCAAAACTTGAGAAATTATCAACAATTAACACAGTCGGTTCTAGGAAAAAAAATTAAAAAATCCACTAAAGTTTTCAATGATAAAAAAGTTACAGATCATCATGCAATAATCCCTACGGGCGTTCAAATTAAATTGGCTCCGAGTCAACACCAAGTGTATGATATTATTGTAAAACGGTTTATTGCAGTGTTTTATGACGACTGCAAAGTGGCAACAACTTCTGTTATAGGCAAAGTATCTGATGTATTATTCAAAACTACTGGTAAAGAAATAATATCTAAAGGATGGCGGATTGTTTTTGAAAAGCAAAATTCAAACGAAAAGAAAGACACCTCACTTTTACCAGCTTTTAGTAAAGGTGAAAAAGGAGCGCATGAACCTTCTTTTTTAGAGAAACAAACCAAACCATCAAATCAGTTTACAGAAGCCAGCTTATTGAGAGCGATGGAAACTGCTGGTAAAAACGTTGATAATGAAGAGATGCGAGACCTGATGAAAGAAAATGGTATTGGAAGACCTTCAACACGAGCAAACATAATCGAGACCTTGTTTAGAAGAAAATATATTGTTCGCAAAAAGAAACAAGTATTGCCAACAACAACTGGAATTCAGCTTATCGATACTATTCAGAATGATTTGCTAAAATCGGCTGAGCTTACTGGTCAATGGGATAAACAATTGAAAGGAATTGAAAAAGGAACCTATCGGGCAGGTACATTTATTAAAAACATGAAACAAATGGTTGATAATTTGGTGTATGAAGTGAGAAGTGAAAAAATAAAAGCCAATATTGTTCCAGATACAACTGTTATAAACTTAAAAAACACTTCAATATCAATAAAACCAACAGAGATACTTGTCCATACTTGTCCTAAATGCCAGCGGGCAAAATTAATAAAGGGCAAAAAGGCTTATGGCTGTGAAAATTACAAATCAGGATGTGATTTTATTTTACCATTTCGATTTAAAGGAAAAAAAATACCTGAAAAGCAATGGCTAAGGTTACTTGATAAAGGCTCAACAGTTAACCTAAAAGGGTTTTCTCAAATTATCAACGGTAAAACCCAAAAGATTGAAGGTTTAATACGTTTTGATGACGAATATCGGTTAGTATTAGAGCCGAAATTTAATCATGAAGCATCTTTAGAAGCACCTACATGCCCGAAATGCCAAAAAGGGAAAATTGTTAAAGGAAAAACTGCATATGGTTGCAGTGATTACAAAAATGGCTGCGACTTTAGGTTTAGCTTTGAAGACGTTAAAACAAAAGCTGAAAACAAAAAGTTAAGCAAAAAACTTGTTTATTCCATTTTGATTGGTAACAACTAACTAAAATGGATATTATATTTTTTTAACCCGAACAGCATTCATGCCCTTCATACCTCGCTCAAGTTCAAAAGATACTTTATCATTTTCTACGATTTCATCCAATAATCCGCTTACATGACAAAAATGTTTTTCTTGAGTTTCTGTATCAATGATAAACCCAAAACCTTTAGAGCTATCAAAAAAGGAAACTTTACCATTTCTTATTGGATCTATTTCTTCAACATCATTAGGGTCCTTTTTTGGAATACCTATCTCTATGCTCTCTGCCTCTACTTTAATTTTTTGACTAGGATCTGGTGGAGTGTCTGTTAAATTTCCATAATGATCTACATATGCAAATTGAATACCTTGATTGTTTTCCTTTGCTTCTGCCTTACGGGCTACTTTCTTCTTTTGTTTATCCTCTCTCTTTTTTAAGCGTTTTTTTTCTTTTTCAATTTTGTTAAAAGTCTGTTGCGATTTTGCCATTTAAATTTCTATTCTAATTGTAAGTGTTAAAGTTCCTATTAATATACAACGAAAATAAATAATGCAGCAATTTTTAAAATTGAATTTTTGCCGAAAGATAAATTTGTTAATTGTAATTAGTTTTTTATTCATGCAAATATAAGTTTTCAATTTTAATTTTATTAACCTTTTTTAACTTCTATGCTATTGTCGGTCAATTCTCAATAGATTATTTTTGCAAATTAACTTTGGTTAATGAGTTTAGACACTAAAACACGCAAGAGCAGGATTAAATTATTGCACCAGTATTATAGATATACGGGGTTTTATAAGTTCATTGGATTTAGTCTAAAGAAAACTATTATACCAGGGCTTATTATTGTGATTGCCTTATTAGCTATAGATCATTTTGTAATAGATTTAAACACTGCACTTATTGGTTTAACTGAAGCTTTTTCGATTTCAAATGTTTTGCTTTTGTTCTTTGCTTCAGAATCTATATTAGGTTTAATCCCACCCGAAATTTTTATTGCTTGGGCCAAAAAGCTTCCTGCACCAATTATTTACCTTTCAATTTTAGCTTTACTTTCTTATTTGGGAGGTATTGTTTCATATTTCACTGGTTATTTTATAACAAAAATACCTAAGGTAAAATCCAGTATTGAAAACAAAATGAAACAACACATTAAAAATACTAAAAAATGGGGTGGTTTTTTGATAGTTGTAGGTGCTCTCATGCCTATTCCGTATGCACTAACTAGTATGGCTGCTGGATTTATTAAATTTAGATTTAAAACGTATTTATTATTTGGGCTTTTACGTTTTGTCCGTTTTTATTTATACGCTATAGCTATATTTAATATTGTGCAGTAATGTCTAATTATCCAAATCTATTCAGGAAGTCTTCCATAAATTTTTTCAAAAACACTGTCAAAATTCTCTCGTAGATAAGAACGCAATTTTTTTCTATAATCGTCTTTTAACCATTCTACAAAGTTAAACGTGCTTTTACTTATGCATTTTGTATAGCGATGAATTCTGTAATCAATATCGTCACCAAGTAATTTAGAAAGTATCAGTGCATCAAAAACATCCTCGCTATTTTCTATACATATAAAGGCATGTTGAGCAATAGATCGTTCTAAAACAACTTTCGTAGTTTCTCCACTTTTAATAGCATCTACATAGGTCTTTCTAATATCAAAATAAACTTCCTCAGAATTTGCAAACTGCTCCCTGAGTTCTTCAGGCATATCATATCTAAAGTTGTTCTCTAAATCCTCATCATTTAACAAACCATCCAGATAATAATTTGGGGATTTGAATATCTTTTGCCAATCTAAATCAGAACCCCAAGGACCAAACCTGTGAAAATTATTACCTAAATCAACAACAGTAAACGAGTCTTTGTTTTTAAGAATACGTGAACCACGACCTATCATTTGGTAATAAAGCGTCAGGGATTTTGTCGCTCTATTTAATATTATAGATTCTACAGTTGGCTCATCAAACCCAGTAGTTAATATGCTTACTGAAGTTAGAATTGCATCAGGAGTCTTTTTAAACCATTCTAAAATAAGTTCTCTTTCTTTCTTAGAATGGGTATTATCCAAATGAGCAATTGGGTATCCTGCAGCTCTAAATGTATCATAAACATGTAGCGATGTATTAATACCATTATTAAAAATTAGAGTCTTTTTCCCTTTAGAGCTTTCTTCATACGCATATGTCAATTTGCTCAGCATGTCTTGATTGGTATACAAGTCTTCTGAAGATTTTACAGTATAATCTCCATTTGCGCCAATAACCAAAGATGTTAACCCCACATTATAAGAAAATGTTTCTGCCCTTGCCAAGAACTTGCTTTCTATCAAAGACTCTATAGTTTCCCCAACAATTAAGTCATCATAGTTGTCGGTCATTGGTAAATTGACATTAGAACTAAGCGGTGTTGCTGTAACCCCTAAAATGAATGAGCTATAGAAGAATTTAAATAGCTTTGTAAATGAATTATAATGGGCCTCATCAATAATTACCAATCCAATATCAGAAATATCTAGTTTGTCTTCATTTAGCCTATTATTTAAAGTTTCAACCATCGCGACGAAACAAGAATATTCTTCTTGATCTTCTAAGTTGGCTTTGCTATCTACAATTTTGTTTTGCACATTAAACTCGGTAAGCATGTTAGAAGTTTGCTTACATAGTTCGATACGGTGGGTCATTACTAGGACCTTTTTATCGTGGTGTTTTAGATATTGTCTGACAATTTCAGAAAAAATAACTGTTTTTCCACCACCGGTAGGCAACTGATACAGCAAATGGTAATCTTCAGGTGCATCTTCAAAGCTTTTAAAGATTTTATTAATAGCGCCTTTTTGATAACTGTAAAGATCTTTACCAGCTTTTCTTTCTTCTATTTCAGACGTAGTTACAATCATTAAGTTAGGTATTAAGAAGTTGCAAAAATAACGCCTTTCTTGGGTTTTTAAAGAATCTTTTTAATAAATGTTTTTAACATTATACAACTAACTGCTATTATTGCTTAAATGTTAGAATATTCAGCATAATTTTAAATAAAATCTAAAAAAACAGATTTAGGAATTATCAATACATTCAATTACTTTTCTAATAGGGAGGTAACTGCAATTTGGTTATTATAAGGTTTTTACATAGATTGTAATTGAGTAAGGACTCATAAAACTTATTATTTACTAACTAAAACAATTTATTATGTCAGAATCAAACAAACCAGGAATTGCATTTTGGATTATTGGTGTTATTGCTCTTATTTGGAACGCGATTGGTGTTTATTTCTACCTGAGCTCTGCATTTGATACTGAAGCTTCAAAAGCAGGATTAAGTGCTGAACAAATTGCATTTATGGATAGCGTGCCAGCTTGGTACACTGGGTTATTTGCTATTGCTGTTTTTACGGGAGTTATTGGAGCTATTGCATTTCTAATGCGTAAAAAAGGAGCAGCACCCTTATTTTTGATGTCTTTTGTTGCTGCAACCATTAATCAAATATATTGGCTATTCGGGACAAATGCTCCGGAAGTATTCAGCAATCATCAACCTTATTTTATGCCAGCATTAGTTGTCATTATTGGAGCAATATTGGTATGGTACTCTAAAGATCAAAAACAAAAAGGCGTATTATCTTAAATCAATAGTTATATAAATAAATTCAAGCCTGAACTCATAATGTTCAGGCTTTATTATGGTATCGTTTTTGAGACTCTCAATGTACATTAACATTATAAATATTCTAATTATGAGATTATCAAAAGGAGCCCAAAAAGTAAATGCCGGTTCTATGGCAGACATTGCATTCTTATTGCTTATTTTTTTCTTAGTCACCACAACAATGGCTACAGACATAGGAATAAATAGAAAACTACCGCGAATATGTCCTAACGGAGAAGATTGTATTGTCGATATTAATGAACGTAACATCTTGAGAATTAAATTAAACAAAAAGCAAGAAGTTATGATTAACGATGAGTTGGTTTCAATAGAAAATATCAAAACAACCGCTAAACTATTTATTGATAATAATGGAGACGATAGTTGTAATTATTGCGCCGGTGAGAAGTTGAAAATATCATCTGAAAATCCAACCAAGGCTGTAATTTCCCTTCAAAATAGTAGAGAAACATCTTATGAGTTGTTCGTGAAAGTTCAAGATGAATTGACAAAAGCTTATAATGAACTTCGCACAGTTTATGCTTTTGAGAGATATGGCAAATCTCTTGATGAATTATCAAGTCAAGAGTTAAAGCTTACTAAAGAAGCTTATCCATTTATTATCTCTGAAGCAGAAACCAACTAACCTACCTATATTTATTGTTATATTTGGTTTAAAACTTTCTAAACCAATCAAATAATGACATCAATTTTTAAAATTGCACAAGCTTTTAAAAACATTGCACTTTTTAAGCTTGTTTCCTTATGCCTATTAATATTCAGTGTAGTTGCTTGTAAAAATGAAGAAAAACCAATGACAGAAGAACAACTTTTAGCAAAGGCCACTGCAATTCACGAACGTATAATAGCCCTTGACACGCATAACGACATAGATGTTAAGAATTTTACCGACTCTATTAATTATACTCAAGAATTGGATAATCAAGTAAATCTTCCTAAAATGAAAAAAGGTGGACTGGATGTTTCTTGGTTAATAGTTTATACAGGTCAGGACACCTTAACGGAAGCAGGTTATGACAAAGCTTACAAAAATGCTGTCTCTAAGTTTGATGCCATTCATAGATTAACCAAAGAGATTGCTCCAAATGAAATTGAGTTGGCGACAACTTCAAAAGATGTAAGGCGCATAATTGCAAGTGGGAAAAAAGTAGCGATGATTGGTATAGAAAATGGATATCCTATAGGGACGGATATTGGTCGAGTAAAAGAATTTTACGATTTAGGAGCAAGGTATATGTCCCTTGCGCATAATGGACATAGTCAGTTGAGTGATTCTAATACAGGTGAAAAAGATGATGTTTGGTTGCACAATGGATTAAGTGATTTAGGAAAAGAAGTCCTTGCTGAAATGAACAAATGGGGTATTATGATAGATGCCTCTCATCCATCAAAGAAGGCAATCCGTGATATGATTGAACTAAGTAAAGCCCCAATAATAGCATCCCACTCCTCTGCTCGTGCACTTTGCGATCATAGTAGAAATCTGGATGATGAACAATTGCAATGGATGAAAGAAAATGGAGGCGTTGTACAAGCTGTGGCATTTGATTCTTATGTAAATAAAGAAAAGGGCGAAGCCAGGAAATCTAGGACAAAATCGATTCGTGAACAAGTAGTAGACTCTCTAGATGTAACCTGGTATGACTGGAATGAGTTTGGAAAACTGAGTGAGGATGAGCAAACAGACTTTATGAATAACCGCAAAAAAATTAATAAAATTGTTAATGCAAAAGTTAAGATGATTAACGACTTCCCTCCTGCTGTTAATGTATCAGATTTTGTTGATCATATAGATTACCTAGTTAAAAAAATGGAATTGGAACACGTGGGCATTAGCAGTGATTTTGATGGCGGTGGTGGTATTGAAGGCTGGAACGATGCATCGGAAACAATGAATATAACTATAGAATTGGTTAGACGTGGTTATACGGAAGAACAAATCGGTAAGCTTTGGAGCGGGAATTTATTACGCGTTTTAGATGAAGTTGAAAAAATTGCAAAAGAAATTCAGGCTCAAGAATGATTTGACATCTGTTTTGTGCAGAACGTGAACATATTGAAAGCAACCTAATAATTAAGCAATGCTTTCAACTCGGTTTCAAATCTGCTTTTTGCGAGATATTGATCTTCCAATTGACTAATGAAAGGTATTGGCGTATCAAGACTAGCCACACGTTTTACGGGGGCATCTAAATGCTCAAAACAAGTTTCCATAATCAGTGCAGAAATATCTGATGCAATACCACCAAACATGGAATCTTCTTGAAGAATAATAGCTCTTCCTGTTTTCTTAACAGAAGAAATGATTGCCTCGGTGTCTAAAGGTTGAAGTGAGCGTAAATCAATAATATCTGCTTCAATTTCTGGGTTTTTAACTAATGCCTCCAAAGCCCAATGTACTGCAGCACCATACGATATAATTGTAACTTGTTCACCTTCTCTTAAAAGGGAAGCCTTACCAAAAGGTAAAGTATAATAATCTTCAGGCACCTCCTGACGAATAGTTCTATACAATGCTTTATGCTCAAAAAATAAAACAGGATTCGGATCATTAATTGCAGTTGCTAAAAGACCTTTTGCATCATACGGAAACGCCGGATAAACTACTTTTAGCCCAGGTGTTTTTGTGAACCAAGCTTCATTGGTTTGTGAATGAAATGGGCCTGCTGAAACTCCACCACCACATGGCATGCGTAAAACTACATCAGCATTTTGACTCCATCTGTAATACGATTTTGCTAGGCAATTAACAACTGGGTTAAATCCTGATGTCACAAAATCTGCAAATTGTAGCTCAACAACACTCTTGATTCCAACTATAGATAAGCCCATAGCAGCTTCAATAATTGCTGATTCGCAAATAGGTGTGTTTCTTACTCGGTCTTTTCCAAACTCTTTTAAAAATCCATCAGTAATTTTAAAAACACCTCCATAATCCGCAATATCTTGACCCATAATTACAAGGTCTTTATGTTTTTGCATTGATTGTCTCAAACCATCAGAAACAGCATCAACTAAGCGAATATTTTTTGATTTAGAATGGCCTTTAACATCTTGATATATGTATTCTTGATATACATCATTTAATTCATTACTTAAAGAAACTGAAATTGCTTCTTCATTATAAGCTGTTTTTAGATTTTCGCTAATGTCTTTAGAAAATTGTTCTCTTATTTCTACATCTTCCTTTTCCGTAATCAATTTTTCTTTTAATAGATAATTTGTATAATTGAGTAAAGGATCTTTGGTGGACCATTCGTTTAAAAGTGCTTTTGGAACATACTTTGTTCCACTGGCCTCCTCATGCCCTCGCATTCTAAAGGTTTTAAATTCTATTAAAATTGGTCTAGGTCGTTTTCTTATGCTTTCTGCTAGTTTTGTGACTTTATCATAAACATCAATAACATTGTTACCATCAAGAATAAATGATTCAATGCCATAACCTTTACCTTTATCGGCAATGTGTTTACAATTATATTGCTCTGATGTTGGTGTTGATAAGCCATATCCGTTGTTTTCTACACAAAAAATTACTGGTAACTTCCAAACTGAAGCCACATTTAGTGCTTCATGAAAATCGCCTTCACTTGTTCCGCCTTCACCTGTAAATACTGCAGTTACTTGATTGTTCTTTTTTAGAAGATTGGCTAAAGCAATACCATCAGCTACACCTAATTGCGGTCCCAAATGTGAAATCATGCCAACAAGATTATACTCTAGTGTGCCAAAATGAAATGAACGGTCCCTTCCTTTTGTAAAGCCACTTGCTTTACCTTGCCATTGACAAAAGAGTCTATGCAGGGGTATGCCTCTTGTTGTAAACACACCTAAATTTCTATGCATAGGTAAAATATATTCGTCCTTTTGCAATGCCATTGTAACACCTACTGAAATTGCTTCTTGACCTATCCCCGAAAACCATTTTGAAATCTTCCCTTGACGTAATAGAATAAGCATTTTTTCTTCAATCATCCTAGGCAATAACATATTCTTGTATAGAGATACGAGTGTATTACGATTTATATTTTTTTTATCGTAGTTAATTAGTTGTTTTGTGCCTGTTGAGCTGCTCATGTTCTATCTTTGGTGTTCAAAAATAGCAAAAATTATAGTTATACTTTCTATGTTTTTGATATTTAAACCCGTTTATTTTGAATTCAATTTTCATTATCTTTGTAGTTATACCTAAAATTCAATTTCAAATAAAATGAGTGCTGTACCAAGTGTAAACTTGAAAGATTTTTTGTTGTAAGACCTAAATTGTAAAAGAATGGATTTAAAAGATCAACTAAAAAACCTTTTCCCAGAGCATATCATCAAAGATGATGGACTAGCAAAACAAGAGCTAAATAAAGTATGTATGCAGGATGAACCAATTATTTGCAAGTATGAAAAACGAAAAGGGAAACCCATAACCATATTAGAAGGGTATAATGGTTCTACAGATGATTTTAAGACTCTTGCAAAGGAACTAAAAACAAAATTAAGTGTTGGGGGTAGTTTTAAGGATGATAAAATTATAATTCAAGGGGATTATCGTGACAAAATAATGGAAATGCTTAAAAATAAAGGTTTTAACGTAAAACGTGTTGGGGGTTAATGGATAAAAACATATTACATATTACCAATGGCAGCAGTTTGACAGATTATTTGGAAGACTTAAATATAGTTGGTGATAAATTGACTTGGCATGAAATATTATGCGAAGGACCTACAGTAAAAGAATTGGGTTCTGAAGCATTTATTAAGGCTAGAAAAGCTTTTTTGAATGTAGAATACAACATAGATATTGATGAAAATGAGTACAAGAAAGAGCTAAGTAAGCTAGATGATACTAAAAAGTATTCAGAAATAGTGCTTTGGTTTGAATATGACTTGTTTTGTCACATCAATTTAATGGCTGTTATCAGTTTATTGGAACAAAAACAAATAAAACTACCGGTTTACCTGGTTTGTAGTGGTAGAATAAAAGAATCTCATGATTTAATGGGATTATCAGAGCTTTTACCTGAACAGTTATTTGAGCATTATGATGAAAAGATTTTGTTGTCAGATAAAGACATTGAGCTTGCTGACACCATT
>RCNB010000475.1_pt1 | contig 27487 bp, 16 predicted proteins | sample 2041321 | NCBI WGS metagenome assembly RCNB01 (sample SAMN09708232, study PRJNA481090) | Marine sediment metagenome, whole genome shotgun sequencing project. | reverse complement strand
TCATTGATCGCGTATGCCTGACATTTCCATCGAGCCCAATGTCAGATAAATCTGGTATCATTCTCTTTCATGAACCGTATGCCGTCAATTGGTTTTGCTGACTTTTCGGAGGGTTGGAAGATTTTCCTCAGGTGTGATAAGAATAAACTTGAATGTTTGCATGAGAACCAGGCCGTTTGGTTTCTCGGAGAAATTGGGGTAAAGGAGTCCATAAAATGAAGATCACAAACAGACTGTCCATTATTCTTCCCGTTTTTTTGCTGCTTGTATTGATCACGCAGGCCCCTGGGGCAGTGAGCGGCGCCTCAAAGGCGGACAGAGTCTATGTCAACGGCAACATCTACACCGTCGACGAAGGATTCAGCACGGCTACCGCTATGGCGGTGAAGGACGGAAGATTCATCTACGTGGGCGATGACGAGGGAGCAAAGGAATACATCGGTCCCTTGACCTTTGTGACCGACCTGGAAGGCAAGACCGTGATCCCCGGCCTGCATGATACCCATGTACATATCCGGTACGGAGAGCGGATCCTGTATCCACGGAGCCCGGACATCAGGGAAACGATCGGCGAGTGGGCTTCCGTAGAACGGATGCAGGAAGTGATCAAACACTGCCTGGCAACAGGAGAGGGAATGCGGCCCGGACCCGAGCCGCGCTGGCTGGTCTTGAGCGGCTGGATGTCGGCGGTCTGGGATCCGCCGGAATTCCGCAAGGAGCTGATCGATGCCGTGGCACCCAATAATCCCGTGTTCATCAGCCGCTACACACACGGCAGCGGCGCCAACAGCAAGGCCCTGGAACTGGCCGGCATCACGCGCGACACCCCCGATCCTTCGGGGGGCCACATCAAGAAGGACAAGAACGGGGAGCCCACGGGCGAATTCGTGGAAAGGGCGCCCGCAGAATTGATGCGCCTCATCCCTCCCCTGCCCCCCATGACCGATTTCGAGATAAGCCGCAACCTCGTCGAGGGAACCCAATTGGCGGTGGCCAGCGGGCTCACGACCATCCACGGCGCAAGCATGACCGGCTATGAAGAGATCCAGAGGCGGATCAAACTCTACGACGTGGGCCTGCTCAGGATCAGGATCAACGAGATGGTCAGGGAGAGTGCGGCGAAGAAGCTGGGCAAGCCGCTCAATCACAACGACAAATACTATGTCCGGTCCGTCAAGGCCTTTGCGGATGGGGCCCTGGGTTCCAGGGGTGCGCTCTTCCTTGAGGAGTACAGCGACTATCCCGGATATTTCGGAGAACCGCGGCAGAGTGAGGACCAGATAGCGAAATCCGCCACCGAGCTGCTGAAGATCGGCTTCAACATGAGGATCCACTGCATCGGTGACGGGGCCAATCATGTGGCCGTCAATGCCTACGAGAGGGCCCTGAAGGCCACGGGCATAGACGGAAAGAAGGCCCGATTCGCGCTGGAGCACTGTCAGGTCCTGACTCCGGACGACATACCCCGACTGGCAGAGCTGGGGATCATCGCCTCCATGCAGCCGCTGCATGCCACAGAGGACATGAACTTCGCGGTAGCCCGGATGGGGACCGAGCGCCTGAAGTATGCCTATATCTGGAGCGATCTGCTGGATCTCGGCGTCGTGGTGGCGACGGGGACGGATTATTCCGTGTCTCCCTATAACCCGTTCTACACTCTGCACGCAGCGGTGACCCGGCAGGACCGGAACAACAATCCTCCGGGCGGATGGATCCCCGAACAGGCCATGACGCGGGAGGAAGCCCTGCGGGCCGCGACCATGGGAGGGGCCTATACCATGTTCGCGGAAGACACACTGGGTTCCATCGAGGCCGGGAAGCTGGCCGATTTTGTGATCATCCCCGTCGATTACATGACCATCCCAGCAGAGGATATCTGGAAGATCGAACCGGACATGACCGTTATCGGGGGTGAGATCGTCTACACAAAGCCGCTACAAGAAAAACAATAGTCTCCCGCGTCCACTTTTCCGGCGTTTAGATGGCTTGTTGCCCTGTTCCTTACCCATTTTAGACATATCTGTTATTGATCGGGATATTTGACCGTCGCCCGGAGCTTCTATAGAATGGACTTCCAAGAGACAAATGCCAGAAGAACCCACCTGCCAGACGAGAGAAAGTTCCGACGCCTCCGTCGTGGCCGAATTGATCGGGGCCGCCAAGATCTTCAAGACAGGCGGCACTGAGATCGTCGCCCTGGATACAACCGACCTCAAAATTAACCGGGGAGAACTGCTGCTCATCATCGGCCCGTCAGGCTCCGGCAAAACCACTCTGCTCTCTTTGATCGGTTGTGTCCTCTATCCCACCAAAGGCTTTGTCTGCATAAAGGGCGTCGACACAAAAAATCTGAACGAGCGACAGCTGGCCCACCTCCGCCGGACCACGATCGGTTTCGTCTTCCAGAATTTCAACCTGATCTCTCCTCTGAGTGCTGAGGACAATATTCGTGCCCCCCTGATCCTCAACAGGCTTCCCAAAGATCAAAAGAGAGAAAAAACTGAAAAGGCCCTTGATCTTGTCGGGCTGTTGGATCGGAGAAAATCCCTGCCCAAACAGCTTTCAGGAGGGGAACAGCAGCGAGTGGCCATAGCCCGGGCGTTGGTCAGCGATCCTGTGATCGTTCTGTGCGATGAGCCCACCGCCGCGCTGGATGCCGAATCCATGAAAATCGTGCTGCAGAAACTCCGGGGCTTGAGCGATGCGGGGAAGGCCGTGGCTGTCGTTACGCATGACCCCAGGTTGGAGGGCTACGCAGACCGCATCATCCACATGGAACATGGCCGTATTGTCAGTGAAAAAACGGGAGTAAGCAATGAGAGTCCCTGAGATAGAAAAAATGCCACCAGTATTCGGCCTGAAACCAGGAAAATGCTCTGGTCTTTTGGCGATCTGTCTGTTCGTTCTCACGATCTTCCTTAGCACAGTCAGCTGCGGAGACAGCGATGAAATCCCCCTTGAGACACCCTCGAAACTCGACATGTCTCCCCATCAAGTCATCGGCATCGGCCGGATCGAGCCCGAACTGCGGTTCCTCGATCTCTCGAGTGAGACAACAGGCCAGATAGCCCGGATTTATTTCTCTCCAGGAGATTTTGTCGCTGCGGGAGAGGTCATCGTCGAACTTTCAACCTCATTGGAGGAAGCAAGGGTCGAGCAGGCCGCGGCCCGTATTCAATCCCGGATATCTCAAATCGAGGCGGCCAAGGCCGCCCTCTCGGCGGTCAGGATTAGGACAGAGAACGCCCGCGTCTCCTTCGAGCGGGCCAAAGAACTTTATGCGACCAACACCGAATCAGAGGCTGTCTTTGACACGGCAAAAGCCGAGTTCGATGCCTTGAAGGAAGATGTAAAACGCTTTCAGGCCGAGCTCGTCACGGCTGAGAATACCCTGAAGGAAAACCGGGCCGACCTTAAATTGGCTCGAGCGGAATTGGAGAGGAGGTTCATCAGGGCTCCAACCGAGGGTCAGCTCCTCACTCTGGACGCAACCATGGGATCATTGATCTCACCGGAAACGGTGTTTGCTGTCTTCGCTCCGGATGGCCCCCGAGTAGCCCGGTGCGAAATCGATGAGCTGTTCGCCGATCTGGTCCAATCTGGTCAGACGGCTTCTCTCCGTAACCAGGGGACAACAAAGATCCTGGCCAGTGGGAAGGTAACCTTCGTTGCACCATCGTATACGAAGAAGTCTCTGTTTTCCGACGAGGTGGGCGACCTGGAGGACCGGAGAGTCCGGGAGGTGTGGATCACACTTGAACCCGAATCCGAGCTCCTTTATGGAAGCCGTATCGAGTGTGTTATCGCACTTCAGGACTGAAGACGCATGTTCCGCTTCGCTCTCCTCTTCATCCGATATGACAAGCCAAAGTCCATCGGTGTCGTTCTCGGCATCATCATCTCCATCTTCCTGGTCGGGCAGCAGACCGGCATCTTTCTCTTTTTGACGGGGACCATGTCGGCTCTGGTAGACAACATCGAGTCTGATCTCTGGGTGGTGGACAACCGGACCACAGATGCCAATGCCCTGGGCCCGATCGATACACGGATCGGACGGCAGATCGAGTCCCTTCCCGGAGTTATCAAGGCGTATCCCCTGATCGTTGCGAGAGGCACAGCCAAATTCCCCCGCGGTCGGTCGGCCCCTGTCCAGATGATCGGAACCCAGCCTCCACATTTCCTTGGGGGCCCCTGGCAGATAATATCAGGGAGGATGGAAAACCTCTTGGAAGATGGGGCCGTTTCGACAGACATCTTCGATCGCAAGATCCTGAATAATGCAGGTCCGGGAACGGCCTTCGAGATCAACGGGCGGCGTGTCCGTGTCGCCGTCCAAACCCGGGGAGTCCGGGGATTCGGATCCACATATGTCTTCACAACCCTGGATCGAGCTCGAGCGATCGGGGATATCCCCCAAAACAAAGTCAGCGCCTTCCTCATCAAAACGGAAGGCGGAGCCGATATCCCGACCATCCGGGATCATATCAACACGACGATGTACGGCGTCAGAGCCTGGACAAAGAAAGACCTGTCACGCTCCACGGTCTCTACCATTCTGGGTACCAGCGGCATCGCCTTCTCCATCGGAACCCTGATTATCTTCGCTACCCTTTCAGGCATTATCATCATCGGGCTGACCATGTACTCCGCAGCCGTCGACCGCCTGAGGGATTACGGGACTTTCAAGGCCATCGGTGCGGATAACAGGACAATCCGAAACCTGATCCTGATCCAGGCCATGGTTTTCGCCCTGGTCGGGTACGGCATCGCCGTTGTCCTCATCGAGGGATTCAGGTCTGGAATTTCCAACTCAGGCATCCTCTTCGAATACTCCAATGCTGTCCGGATCGCTTTCTTTGTCGTGACTCTGGCGATCTCTCTTGGGGGGGCGATTTTCGCCATGCGCCGCATCTCCCGGCTGGAACCTGCCAGCGTCTTCAGGGCCTAGGATATGATGAAGGTAATCATCACCGGTGGGACTGGGCTTGTAGGGCGCATGCTCTCCACTCTGTTGGCCTCCAAAGGATATCAGGTTGTCGTTCTCAGCAGGTCTCTCAAGCGCGCGGCGGATCTTCCTGGCGGAGTACGGATCGAGCGGTGGGATGCCCGCTCGGCCGACGGCTGGGGCCAGCTCGTTGAAGGAGCTGCTGCCATTGTAAACCTGGCCGGCGCCAATCTTGCTGGGACTGGATTCTTCCCCAGCCGCTGGACGGCTCAGCGAAAGGACCAGATACGCGAAAGCCGTGTCCATTCCGGTCGAGCTGTGGTAGAGGCTGTGAGGGGAGCCAGGATCAAACCCCGAGTAGTAATCCAAGCGTCTGCGGTCGGATTCTATGGCTTCGGAAGAGACGAGATCTTCACTGAGGACTGCCCGGCAGGTGATGATTATCTGGCCAGGCTTGCCGCTGAGGACTGGGAACCTTCCACGGCAGCGGTCGAAGATGAGGGCGTGCGGCGCGCTATTGTCCGCAGCGGCATCGTTCTGAGTAGTGAACATGGGGCGCTTCCGCGTCTCCTGCTGCCCTACCGCCTATTCGTGGGAGGCCCGATGGGCACAGGCAGACAATGGCTGTCGTGGATCCACCCCCTGGACCAAAGTGAGGCCATTCGTTTTCTGATAGAGAATGAAGAGGCGAAAGGGCCGTTCAATATGACGGCGCCGGATCCCAAGACCAATGCTGAATTCGGGAAGACCATTGGCCGCATCCTGGGCCGGCCTTCTTTGGTTCCACTTCCCGGCATGGCTCTGCGGCTCGCATTAGGAGAAGTGTCGAGCGTGGTATTGGAAGGTCAGCGCGTCGTGCCGAAACACTTGCAGGAAATGGGCTTTGAATTCCGCTTCCAAGATGCTGAATCCGCTCTGAGAGACGTCCTCGGATGAGGCATCATGAGCCTCAAAAGGGACAAAAAGGGGGTGCACATGTTTGATATATCAATGAATGCACTTTGGAGAATCTCATGAAAAAGACAGCACCGTTCTCGTTGATACTGTTGGTTGCCAGCCTCATGGCATGGCCGGTATCCGCCTCGCCTCAGGCCCCTGCGCGTTCCGATCAGGATCGCCCCAACATCGTGTTGATGTTTCCGGATAATCTGGGAGTGGGAGAGGTGGGCTGCTACGGCGGCGCGCGCGGCGTCCCTACACCGAACATCGACCGGATCGCAGACGAGGGAGTGCGGCTCACGAACTTCAACGTGGAGTATTCCTGCGTCGTCTCCCGTATTGCGCTGCTCACGGGCCGTTATGCCGTGCGCACGGGTGAGGGGTATGCGGCAGGCATGACTCTATGGGAAGTAACGATCGCCGAGGCCCTCCGGTCTGTCGGCTACGCGACGGCCCTCTTTGGCAAGTGGCACGTGGGTGGATCCAACTGGGAAGGCAGGAGGGAACCGACGCAGCAGGGATTCGACGAGTGGTGGGGCATCCCGGGCACGAGTCACACGGCGCAGTTCACATCCTTCGAGAGTTTCGATCCGGACAGAGCCGAGACACCCTACATCTGGGAAGGAAGGGCCGGCGAACCATCCCGGCGAGTGAAGCCCTACAACCTCGAGACGCGGCGCACCATCGACAGGGAAGCCGCTGAGCATGGGATCGCCTTCATGGAAAAGAATGTGAGGGATGGGAAGCCGTTTTTCTTCTTCTACCCCATGACACAGGTCCACTTCCCCACCCTGCCGCATCCGGATTTCGCCGGCACCACAGGGGCCGGTGACATGGGGGATGCCATGGCTGATGTGGACCACAACGTGGGCCTGGTGCTGGAAGCCCTCGAGCGATTGGGCATCGAGGACAACACGCTGGTCATCTGGTGCACCGACAACGGCGCCGAGATGAGGCGCCCCTGGCGAGGATCGGCAGGCCCCTGGCGAGGGTTCTACAACTCCGCCATGGAAGGGGGCATCCGGACTCCGTGCGTGGTTCGATGGCCTGGAAGGATCCCAGAGGGACGAGTGTCCAACGACATGATGCATGAGGTCGACCTCTTCCCGACGATCGCAGCAGCAGCCGGGACGCCCGAGATTTTGCCCGACGACCGGCACATCGACGGCGTGAACCAGCTCCCGTTCTTCGAAGGAAAACAGGCCCACTCGAGCCGGGAGAGCGCCATCTTCCTGGCCAGGGAGGGACACGTCATGGCCGTGAAGTGGCAAGACTGGAAGCTCTGGTATCACTTCCGGACCGAAATGCCGGATCCCGATCCCGACAACCTGCTGCGGCTGTTCGATCTCCGGGTCGATCCCAGGGAGGAGATCGATGTGAAGGACTTCTATCCGTGGGTCATCAGCATCATGGACGGGATCGTAGCCGACTACGAAGCCTCGCTGGAGGTCCACCCCCGGGTCCCGGGCGGCATCGACGATCCTTACGTGCCGCCCCCCGCAGGCTCGGGCAATCCTGTGGCGACCTATGCGCGCACGGACCGAAGGGAGCTTGGCCCCCGATCCGAGGCGCTCCCGGACCCAGATTTCACAGGGACGTGGTCCACGGCCGCAGTAAGTTCCGCACCTCCAACCGGCCGGGCTTCCAGGCTCCCGGTTCCCACACTGGGGAGCGGCTGGGGCGACCAGTTTTCGATTGTCCACACCGGGGATCGACTCGAGGTCGAACGGGTCTTTTTCGTACCGCGGGAGATCCAGCCCCTGGTCCGATACCGCTACGCCCTTGACGGCACCGAGACGGAAAATGCCGTGACCATGGGCCGCACGGGCCCCGTCCCAACCTCGACGACCGCGTGGGATGGGAACCGGCTGGTCATAACGACGCTCTATCCGTTTCAGGACCCCGAAGACAGCCGCTGGATAACGAACAGGGTGACCCAGACGATGTGGCTGCAGCCTGCGAGGGGAACCCCTTGGGAGCCCTCTCTAGTGGTGGAGACTAAGAGGAGCGGAACGCTGGGCGGGCCGCCGTCGACCAACCGGACAGTGTACCGGAGAGGGTATCGGTAGAAGCCACGGATTCGAATCCCGTATCGCCCACCGATTGCCCTACTCCGGCTTCTTTACTCAAAATCCGTCACAGCCGGGCCGTAATAAAGCGAGTTGAAAAACATCATGAACGTCCCGTGCGTCTGCGCCCGGTTCTGGGGCCGGAAGCCAAACAAGATGATCTTTCCCTTTCCATAGCCGGCCTCGATCAAAACCGGTTTGTTGTGCAGTATATGGTCCCCTATCAGACGGCCGCTCCTGAAAGGATTACCTTCGGGATAGCGGGCGACAACTTTATATTCTGGTGACACTTCCTGGTTCTCGTCCGCTCCGGACTCATCCCCTTCGAGAAATTCGAAGACAGGGCTGCCGTATGAGAGGATATCGGCGGTTTTGCCCATGCCGTAGGCGATGGGATGAGAGTTGTCGACATCAACATTGAGAATGGCGCTGGGGCAAAAGAACTCCGTGGAGGCAAAACTTCGGGAGACATCCCTCAAGGAAACCTTGAAATGTTCCAGGGGCAGCTGGCAGGAGGCATTGAGCGTGACCAAGGTTCCTCCCTCGCGCACAAACTGGAGCAGCGCGGCCAATCCGTGCGATCCTATGCCACCTGCATACTGGGATGGGACCGTCCCCTCCGCATGACCTTTTACAAGGCGCGCTGACGAGACATTGGTCAAGACGATGACATCGTATTTCTGTTTGAGGCGGCCGCCGCGGATCTCTGCATCCTGAAGGGTCGTGTAGGGAAACTCCCAGGTATCGAAAATCCAGCGCGTCCAGCCCTCGTCCATGTTGGCGACCCAGGGCTTGTAGAGGCCGAGCCGGAGGGGCTTGAGCTCCATGAGTTCAGGGGGGGGGCTGCCCGCTTGGATCCGGAGATTGAACTCTTTGGCCAGGGACCGGACCTTGTTTTCGATCCCGGTGCCGGAAACGACGATCGCGCCTGCCGGATATCTCCTGCCGCCGGAGGTGAAAGACCTTGTGGCCCAGGCCACGTCACCCCCCTCCTCCAGAAGCCGGTTGACAGCCCGGTAGCTGTCGAGGACATCGTGATCGAGGATATATGTGTCCCCGCCCCCGTTCACGTTCCCCACAGGAAGACTGGCCTTCGATACCGGCTTCAACCCGGTTTCAAACGGGAGGTCCATTCTGATGGCCTCAACTCCCATCAGGTAGGGTAAGGTCCAACCCGTCAGGTCGAATGTGCTTTCGGGAGGACCTCCTTCGTACAGCCTCCGGTCCGGGTAGACCTGAGGGCCCAGGATATCGATGAGAAAGGGCCGGTATGCCTGGGACATCAGGGCCACGTAGGTCCCGGCTGGAAATTCACGATTCTGCGCGGTGAAAGAATTTGTGGATTGATGCATTTCGATCCCGCCGGATATGAGGACGTCGATCATCTTAGCCGTGGTGTTGGGATCCTTTTGCGTCTGTGGGATGACATAGGCATAAGGCGCCTCGCTTTGACCCCGCTCGATGGAATTTCTGGCCATCCGGTACATGTTCATGAGATATTTATCTCTGTGTTTCGCCCCGGTTTCCAGGAAGCCAATGACGGACCAGTAGGCATACTCCACGATGTCTCTGAGCCTCCACCACCCGCCCGGCCAGGGACTGGGGTAGTTGATCGTCTGGGTGTTGCCGCGTGTTCCGAGCCCTCCCCTGTTCGACGGAGCGAGGTCCCGGGCTCTCTGAAAGATGGGAGTCGCCAAGGGCGTAGCCGCCGCCTCAAAGAGGATGGTTGCCACGTTGTGCCACAGGGCGCAGGTATGGATGGCCGACATGCGCCAGTGGTTCCACAAAGCATAATGCATCACGGCGATCTTCCCCTGCTCCTCCAGGATGGTCCTCATATAAGCGCCCGTCAGCTCGATCTCACGCGTCAGCAGGGGATCAAGGGAATGGTGGCGCGGATCGTACAGAGGAGAGAGAAACAACCGCGCCGCGGAATTCCCCATGTGGTGCATATCCATGAAGATCTGGGGAAACCATTCATGGTAGAGGATGTTGTTCACATACCTGGTTTCGACCAGATTGTGCATGAAGGCGTCGCGGTTGTTGTCATGGCCGGCATAGTAGTGATACAGCCAGGGCAGCGGTGCCGTTTCATAGGGTGTCCCGACGTTCTGCCGGTACCAATCGGTCGTCAGGATGTTGCCATCCGGATTCCAGCTGGGAACCAGGAGGAATATCACATCATCCAGGATCCCTTGGATCTGGGCCGAATTATCCGTGGCCAGAACATATCCCAACTCCGGAGACATCTGCGTCGGCCCGCATTCTGAGGCATGCATGCTGCAGGTGACCAGTGCGATGGTCTTTCCCTCTCCAGCCAAACGTTCGGCCTCTTCCTCGGAGATCCTTCCCTTGGCGAGTTTACGGGCGATCTCCCTATACTTATCGAGCCGGGATAGATTCTCCGGCGAGGAGATGATTGCCAGGATAAAGGGATTCCCCATGGTCGTTTTCCCCAGTTCCTGCACAATCATGCGATCCGAGACATCCCCCAGGATAGTGAAATATTCGTGGATCTTTTCCCACCTTATCAGCTTGTAATCCGCCCCGGGCTTGTGTCCGAAGAAAGACTCCGGATTGGGTACGCTCTGAGCAAGCGCTGGGGAGATCCACAAGAGAGCGACAAAACCAACGAGGCAGAAAACCGGAAAGACATTTTTCCTCATTCCAAATCCCCCTGTTCCTTCTTATCACTTAAGAACCTCAAGCCTGTTTCCCTGCATGCACGCAAAAGGCGCCGCATTTCCTCGACGATCCCGTCATGAGCCGCCGCCAGGTCTGTCGCCTCATAAGGGTCCGCCTCCATGTCGTACAGCTCATAGATCGCCGCCTCTTTTTCTCCGGCCGGCTGCGGATTCATTTCGATGAGCTTCCATTTTCCCCGTCGGATGGAAAAGTCCCCGAGTTCAGAAACATGCCCACCGGTGTCGGCGATCAAGGCCGGGCGCCGGACATGTGTCGCCTCCTCCGCTAAGATGGCGGGCAGCACGCTGATGCTGTCCTCGGCGGCGCTGTCGGGCAGGGCATATTTCACGAACTCTGCAAAAGTAGCCATCATGTCGGTCAAGCTGATGGGAACATGGGAGACGGTGCCTGGTTTGATGTTTCCCGGCCAACGGACGATGAACGGGACCCGATGGCCGCCCTCGTAGGCGGAGTTTTTGTAACCCCGGAAGGGGCCGGCGGATCTCTGCCCTTCGGCTCCTCGACGCGGCCCGTTATCACTCGTGAATATCAAAATGGTGTCATCCAGGACACCCTGGGCTTCAAGTGCCCGGCGCACTTCCCCGACACACCAATCGACCAGAGCGTTCATATCGCCCCGCGGGCCTTCCTTGCCGGCACCGCGGATAAATTCTGGATTGCCCAGGGGATGTGCGGAGCCGACAGGGCATAGTAGAGAAAAAACGGCATGTTCGGACTCTTCCTCCTGTGGCTTTCGATGAAGCCAACGGCTTTTTCGGCCAGTCTGACATCCACCTGCTCCAGGTCCCAGTCAGGAGTCATCAAGCCCGGGTAGAAACCGGGCAGCTCATGCAATTCCTCCGAGGACCGAACTGAAGGAACGCCAACCCAGGAATCGTTTTCGATAAAGCAGTACGGCGCATCGCTTGTGGAGCAGCCGGCGGTCCCGAAGAAATAATCGAATCCCAGCTCACAGGGACCGCCCACCACGGACTTCTGAAAGTCAATCTCATCCTCGTTCATGGTGAACTGCCGCTGGAATCGCTGCAGTTTTCGAGAGCGGTACCACAGCCCCAAATGCCACTTGCCGACGAAACCGGTCCGGTACCCGCTCCGGCGCATGAGTCGGGCCCAGGTCAGACGCTCCTGTGGGATGACCGGAGGATCATAGGGCATGACCAGCGAGTGCTTCTTGTGGGTTCTCCAGAAGAATCTCCCGGTCAGGATCCCGTAGCGGGTGGGGGAGCACAGGGCGCTGCAGGAATGGGCATCCGTGAAGCGCAGGCCTTCTTCGGCCAAGCGGTCGATGTTCGGAGTCGGGGTCAATGTTTCAGGATTGTAGGCTTCGACATCACCCCAGCCCATGTCGTCGGCCATGATGAAGACGACGTTGGGCCTGGCGGCAAAGGCCTTTTCGGGGGATTTTTCCGCATCCCCCGCTCTGCAGAAAGCGGCTGCGGCAAGGGAAACGATCACCGCTGTTTTGAGAAATTCCCGTAGGATTGTTCGATTTGAGGGGAACAGTTCAGGCCTCCTTTGGTCCGATCATTTCAAGCTGTCCTGTGTTATTTCATTCAGGGCCCAGTCGGCGGCTCTTTGTATCACGTTTCTGGGGGATTCCATCCCGGCCGCATTTTTCAGGAAGGATATCTGGGACCGGTCTCCGCATTTGCCGATAGATCTCAGGGCCTCCGCCTGGGCCGCGTAGCTGTCGTCCTTTTTGAACCGTTCTTTGAAGAATGAAACCAGCTCAGGATCTCTGGTATCTCCAAGAATCTGTAACGCCCCCGTCCTGACTTTTGAATTCCTCTCCTCACACACTTTTCTGATCAGCTCGACATTCAGGTTCGCCTCGTCTTTGCCGAGAGCTTCGAGAGCACTCCTCCTCACGGCCCAGAACGGATCGCTTCGCAGCCTTTCCACCAAAGCCTCCCCCACGCGGGGATCCCCGTTATACCTCACCAGTTCCGAGGCAGCCCACATCCTGCCGATCACATCGTCGTTTTTGAGCTGATAGAGCAGCTCATCCACGCCCTTGTCGAACGTCCATTCCTTTAACAGAAAGTTGCCTTCGTCGAACCGTACCAAATGAGGTTTTTCATCCACTGCGAATTCAAACAGTTCCTCTCTCTGCCTTATCCAGACCTTTTCGGTGGCTTTCCCTTCCGAGGTGGTGATCCCAAAAATCACAGGAACTTGGTAGACAGGGATCCCCAGGGAAAAATCCTGAACCTGGGCAACCTTGATCCGCACCTTTTTCGCATCCTCATCCCAGTCATAACTTACATCGAATACCGGATGTCCCGGCTTATAGATGAACTGCTCGAAAAACCAGTCCAGGTTCTGACCGGTAGCCTCCTTGACGGCGATCATAAAATCATGAGTATCCACCGGTTGAAACTCATGTTTGTGCAGAAAATGCTTCAGGACCCGGAAGAACGGCTTGTCCCCCAAGACGAACCGCAGCATGTGAAGAACACACGCGCCTTTGGGATAGGTGTGCCTGTCAAAATTCTGCCCCGGGCTCTCGTAGCGGTTGAAAACTATGGGACGCATATACCGCGTGTGCGCCTCCCTCAGGTAGGCATTCTTTTTCTCCAGGTGAGCGAGGGCCCCCTCCTCCTCGCCTTTGTCAAAACGGGTGTACAGATAGTCGGAATAGGTCGCAAAGCTCTCATTCAACCAGGTTTCCGACCAGGTTCTCAGGGTGATGAGATCGCCCCACCACTGGTGTGCCGTCTCGTGCGCGATGATCGTTTCCCAGGAAAAATCCTTGTCGGCCTTCTCGTCATAGATCACATTCTGGCCGAGGATCGTCGCCGAAGTCGCCTCGGCACCGCCCCCCTGCGTGGGCGTCTCTACCTGATCGTATTTGGCCCAGGGATAGTCATAACCGTACAGATCATTGAAGAACTCTATCATATAGGGGGTTTTCTTGAATATCCGGCGTGCATCCTTCACATCTTTTTCATACACCCAGTAATTGACCGGCAGAGGACCAAGTGAGTCTTCTATGACCACGAACGGCGCTATCGCAACCATGGAGAGATAGGTGGAATGCGGCAGGTCCTGATGCCAGTGATACGTGACAGAATTGTCCTTCTCATTTTCCTTAACGCTTACCAGCCTCCCGTTTGAGAGCACCTTATTGGGTTTTTGCACGGTCGCGATCAACTCCATCGTCACCTTGTCATGAGGATAGTCGTAGCAGGGAAACCAGTGCCTGGCTTCGTCCGGGAAGGAATCGGTGGAGACCATTTTGGGATTCCGGGGAGTCTCGTCGCTGAAGAAAAATCCTTTTTTCGGATCTTTCACATGATACTTTATGGTGAATACGACTTCCTCCCCATAGCCATATGCCTGCGACAAAACAATCCTGAGTTGATCTTCGGTCTGAACGAACTCGAGGGGCCTGTTGCGGCGATCTACGACTCCCGTAACAACGAGCTCATTCGCGTCGAGTATGCATTCCCTGAACGCGTCTCTCAAGGGCAATAGAGTCACCTGGTTCTCACCCCAGAATTCTTTCCGGTCCAGATCGAAGGTCAGCTGCAGCCTGTAATGCTGCGCATCAAAGTCACGGCTTCTTTCTACCTGAACGGGCCTCTCATAGATATCGATCTCCTGGGCCGACAGGCACGCTGAACAGACGACCAGGACGAACAGGATCACTTTGATCGTTTTCATCGATCTCTCCCTGCCGGCTGCCGCGGACCCGGAGGCAGGTAAAAGCTTTCTGTCCAACATGTCAGACCCTCCGTCCGAATGAATAGAATAGCAATGCATACATCAATCCTCCACATAAAAAACGCTGAAACTCTTTATCTGCGGATTCCCCACCGCTTCCAGGATGACCAGGCGAATCCTCTCCGTTGTGACTGGCTTAAGCTGCTGGATGCGCTTGTGTCCGATGCAGGTTCCTTCGCAGACGGTGACCCATTTTCCATCTTGATAGGCCTGGACGGAATATTCACGGACGCGCTCTCCGTTCTTGATGTTTTCCTGTAAGATGACATGATTCACGGCATGTGTTTCCGGCAGCCTCAGCTCCAGCATGCTGCCCTCGCCGAACGTCACAGCCAACGGATTCGAGAACCTGCGTTCGATCTCCCTCCCCCACTCCGCAAGCCGCTGCACATCCGGCTCGGGCAGCAGGCCATCCGGATCGGGAGTCAAACCCAGGATCAGGGTCGAATTGCGTCCCACGGACTGGGTATACATGTCCATCAGATTTTCGAGGGGTTCGATGTGGGCTTCGTCGCCCGGCTCCCAGAACCATTCATGGCGGCCGTCATGTCCGCGGAGCGGGGCGTCACTCATGGCCGGCATCCAATATCTTCCCTCGGGATCGCCGTGTTTCAACAGCCGTATCCGCTCCGCCTGCGTGTCCCCGCCATGGGAGTATGGATTGGGAAAGGTCGCCCAGCACGGGTAGGGCACCGTGCCCGACTCCGACCCTCCCCAACGGGCCTCGGCCAGCTGCAGGTTATGATAGAAGAGGCAGTTGGGCTGGTGTTTCTTCACGATGGGCAGGACATCCGGCGCACCGTTATCCGGATGATCGGCTCCGCCGTCGAACCAGATCTCGAAGAGCTCTCCGTACCGGGTGCAGAGCTCGGTGACCATCCCCTCGCACAGCGTGCGATAGTACGCCTGCCGATTCTCGCGAAACTCCCCCTCGCCCCCAACCTGAAAATCGTGTACCCCCAGGAACGAATTCCAGCGGATCCCCACATAGATCCCGGGCTTGATGTCGTACTTCCTGCACGAATCCACGAATTCCCGGACGATGTCGCCCTGGCCGTCGCGCCATCTCACGGCCTTCAGGCAGTAGGGATTCACGTCGCTCTGATACAGGGCGAAGCCGGTTTCGTGGGTCGCGGTCAGGATGGCGAACCGGGCCCCGGCTGCCTTGGCTGCCCGGATCCACTGGTCTGTGTCCAGGTGCCGGGGATCGAATATCTGAATATCGGGGATGGGATTTATCCGGTTATAGCCCTGTCGGTATTTCTCTCCATCGAACACGTGCAGGTCATAGGAAAAAAGCACTCCCAGTTCGGCTTCCTGCCAGGCCAGCTGGCTCTCGTTGGGGACAGGAACGGAATCCTTTCTAGACTGGGCGGACATTCCAATTGCGAGAACCACCACAGCAGACACCGCAAGAATACAATATTTCATTTTTCCGTTCATACGGACTTGATTCAATCTATCCTCCGCATGCAGGGGCTGCTTGCGTAAGTTCGATATCGGGGACCTCTAACTAGATACTCTGTGACAGTTCAGAGAGTGTCTCCTCTTCCAGATCGGCGATAGAAAGAAATATATCGCTCGCCCTGGCAATTCGATTCTCAATATCGTTGACCTTCTCCGCCTCTTTGAACAGTAGGCCGATGTCCGTATACATCTCCCCAGCTTTTTGAATTTTTTTGGAAACATCCAGCAGCGTATCGTTCCGGGTTATCTCAGCCGCCTCTTTCAGGAACCGGGAATACATGTACCGGAAGCATCCTCCGCCCGTTCCCCCGATCTCAAAGAAGATGTAGATGCTGAACAGGTTCATCCTGAGATCATAGTCATCAAACATGGCGGGCCACTTCTTGATCTCTCTGGCGGAATGCCGGAGGCCCTTGACACCGATGTTTTTGATCGGCGGATTCAAAAGGGCATCGACAGTCTGCTGGATCGATGCATAGAGGTCCTCTGGGGAAGGCTGATGGAATCCGCTGAATTCGAATTCCAGGTAGGTGTTCTTGGGCGGGAAAGGCTTGTGAGGAGAATTCCGGGCCTTATTGAGCTGCTCCAGGGTCGTCGGGTGATAGAAGCCCTTTTTAAGGCCGCTTGCCTTCGGATCCATATCGGAGGCCAGGACCGTATCCTGACCATTATAGCCGCAGACAACAAAGGTATGTCCCCCGAAATGATACTCCTCAGGGAACTCGAACCAGGGCAGATACCCCATATCCCCGAACAGCATGACGGGTTCTTTTTGCTCCAGCTTGTCCAGAAGCGATGCCTGGGCCTTCTTGACGCTCGATGTGGATACCACCCTTATATCGACGCCGGTCCTGCTGCTTATGTCATAAAAAAACTCCTTGGTATTTCCGCGGCCTCCCATAAACACATACGTGCTCTCTCCGAATTTCATCTTCCAGTAGATGAATCCCATCCCCGCTCCCAGGCCGAGGAGCATTTCTTCCGATATAGGATGGCCGTGAGAATGGAAAATCTTCGCCAGCGAATTGGTCTGGCAGTGATAGCCATCCAAGGGCGGGCAGTTATCGAATGGCTTAGTGTCCATGGTTTTTGTCATATCCTGCCTCTCTCCCTATTATTTATCACAGCTCCAGGTATTCTACAAAAGCAAAGAGATTTTAAATGCTTCATGCCTGAAATGTCGACATTCTTAATGAATAATTCAGGATGCCTGGATTATTCACGGGCCAAGATTGCTGCAGCGACGAAGAAGTGGCGCATGAGGCGTAGTTTTCTACGGCGATTGGGCCACAATGAAGTTGATGTGGTGAGATTGGTTCGCCCGGAGGGTAAAAGATTCCAACATTAAAGAAATGTTTTCAGGCATGAAGGTGTTGGCAGCTTTTATGAATATTTCAGGAGGAAACATATTGGCGTGAAAACCGTATAAAAAATTGGAAGTACAATTTTGCATCGAGGGAGAACGCAATGGCAAAGAACACACAAAAATCTGTTTTGCTCTGGTTTTGTCTGGTCTCAATGTTTCAACATTTGCCCGGGACAAGGCAAAAATCCTGGAAGAGATCGTTGGCGTCTATGAATATGAGCTCGAGGGCCAGGTCCTTGTCGTCATTTATACAGTCGAAGACGGTGTTCTGTATGGCACAGAAGAAAATGATCCCAACCCGCCCTCCCGGCTCGACCCGATTGAAGGAAAAGAACTTACATTTGAGACGACTGGAGATGACGGGAATCTGTATGTGATAAGTTTCTCCAGGGATGAGGATGGGAAGATCACCAAGTCCCTCCTAGCCGTCATGGGTATGGAAATAGAAGGCGTGAAGATCAAGAAATAAGCTTGCTCGATTGATGGAGGCTGATCTTCCAGTATCAGGCGAGATCGGATCCCCTCCTTACGACCACAGCGGTATGTAACAGACCGCCGGAGCTAAATGAACTTCTCCCGGTTCTGCAGGCGGAGGAGGGCGAACAGGGTGGTGATCACGGATCCCATGATGAGATAAAGCCTGTTGTAGAATGTGGTCTGGGCCCAGAGCATCGACTGGAGGGCCTCCGCGCTGCGGAAGGGATTGTGGAAGAGGAACCAGGCGCTGTCCTGGATCTCATCCCTCAGCACCCAATAGAATAAAAGAAAGATCACTATGATCACAGCGGTGACATTGCCGCTGGTGGACTGGGCGGAGAGGAAGAAGGCCAGGCTCCCCAGGAAGATCACGGGCATCATGACTTGGAAGGTCATGCGCCAGACAGGGAAGTCGGCCAGGGTGACCCGGCATAGGAGAACCAGGGCGAACATCAGGGCGGCGATGATGAGGTAGAGCGTCACCAGCCGAGTCAGCCAGACTTTGTAGCGGTAGTCGGGGATGCCGAACAGTGTTTCCACCATGCGGGTGTCCTGATCCTTCTGGATTCCGTACACTGAGGGATAGAAGACCAGAAGGATCCCGGGCGCAAGGAGATAGTTGTACAACTGCTCCGAATTGGGAGTCCCTCCCCTCCCCAGCAGGCCGAGCAAGAGCACCAGGAAAAAGAGGCCTAGGGCCAGAGCCAGGAAGATTATGAACCGCCCACCGAAAATGTGAAGGGCGTTGTATCTCAAGAAGGCGACAAGGGTTCTGATCCTGTTGATCACGGCCGGCCTCCCTGATTCTGCTTGGTCCTGCCCATCAGCCACATGTAAGCATCCTCCAGGGTGGGGGTCACTTCCTTGGCCTCAGCCAGGGGCTGTTCCCCGGCCAGAATCCTCACCCTCACCCTGCCTGCGTCCCTCATGTGATGGACTACATTGGCAGTTTGTCTTAACTTGTTCAGATCACTCTCGGGGATGTGGGCCTGCCAGACGTTCCCGCGGGTCCGCTCGATCAGGTCACTGGGGGAACCTACGAATCTGACCTTCCCCTCCAGCAGGACGGCCAGCTGGTTGCAGGAGCTGGAGATGTCTTCGATGATGTGGGTGGAAAAGATCACGATGCGGTCCCTGGCCAGTTCGGACAGCAGGTTGCGGAATCTGATCCTCTCCCTCGGGTCCAGTCCCGCAGTGGGCTCGTCAACGACCAGGACCCTGGGCAGCTTGAGCAGGGTCTGGGCGATGCCGACGCGCTGCTTCATGCCCCCCGAAAATGTGCGTATCTTATGGTCGCGGCTTTCAGACAGATGCACGGAATCCAGGGCGGTGCTGACGATACGGTCCCTCTCCTCCTTGTTCCAGATCCCCTTGAGCATTGCCTGATAGTCCAGAAACTGGGTGGCGGTCATGTTCTCATAGGTCCCGAACTCCTGCGGCAGGTAGCCGATGAGAGCCTGGAGCTCCTCCCTGTGTTTCACCAGGTCCAGGTTGTTGAAAGACACCTTGCCCCGGCTGGGCCCCAGGATGCCGCAGATGATGCGCATCAGGGTTGTCTTCCCCGCCCCGTTAGGGCCCACCAGCCCGAACATGCCGCTCCCTATGGTGAGGGAGACACGGTCCAGCGCCTCGAAGGGCTTCTTTTTCCTGTTGAGCAGAGGGATGCTCTGAACGAACCTGTAGTAGATGCGCCTCGGACGGCCGAACCGGCCTGTCAGGCGGTCGACATTGATACCCTTCCGATCCAGGCGCCTGGCCACGGAATGGAAGTTGATGGCAAGATACCAGATCAGGCCAAAGAACACGGCGGAAAACGTATCCTGCCACTGCCCTCTCAGCCAGAGGAGTACGGGGATGGGAAGCCCCCAGCGGACCGCCCTCTCCCCCAGGGCGAACAGCCGGCCCCGCAGGCCCGGGTCCGGTCCCGGTGCGGGTTTGAGGGTCCGGAACAGGCTCAGGCTGGCCAGATAGAAGACGATGACCAGAACCAGGCGCCAGAATCCACCCCTCATGTAGAAGAACAGGAAGTAGACTAGAAAGGCATAGAGGGGCAGGATATAGAACCAGCGGGCCAGCCGCTCCTTCAGAGCGAAGCGCCCCAAGGAAGTCGCCCGGTCTCCCCGTCCTTTCCTCCACTCCTTGGTGAATTTGACAAAGTCGTCATAGACCTTGGAGACATTGCGGATGGTGATGGTGATGGACGCATCGTCGGCAAAGAGCCGCATGCGGCTGCGGCGGAGGCTGGACCGAACGAACCAGGTACCGGCGGGCACGGCTGCCAGGAGCCCCAGTATGTAGGCGGACTGCCAGAGCACGGAGTCGATCGTGTTCAGGATCAGGACAACACCCAGGACAAAAAGCGCCAGCATCAGGAGCCTGGTCTTGAGCGGCAGCCCGTTCAGCCAGCGCAAGGTGTTGTCCAAGCCGTAGGCGGCCGTGGGGATGATCACCAGCGTGAATAGGGTGGCGAAGGCCAGCCCCCCGATGACCGTGATGGCAAAAGGCGCCCCGATCTGGGAGATGTACTCCGCCCGACCCATGGCGATGGGCAGCATGGCCAGGATGGTCGTCACGGCCGTGATGAGGATCGGCCGGACCCGGGCCTGACCGGCTGTCATCAGGGCGCGCGACAGGCGGTATTTTCTCCGCTGCAGTATGCGCGAGTAGTCGATCAGGATGATCCCATTGTTGACGACAACGCCCAGCAGGATCAGGAACCCGATGAGCGCGTTGGCGTTGTAGATGGAATTGCCTGTCACGATGAGGGCCAGGAAGGCACCCACCGCAGCCAGGGGGAGGGTGAACATCATCACAAAGGGAGTGACGAGGGATTCGAAGGTGGAGGCCAGGACCATGAAGATGAGGAGGATCCCGATGCCGATCAGGAAGTAGAACTCAGAGATGTCGCTCTCGTCATGAACCACATCGATGGCCACGCCCGGAGGCGGGTAGATTCCTGCGACCATGGCTTCGATCTCCATCCGGGCCTGGTTCAGGAGAGAGCTGGACTCCTCGATATCCGACGCGAACCGGTAGGTCACCGTCACCTGCTTTTCCTGGTTTGTCCGCGTGATCCTGCTGTAGCCCGCTGTATACAGGAGCTGAGAGATCTGGGTGACTGGGACCAGGCCTTCCGTGGTGGCGGGGATCTGGAGCCGACGGAGGTCATCCGAGGTTTTGTCCTCTTCCTCCTCCGTCTTCAGGATGATGGTCACCTCTTCCGGGCCATCCATGTAATTGACTGTAGCAGAGAACTCCTTCTGAAAGGTGTTGAGCTCGGCCATGACCGACTGGAGCTCCACATCGAAATGCTTAAGGGCCGCCTTGTCCAGGATGAGGTCGATGCTGGGCTGCTGGTAGGAGACGCTGACATTGACCGATTGAATGGTATCGAGGTTTTCCATGTTGTACTGGATATCATCTGCGATGGCTTCCAGGATCTCCAGGTCCTGTCCGCTGAGGACGACCTTCTCCTGGCTGGTCCCGATCCCGAGCAGCCGCTGAAAATCCTGTCCTCCTCCGCCACCGCCCTGGAAGCCGGCACTCTGTGTGGGTTCATCAAAGGAAAAATCGATGCGGGGGAAGGAGTCCTCCAGCATCTCCTCGATGGTGTCCTTGATCTCCTCGAGAGGGCGTCCGTTGATCTTGTCGTAATCCTCTTTCAGCTTAAACGCCAGGATGATGTTTTCCTCGCTGATGGACGATGTCCGCTCCTCGAATTCCGCGATGTCCTTCAGCCTCTCATCCATGTCACGGGCCTGCTCATCCGCCGTCTCCAGAGTTGTCCCCGAGGGGAGGGTGGCAAACAGATTAAACGTGTCGAGCTCGACCTCCTGGGGGACATTGATGCTGAGCCCCAGGCAGATGACCAGGCTGATGAAGAAGGCCACCACACATACAGTGAGCGTTCCCGCCGGAAAGCGCAGGCCTGTTTTGAGAAGCACGGTGTAGACCTGCATGGGCCGCTGCTTCCGGCCGAGCGCAGGCGGAGGGGTGATCTGTTTTTTCCCTGAAAGGATCCGAAGGGCGATGGTGGGGATCAGGAGGAAGGCCACGGCCAGAGAAACGAGCAGGGTGGCGATGATGGACACGCCGATCTGCCAGCCCAGTGTCTTGACCAGGGGCTCGGTGGAAAACAGGAAGGGGATGAAGATGCAGATGGTGGTCAGGGTGGCGGCGATGATGGCCCGCAGCACCTCATTGGTGCCGTCCACGACGGCGCGGCCGGGATCCTGATCCATGCTGAGATGGCGATTGATGTTTTCCATCACCACAACGCTGCTGTCCAGCAGCATTCCCACGGCGATGGCGATCCCCACCAGCGTAAGCGTGTTGATGGTGATGCCCAGCGCGTAGAAAAGATTCATGGATATCAGGACGGAGATGGGGATGTTGAGGGCGATGATGAATACGAACTTGAGGCGCCGGATAAATACCCAGAGGACGGCGATGGCGAGAAGGCTTCCCAGGAGGCCCAGCTGGAGGATGGATTCGATGTTGTCTTCGATCACCTTGGCTTCATCCATCTGGATGACAAGCTCCACTCCATCGGCGCTGACCTCCCGGTTGAGGTCATCGATGGCCTCCCGGGTTTCGGCGGCCAGGGAAAGAAGGTTGGTGTTCCAGCTGCGGACCAGCGAAACCGTGATGGCCTCCATTCCATTGATGCGCGAAATGGATTCCTCCTCCGCGTAGCCATCCCGGATCTCGGCGATCTGGCCCAGCGTGATGGGGCCCGTGTCTTTGACGACGACTTCGGACAGGTGGGAGATCTCCGTGAACTCGCTGACCAGGTTGACGAAAAATTTCTGCCTTCCTTCCCTCGCGATTCCAAGGAACTGCTTTTGTCCGGCCTGCTGGTTGATCCGGGAGGCGACCTGGTTGACCGTCAATCCATACTCGGCCAGCTGCCGGCTGTCCATGATGATCTCGATGGACCGCTCGCGGCCGCCGTAGATGTTGACGTTGGCCACGCCTTCCAGGGTTTCCAGCCGGGGAGTGACCTTTTCATCGATAACGCTGCGGATCTGATCCAGGCTGCCTTCTCCCCTGGCCTGAAAAGAGAGGAATTGATTGGAGAGCTGTTGAGGATCGGTCTTGTTGACGGAAGCCTGGAAGGACTCATCCAATTGCGCCGCTGCCGCGGCCACCCTGTCCTGGAGCTTCAGATAATCGTACTTCTGCCGGCTGGACTGATTATAATAGACAAAGATCACGGCCTGCCTGCGGCTCACGAAGGATTCGATCTTTTCGATGTTTTCCAGCCCGGTGATGGCGCCCTCCAGCGGGATCACAGCATGATGCTCCACATAGGAGGGATCGGCGTTCTGCGGGCCTGAGATATTGATGATCAGCTGGGGAAGCTCGGTATTCGGGAAGAGTTCGATGGGCAGCTGCCGGAGGGACACCGCTCCCAGCAGGCAGAGGCCCGCGATGAGCATAAAAACTGTGACCGGCCGCCGGACGATCCATCGAATCATCGGCTACACCTTTTCTTCCCTCAGCTTCAGACGGCCACCCAGGATCCTGTAGACCGCGGGAATGACCACCAGCGTCAGGAGCGTGGAGGTCACCAGCCCTCCGATCACGGCCACGGCCAGAGGGGCCCGGAGCGCGGCCCCCTCCCCGATCCCCAGGGTCAAGGGGAAGAGAGCCAGGATGGTGGTGGCCGAGGTCATGAAAATGGGCCGGATCCTCAGCTGCCCGGCCTGGATGATGGCCGCCTCCATCTCCCTGCCGCCCCGCCGCATCTGATTGATCAGGTCCACCAGGATGATGGAATCATTGACGGCGATCCCGGCCAGCATGATCATCCCAATGAAGGACATGATATTGAGCGGGAGCCCCAGGAATGAGAGGAGCCCCACGGCCCCGACCAGCGCCAAAGGGATGGTCAGGAGGATGACGAAAGGATGCCGCAGGGATTCGAACTGCGAGGCCATGACCATGTAGACCAGGATGACAGCCAAAAGCAGGGCGAACCACAGGTGGCCGAAGGATTCCCTCCGCAGTTTTTCCTCGCCGGTGACGGCAAAGGAATAATCCAGGGGCAGAGTGATCTCGGCGAGGGCGCCTTCCACACGGGCAACGATCCTGTCGAAGGCCTCTTCCCCGCTGAGCTGGGCCGTCACCTCGGCCGTCCGGACCTGGTTGTTTCTCAGGATCTCGCGGGGAGAAACGGTTCGTCTGAATGAGGCCACCTCATCCAGCCTCAGCTTCCCTCCTTGGGACACGTCCAGCAGGAGGCCTCCCAGATCCTTAAGGGAAGGTTCGGGCGAGCGCAGCATGATGTTGAGGTACTCGCCCTCGTCCTCATATTCCCCCAGTTCCTGTCCGGACAGCAGGTCGCTGAGCTGAGCGCCGATGCTCTGGGGCGTGAGCCCGTATGCCGTGGCAGAGGCCCTGTCAACTACGACTTCCACTTCGGGTCGCCCCTCATGAAAACTGGTATCGACGGCGCTCAAGCCCGGCTCCTGCAGCAGGATGGCCTCCACCTGGCTGGACAGGGACTGCAGGGTATCCAGCTCCTTGCCCTGGATCTCCACGACCAGAGGTGCCTCCGCGGTGCCCAGGGTGATCTGGAGGGCGGTCTGAGCCCGCATGATCTGGGAGCTTAGGCCGGGGATGTCGGTCAGCTGGTCTTTGAGCCAGGCCTGCAGAGCGTCCGGGGCGATGGAATCGGGCTTGAGGCCGATCAAGAGCTTGGCGCTGTTCTCTCCTGCCAGCACTTCCGATTCCGTCAGGGCGGTCCCCACCGGGCCGATGCGGGAGAAGACCGACTGGATGGATTCCCCGTGGTTTTCCTCCAGCAGAGATTCCAGGCTGCGGACCGTTGATTCCGTCCGCTCCAGGTTCGAGCCTTCCGGGAGGAGCAGGGAGATCTCCAGCTCGTTCCGGTCGGTCTGGGGCAGGAATTCGCTTCCCATGCGGGTGGCCAGGAAAGCTGCAGAACCGACCAGGAGAAGAGCCAGGAAGACCACCAGCCACCTTTTTTTCAGCACGCCGGCGAGGAAACGGGCATAGAAGGGAAACTGCAGGGACGGCCGCGCCCGCTTTCCCGTGGGAGCCTTCAGGATCTTGGAGCTGAGCATGGGGATCACGGAGAGGGCCACAAAGAGGGAGGATAGGAGAGCGAAGGCCACCGTCCAGGCCTGCTCCCTGAACAGTGCGCCGGCGATTCCTTCAAGGTAGACGATAGGGAGAAAGACGATGATGGTGGTCAGGGTGGAGCTGGTGATGGCCCCACTCACCTCGCCCGCTCCGCGCACCGCCGCCTCCTTGAGCCCCAGGCCCTCCTCCAGGTGGCGGAAGATGTTCTCCACCACCACGATGGCATTGTCCACCAGCATACCCGCCCCCAGGGCCAGTCCTCCAAGGGTCATGATGTTCAAGGTCAGCTTGTTGAAGTACATCAGATTGAAGGTGGCGATGATGGAGACGGGGATGGCGATACTGATGACGGCGGTTACCCCGATCCTGCGGAGGAAGATGAACAGGATCAGGACGGCCAGGCAGATGCCGATCAAACCGGTCTGTTCCACCTCCCGGACCGCGGACTGGATGAAGCCGGCCTGGTCCTGGATGATACGCAGCTCGTACCCGGGAAGCGCCCTCTGGAGGTCGTCGATCTGGGCACGGATGGTTTCGGAGGCCTGAATGGTGTTGAACCGGGCTTCCTTGAAGATCTCGAGGGCAAGGCACCGGCGCCCGTTGTAGCGGACGATATTCTCGGGCTCGCTGAGCACATATCCCACTTCCGCGATATCCCTCAGAGTGATCGGGATCTTATCGGTGGTCTCCTCCGTCTCCTCGGCGGCATAGGCGACGATCAGGTTCCTCAGGTCTTCCAGAGATTCCAGTTCACCTACGCCGCGGATGATGTAGCTCAGGCCCATCTCGACGATGGATCCCCCGGAGATCGTCTGGTTGCTCTGCTGGATGGCGGAGGCCACCTGGTCCGAGGTCAGGCCGAAGGCTTCCAGTGTGTAGGAATCCGTCCGGATCTCGATCTCTCTCTTCTGTTCTCCCACGAGCTCCACGGCCGCCACGCCGGGAAGCCGTACCAGGTCGTTGCGGATGTTGTTCTCCGCGGTCTGCCGCAGCCTGTCCAGGTCCTCCAGGTCCTCATGCCAGAAGACGGCGGTGACGATGGGCTGGGAATTGGGATCGAGCTGGCTGACATTGATGTCATCCAGTTCCTGCCCCTGGTTGAAGTCTGCGACAACCTCCTGGAGCCCGAGATAGGCCTCGTCCATGTCTGCGTTCCACTCATACTCCACTGTGATCAATGCCCGGCCTACGCGGGATATGGACGAGACCCCGGTGACCTGGCTCCCCCGGGCCGCCTGCGCTTCCAGTGGTGAGACGAACTGCACCTCCATCTCCTCAGGTGGGCGTTCCTCGGCCTCCAGGGACACGTAGAGCCGGGGGCTGTTGAGATTCGGGAGAAGGTCCATCCCCAGCCTCTGGAAGGAAATGTAGCCGAGCAGGCAGATGGCCAGGATGACCATGACGACGGTCGTGGGATACCTGACTGAAAACTGTGCGAGCTTCCTCATCTCACTCGATGACCTTCACGCGGGAGCGGTTTCTCAGGGTTTCGAAACCCTCCGTGACCAGGCTGTCTTCCAGGGTCAGCCCCTCGAGCACCTCGACACTGTCGCTGGTTTCGATGCCCAGCTCGATGCGCCGTTCGAGTGCGATCCCCCTCTGGACGACATAGACGATCTTGCGTCCGCGCCGGTCCAGGATGATGTCCTTGGGGATGACGATCACATCCTTCTTTTCCTGAACGACGATGTCGGCGCGTACGAACATCCCGGGCTTGAGCAGGAGGTCCGGGTTGGAGGCCTCGATCCTGATCTTGAACATGCGGCTGGTGGGATCCAGCGCCGGCGAGATCTGTGTGACCTTTCCGGCGAGATTCTGCTTTTCCTGGCTGTAGTTGCCGATTGTGACACCCTGGTTCTGCTGGATGCGAGCCATCTCCTTTCCGGGCAGGGTCAGCTCGGCATAGAGACGGGAGTAATCCATCAAGACGGCCACCGTCTCGCCGGCTGCCACCCATTCACCGGCGGTGATGTGAGGGATGTCCACCAGGATCCCCTTGAAGGGGGCGCGAACCTCCAGCTTGGCCAGGGATATTTGGGCGTTGTCCAGGCTGTAACGGGCGTCGATCATGGCTTTTTCCGCAGTCTTCACCTCGCTGAGTGTGATGCCGCCCTTTTCATAGATGCTCTGCTGCTTGGTGTGCTCCCTCTCCGCAGACTCGAGGCTCAGCTTCTTCGAATCCATGGCGATCCCGTTGACATATTCGGGATTGTCCAGGGAGGCGATCAGGGTGTTGGCGGCCACGGAATCCCCCATGACAAAGGGCCTTCCCGTTCTGGGATTCTTTTGAAGCGCATACCGGCCGGCCTGTTCCGTCAGGAGGATGCTGTCCTTGACGGCATAGACCGTGCCCGTCGCGGTCACGAGCTCCTGGATGGAGGATTGTTCCACCGCGGTCACGCGGACGGGGATGGTGGTATCGGCCTGCTCCGGCGCTCCCCCCTGCTGGCAGCCGGAGAGGAACAGCAGTGACATCGTGAGTATGAAGACAATGTATCCAGATGTGGTTTTTTTCATCCCTTAATCCTCCAGTTCCTTTAATTCATCGAGTTCATCCAAGATGGACCGGTTGGTCTCGAAATCCCAGAGCGTTCTGATCTTCAGGTCGAGCAGCGCCAGCCTGTTGTTGATCAGAGCCTGGACCAGGCTGAGCCTCTGCTGGGACAGCTGGAGCTGATAGAA
>RCNB010000474.1_pt1 | contig 27498 bp, 24 predicted proteins | sample 2041321 | NCBI WGS metagenome assembly RCNB01 (sample SAMN09708232, study PRJNA481090) | Marine sediment metagenome, whole genome shotgun sequencing project. | reverse complement strand
TTACTTGGATATGGTTTTGTAAGGTGGAAGCTATTACCATCTTGGCTATCTTGGTTTACTGTTCTATTAGGACTTGTTGTGATGGCAGTCATTTTATTTATTCCAGAATACTATGAGCATTATAAGCCACTATTCCATGTAAAAGCAGCTTGTCTTGGGTTTTCCATAAAGGCAGTTATCCCCAAAGAACTTGGTATTTGAGCGGTGTAGTCAATATAATTTGCCAAAATGGCAATTGAACTTCTGGAGTTAAGTTTAATAGCTGTTGTCAGAAGTATACCATCGCGGTTAAAGTTATTGTTCTCCCTATAGCCTTCTGTATTTAAATGGTTATAGCTCAAATTAAACTCCAGACTATCTGTTGAATGTGTAATGCTTAAATTGTCTTTTATAAGCCCATAAGAACCTATAGTAAAGTTATTGGCAAAAAAGGTTCCTTTATTAATTTGTTTTTTAGTATTAAGAAGTATAGCACCTCCCAGATTTGTGCCATAGGCAGTTCCTTTGGGCCCTTTAATCACCTCCATTGAAGTAAGATTTTCCAGATCAAAAGCTTCAATTGTTGAAAAACCATTACCGTTGGTAACCGGAATATCCTCAAAATACAAGCGCAATTTGTCTGTGCCAAATGGAGTTCTCGCGCCCACACCCCGAATGGTTATACGGTTTGTGTTTAATGCGCCTGAAAGCAGATAAACTCCGGAGATTTGATTAATTGAGGAGGCAACATCTATGGGACTGTGATTTTGAAAGGCCTTTTCCCGAATAATCGTGGATGGGGTAATTCCAAGAGTTTTATTGGTTTTACTAGGATTGTATATAATAACTTCATTAAGGTAGGTAATAGAATCCTTTTCCAGTTCCTGTGAATACCCGTAGAAATAATTGGAAAGAAGGATGAAAAATATAATGTAGTTCTTCATTAATTAATATTAAGGCCAAAAATAAGTATAAAAGATATGCTAATGGGACTGGCCTAAGTTATAGATTAAAATACACTTTGCAAGTTGGGTTAAACATTCACTATTTTTGAAATTAAATTAAATTAAATTAAATTAAATTAAATTGATTTGAAAATAGTTTCATACAATGTAAACGGCATAAGGGCAGCCCTGAACAAAGGTTTTCTGGAATGGCTCAAACAGGTTGATCCCGATGTGATTTGTCTTCAGGAAATCAAAGCAATGAAAGAGCAGTTAGATATCAGTGTTTTTGAAAAAAGCGGATACTTTCATAATCACTGGTTTAGTGCCCAAAAAAAAGGTTATAGCGGAGTTGCTATTTTGTCTAAAAAGCAGCCGAACCACGTCGAATATGGAACCGGAATAGATTATATGGATTTTGAAGGCAGGAACCTTCGGGCAGATTTTGACGGGCTATCTGTAATGAGTATGTATCTTCCTTCGGGAACCAACCTGGCCAGATTGGATCTTAAATTGAAATATATGGCAGATCTGCGGACTTATATAGATAAGATCAAAACAAAACACCCCAACCTAATTATTTGCGGGGATTACAATATTTGTCATCAGGCAATTGACATCCACGATCCGGTGAGAAATAAAAATGTATCAGGTTTTTTACCCGTTGAACGGGAATGGATTGGTAGTTTTATTGAAAACGGGTTTATAGACAGCTTTAGGTTTTTTAACAAAGAGCCACATCATTATACCTGGTGGAGTTACAGGGCAAATGCTCGTAATAATAATAAAGGATGGCGTCTGGATTATGGCATGGTTAGTCGTTCTCTGGAGCATAGACTAAAACGCTCTGTAATACTTTCGGAAGCAAAACACAGTGATCATTGCCCAATTCTGATTGAATTACATGAATAATTAAAGTACTCTTAATAAAATGTAAACATTGGAATTACTAAATTTGTCTGGTCAAAAAAGAATAGTGTTTGCTTATGATATATAAAAAACTACCTCACACGAATTTAGAAGTTAGTAAAATTTGTTTGGGCACAATGACCTGGGGCCGTCAGAATTCTGAAGAGGAAGGACATCAGCAAATGGATTATGCGGTTGATCAAGGAATAAACTTTTTTGACACCGCAGAACTTTACCCTATTCCGGCTCATCCCGACAGATATGCTGATACCGAGAAAATAATTGGCAACTGGTTTAAGAAAACAGGAAATAGAGACAAAATTATTCTAGGCACCAAGATAGCGGGGAAAGCCGATTTCACTAAGTTTATCAGATCAACGGGTTTTAGAAGGGAAACCTTAATTGAAGCGGTTGAAGGGAGTCTGGAACGACTCCAAACAGACTATATAGATTTATTTCAATTGCATTGGCCGGAGCGTTCTACCAACTATTTTGGAAAAAGAGGTTATAAGCATGATCTGACAGATCATTGGCAGGATAATATTCACCAGGTATTGGAGACTCTAAGTGATCTGATAAGTGAAGGTAAAATAAGACATGTAGGACTTTCAAATGAAACCCCATGGGGAACCATGCGCTTTTTAGAGGAAAGTAAAGTACACTCCAGCTTACCCAGAATGATTACTATACAAAACCCCTATAATTTATTGAACCGCCAGTTTGAAGTGGGGCTTTCGGAAATTTCAATACGAGAAAATATAGGCCTTTTAGCCTATTCTCCTTTGGGATTTGGAGTTCTTAGTGGAAAGTATATGGGCGGCATGAAGCCTGCAAACGCCAGGATTACCTTATTTCCAGCTTATAGCCGTTACATTAGTGACAATGCAAATCGGGCTACTCAGGAATATTACGAACTTGCCCAGGAGCATAATCTTTCACTTACCAAAATGGCACTTGCATTTGTGAATTCAAGACCATTTATAACCAGTAATATTATTGGTGCAACATCTATGAAACAGCTGAAGGAAAACATATCCAGTATTGAAGTTGATCTCTCTGATGAGATTATAAAGGGCATTGAAACAATTCATAATAATATACCGGATCCTGCGCCTTAATTTTCTTTAATAAGGGCGTATATTATCAATTATAGGGTGAATAAGACTTTGAGCTAAATAAGATTATTTAGAAGGTTCTTTTAAATAAAGAGTTTGTTAACTACATCCTCAATTTTGGAGACCAATTCAATATTTATTTTTGTATTCTTAAGTGCAATTTTATTGTTCTTTGAAACAAAGATTGTTGAAAACCCAAGTTTATCGGCTTCTAGAATTCGTTGTTCTACTCTTTGTACAGGCCTTATTTCACCAGCCAGGCCTATTTCTGCGGCGAAACATACATTTTTCTCTATTGGAATATCTGCATTGCTGGACAAAATAGCAGAAATTACTGCGAGATCAATGGCTGGATCGTCTACAGTTATTCCTCCAGTAATGTTTAAGAACACATCCTTTGCTCCGAGTCTAAAGCCAGCTCTTTTTTCCAAAACAGCCAGTAACATATTCAGGCGTTTGGCATTATATCCGGTGGCAGAACGTTGTGGGGTGCCATAGACTGCTGAACTCACTAAAGCCTGAATCTCTATCATCAGAGGTCGCATGCCTTCTACGGTGGAAGCAATAGCTGTGCCACTAAGTCCTGAATCACTTTTTGAAAGTAATACCTCTGAGGGATTATTTACCTCCCTAAGCCCATCTCCTTGCATTTCATAGATGCCCAACTCTGCCGTTGATCCAAATCGATTCTTCAGCGCCCGTAAAATTCTGTAAACATAATTGCGGTCACCCTCAAATTGCAAGACTGTATCTACCATATGCTCCAAAATCTTTGGCCCTGCAATATTACCATCCTTCGTAATATGTCCTATTAAAATAACAGGTGTATTCGTTTCTTTGGCAAATCTTATAAGTTCAGCAGCGCATTCACGAATCTGAGATATACTGCCTGCAGAAGATTCTATATAATCTGAGTGGAGGGTCTGAATTGAATCAATGACGACTATATCAGGTGCAATATCATTTATCTGTTTAAAAATGTTTTGGGTTTTGGTTTCGGTAAGTATGTAGCAGGTCTGATTATTGGGTTGAATCCTCTCTGCTCTCATTTTTATTTGCTTCAGACTTTCTTCGCCTGAAACGTATAAGGTCCTCAAGTTGAGTCTTAAAGCAATTTGCAGCAGTAATGTACTTTTACCGATACCTGGTTCTCCACCTACTAGAACCAGTGACCCAGGGACCAAACCTCCGCCTAAAACCCTATTAAATTCTTTATCGTAAATGTCTAGTCTAAATTCCCTGGAAGTATTGATCTGTCCAACCAAAACAGGTTTCGAAGTAATTGCCTTGGTATCCTTGACGTTTTGCCAAGGAATATCCTGTTCTTTTTGGATTATTTCTTCTACGATGGTATTCCATTCCTTGCAGGCACCACATTGTCCTACCCATTTGGCATATTGTGTACCGCAATTCTGACAAAAAAAAGCTGTTTTAGTTTTAGCCATTTGAACCTAAGCTGGTTTTGGCTAAAGATATTGTGGTTACTATAGAAATCAAAAGAATGTTGATACTTTAAATATCATTCCATATTAAAATAGAAAGATTACACAGGTACTTGTTTAAAAGCCAAAGTCAGCTTTTAAGGCGTCCATTTTTTCTAAAGCCATTTCCTTTGTCAGAAAATCGATCTCTTCCATCGCAAAGGCTTTCTCAAAAGTCCGCAGTGCTTTTTTGCCCTCTCCCAATTCTTCATAATACTCTCCTTCAAAGTAGAATCCAAGCATTGTATTTGGGAATTCTTCTTTACACAATTCCGCTAGGGGTTTTAAAGACTCAAAATCATCTTTTTTCCTACTTGCGGCATATATGGCCATAATATCATTTAATTCAACTTCTTTTCTAAACCCAAATAATTCTTCAATAGAATTGTATTTATCTTCCAAATAATTATAAACGGGTTCTTCTGATGTAAGAATATTTTCTTTGTATTCTTTTGGACTAATTGGTTTAAACATTTCGAACATGCTTCCCCAGGCCTTTCCAATTCCAAAGGTTACTACCGATACCTCATTGGCTGTGGGGTATTCATCAAAGTGATAATTGAAACCTACTTTATCTATGCTTTTCAACGCCTTGTCCATCTGTAATATCGCATTTCTGCTATCATTCCGTTCTCCACCAACAATTAAATGATAAAAAATTTGTTGATTTATTTCACTAAGTCTGGCAGGTACTCTGTTCTCCATTTCTGGTGCCAGATAAGGAGATATGCTAATGAACGCATTAAACAGGGACTTTTCTTTGAATAAATAATAATTCCCAAAGTTCGCGGTAATATCGTAACCAACAAACATGCTGAAAGGAGCCGTATTGTAAGTGGTCTTAAGGTAAGGAATGAGTTCCATTCCAAGAAATTCAAAAAATAATTTACCTTTTTCTGTAGGTAGTCCTGAGCCCTCTTCAAAGGCACAATCTTCCCATCTCAAATCATTTTTATTCTGTAAAACACCAACTATTATGGTCTCTGGAGTCCCTTGAAAAGCACTGTAAAATTTGGAATTCGCAACCACCTGATCAAAAAGGTATTCTCCGTCCAGAACAACCACTAAAGGATATTTTTTCTCAGGGTTATAATCTTCTGGTATATAATATTTAACATCCCTTCTCTCCTGCAGTTTAAAAGATTCAAAAATCTCTTGTGTTATTTGTGCTCCTAAACCTGTACAGAACAGTAGTGTAGCAAACAGAAAAAAATTACGTATCATGCCAAGGTATTTGAAAACAGCTTTATGCTATTTATTCCTGTTCAATAACGGTAAGAGCAGGAAAGATATTGCACCAAAAACCACGACCATAAGAGTTTGTGCTATCCACATAATCCAACCAAACGCATTACCTGAAGCAGCTGTAATGCCAAAAATGGCTAGGGATTTGCTTACTGCTATAGGGTAAAGGCCTATGCCTCCATTCGTGGTAGACATGGCAAAGGCGCCGGCAACAAAGGCTACCAGTAATTGCCCTAATGAAAGATCAATAGTTTCTGGCACCGTAAATTTTATGACCCAAAACATAAGAACATAAGCACCCCAAATAAAAATAGTGTGTAGGACAAAGGCCCATTTATGTTTCATTTTAAATATACTTAAAACACCGTCTAATAGACCTTTGATAAAGTCCCTGATTTTAATGGCAAATCTTGAACTTGAACGTCTTAAAAAGGCCATGATAAACAATAGTCCTATAATTCCCACACAAAGAAAAATAAGGGTAGTTGTAAAACCCACACCCTTTTCGTTTAAGAAGGCAAGTATTATATCGGTCTGTGAAAAAAGGGCTATTAGAATTATTAGAAGCAACATTAGCAAATCTACCACCCGTTCGGTAACAATTGTGCCGAAGCCTTTTTGGAAGGGAACGTCCTCGTAGGTCGCAAGTGCTGTTGCTCTTAATACTTCTCCAGACCTTGGGATTCCTAAATTAGCAAAGTAAGCCATCAAGATGATGAAAATATTGTTAGACACTTTTGGGGTATATCCCAGGGGTTCCAAAAGATAATTCCATCGAATCGCCCTGGAAATATGGCTCAAAATTCCAATAAATACAGAGAGTCCTACCCAAAACAGGTCAGCTTCTTTAATGTACCTGATTATTTGTATCCTGTCTTCTTCAGAAGTAATTATATACGAATACCAGACTAAAAAAACTCCCAAAGCAATTGGGAGTATGATTTTTAAGATCTTTTTCAGTTCTTTAGTCAAGACTATTTTAATAGATTAGTTTCTTCATCGGGGAACACTAAGGCCGGATTAAATATTTTAGCTTCTTCAATATCCATTCGGGCATATGCAATCAAAATCAGAATATCACCTACCGCCACTTTTCTGGCAGCAGCACCATTTAGGGTTAGTTCACCAGTACCCCTTGGTCCGGGAATAACATAAGTCTCCAATCGTTCACCATTATTATTATTGACAATCTGAACTTTTTCACCTTGAATAATATTAGCAGCATCCATAAGATCTTCATCTATAGTAATACTTCCTATATAATTAAGGTCAGCTCCGGTAACGCGAATCCGATGTATTTTGGATTTGACAACTTCTATTTGCATGGCACAAAGTTAATTAATTAAGGGCTATATTATCTATGAGGCGCACCCCATTGACATAAACTGCTATAAAGGCCCTATATTTTATATTATTTTGCTTTCTTTTTACAGGAATTAAAGTGTCCTGATCAGTAAATTCTATATATTCCAAATCGAATTCGGGCTGTTTATCAAATTTATTTTTAACCCAATTCATTACGTTTGCTGCACTTTTCGTGCCAAATATTTCTTTGGCAGCCAAAAGTGTTTCATAGATAAAAGAGGCTTTGGCCCTTAAGTCTTTTGGCAGTCTTTCGTTTCTGGAACTCATTGCAAGTCCGTGAGGTTCTCTGACAATTGGGCAGCCAACAATTTCAATTTGCATATTGGTTTTTTCAACTAATTTTTTAATGATTAATAGTTGCTGAAAATCCTTCTCTCCGAAATAAGCTTTATTTGGCTTAACAATCGAAAAAAGCTTTTCCACTACCGTTGCCACACCTAAAAAATGATTCGATCTGAATTTCCCTTCCATTGTTGTGTCTAAACCATCAAAATCGTATTTCTTTGAACTGATGTTTTTGGAATATAATTCTGTTACCGATGGGGTAAAAACAATGAGTTCCTCTGAAACATTTTTTAGAGATTCAAGGTCTGTATCTAGCGTATCTGGATATTTTTTTAAATCATCTTGATTGTCAAATTGGGTAGGATTTACAAAAATACTGACCACAACGACCTTTGTTTCGGAGATGGCTTTTTTAATTAAGGAAAGATGTCCTTTATGCAATGCTCCCATAGTAGGAACCAAACCAACAACTGTTGAAGTGTTTTTTAATGTGGCCAAATGAGCTATTAGTTCCTTTTTGTTACTGAATAACAACATAATCAATTATAAAAGCCAGCAAACTTACTATAATTACTGCTATTCTACATTATTTTTGTAATTTTGCAGCTACGTTTTTCCGATAAACAAAATACATTGTTTTATGAATGGTAAAAAGATATTGTTTGTATCTTCTGAATTAGTGCCCTATTTACCAGAGAATGAAGTTTCCTTAATGTCTTACGAAACGCCAAGAATGGTCAATAGTAAAAAGGGCCAAATAAGAATATTTATGCCAAGATATGGCAATATCAATGAGCGGAGGCATCAGTTGCATGAGGTAATCAGACTATCTGGTATGAACCTCGTCATCAATGATATGGACATGCCCCTAATTATTAAAGTTGCTTCAATACCCCGGGAGCGCATACAAGTCTATTTTATAGATAATGAGGAGTATTTTAAACGCAAAGCTACCTTTACCGATGAGAATGGAGAACTATTCCCGGATAATGATGAAAGGGCCATTTTCTTTGCAAAGGGAGTAGTAGAAACAGTAAAAAAATTGAATTGGTCACCAGATATTATCCATGTTCATGGATGGATGGCGTCACTTTTACCATTATACCTAAGAACCTATTACGCAGATGAACCACTTTTTGCCGACAGTAAAATTGTAACCTCAGTTTATAGCAAGGGTTTTGATGGAAATCTGGATGGTAATATGAAGAAAAAAATATTATTTGATGGGATTACTGAGGATAGTATCTCCCATCTAGACACTCCCACCTATAATAATTTGTTAAAAGTTGCTGTAGATTTTTCTGATGCCATTATTTTAGCAGCCGAAGAAATTTCAGAAGATTTAAGTGAATATATTACCAACCTCCAAAAACCTCTGTTGCCATATGTTCCTTTACAGGAATTTGAAGAAGCATATGCAAACTTTTATAGCACTGAAGTTTTAAAATAGGCCTCATGAAGATTTTATTAAAATTGGTATTCTCTGCAATTGCAGTTTTGGTACTTATGTTTAGTGCCGTTTCTTGTGATGAAGACCTTACCACAATTGGAGATGGTGTTATTGGAGATGATCCTTTTAAGACAAATAAAACGGTATATGAAGTTTTCGTATTTAACAAAAAAATCAATGCCGTTGAGACAAACAAACTTCCTATATACCAAATTGGAACATATAATGATCCGCTTTATGGCAATACCGAGGCTAGTATAACTTCTCAACTAAGACTGCAAGGGGGGATTGGAAATCCATCATTTGGACTCTTTTCACAGCAAGGAGAAGATGATTCGGTAACAAACCCGGACGCAACTTCAATTGAGGAGAATGAAACTGTTAAAGAAGTAATTCTATATATCCCTTACCTTCAAAACCCAAATGGGGATAGAGATTTAGATGGTGTGCCGGATACTTTTGATGCAGACCCGGAGGATCCTAATAGTGATAGTGATGGAGATGGCCTTACTGATAATGATGAAAGAATACTTGGAACAAATCCGCTTAATGAAGACACTGATGGTGATGGTATAGGGGATAGTGAAGATACTGAGACTACTGTAAACAGGTATCCTCGAAAAGTTGACCTCGACAGTATTTATGGAAACCGGGAAGCTCCTTTCAATTTCAAAGTAGAACGATCTACCTATTTTTTAAGAGATTTGGATCCGGATACAGGGTTTCTGGAATCACAGGAATACTATTCAACTCAGGAATTTTCACCTGATTTTGTTTCTGACGTACTTTATGACGGGCAGGTAACTATATCAGATGAGGAAACATTGGTGTTTCCCGAAGACGATCCCGACACCGAGGCAGACGAATCTCTAAATGAACCCGAGCGAATCCAACCGGGTATTCAGGTAGTTTTGGATCCTGACTTTTTTCAGGAAAACATTTTGGATAAGGAAGGCCAGTCAGAATTATTAAGTCAGGCAAATTTCAGTGACTTTATCAGAGGACTTCATTTATCTGTTTCTGCGATCACCGATGATATTCTGCTTATTCTAGACGTGACTGATGCAAGAATTACAATAACTTATGATTACGATAAGCAGGAGGATGAAGAAATAATTAAGGAAGAAGCAGAGTACCAATTGACATTAATTAGCAGAGATTTAACCTTTGGCACAATTATCGGCAATGCAGTTAACACTTTAATAAATGAGCCATTTCCATCTGATATTACAAATGATTTAGATACAAACGAAAATGCAAATAGAATATATCTTAAAGGAGGTTCAGGATCCTATTCAGAAATCCAATTGTTTGAGGAAAATAACGGAGAAGATATTTTAAATGAGATCAAAGCAAAAAGTTGGATTGTAAATGAAGCCAACCTCATCTTTTATGTAGACAGAGAAATGTTGGATATGGCTGGCAATATTAATGAACCCCCGGCATTATACCTTTTTAATACGGAGACAAACAGGCCTTTATATGATCTTAGTGTGGCTAGCGATCCTGATCTCAGAACCAGAATTAATATAAATTATGGCGGGTCTTTGGAAAAAGAGAATAATAAAGGGGTCAAATATAAATTGAAAATAACCAATCATATTAATGATATTTTAATTAGAGATTCTACAAATGTTACTCTAGGCCTCGCAGTAACTGCAGATTTGGCGACTATTACTTCTAAAAATGCCGTGTTAGACATGATGAATGAAGCGGATCTACCCCTGAGTGCCACAATTACCCCTTTAAGTACCGTTCTTTTTGGTAATAATGTTCCTGCTGAAGAAGAGGATATGAAGCTTAAGTTAGAGATATTCTATACGGAGCCAAATTAATATTAATACATAATACCACTTACAGTATTTTATCGTTATATAACCGAATTTACAGGAAAGTTTACTTTTCTTCTTGTAAATTTGCTCATCTTCTAACCAGTTAATAGAGCAAAGAATGTGTGGAATAGTTGGATATATAGGATTCAGGGATGCTTATCCCATAATCATGAAGGGTTTGCAACGTCTTGAATACCGAGGGTATGATAGTGCAGGAATTGCGTTATACGACGGCAATAGAATTAATTTGGCCAAAACCAAAGGCAAAGTCATAGATCTTAAAGAACGATCAGAAACTAATATTCCCTTAAATGGAAATGTTGGGATCGGACATACAAGATGGGCAACTCATGGAGTCCCAAACGATGTGAATTCACATCCACATTATTCAAATTCGGGAAATCTAATAATTATTCATAATGGGATTATAGAGAATTATGAATCCATAAAACAAGAACTAACTAAAAGGGGCTATACCTTCGAATCTGACACTGACACTGAAGTTTTGATCAATCTTATTGAAGAAGTAAAGAAAAAGGAAAATGTTTTATTAGGTAAGGCTGTTCAGATTGCATTAAACCAGGTTGTTGGTGCTTATGCAATTGCCGTATTTGATGTTGAAAAACCAGATGAAATTGTAGTTGCCAAATTGGGAAGTCCATTGGCAATAGGTATTGGAGAAGATGAGTTTTTTATAGCTTCCGATGCGTCACCTTTTATAGAGTTTACTAATAATGCGGTATATCTGGAAGATCAGGAAATGGCCATTGTGCGTCTTGGCAAAGAAATTAAACTGCGTAAAATAAAAAATGATGCGATAGCTTATCCATTGGTGCAGGAACTTCAATTTAATCTTGAAGAAATTGAAAAGGGTATGTATGATCATTTTATGTTAAAGGAAATTTATGAACAACCAAGTGCTATTAAGGATACTTACCGAGGAAGATTACAAGTTGAACAGGGCATTATAAAAATGTCCGGGATTGACCAAAATCTTGAAAAATTTCTCAACGCAGACAGGATAATTATTGTGGCATGTGGTACTTCCTGGCATGCAGGATTAGTAGCAGAGTATATTTTCGAAGATTTGGCAAGAATACCTGTGGAGGTAGAATATGCATCAGAATTTAGATATAGAAATCCGGTAATTACAGAAAAAGATGTGGTTATAGCCATTTCGCAATCCGGTGAAACTGCCGATACATTAGCGGCGATTAAGCTGGCTAAAGAGAATGGAGCATATGTATTTGGAGTATGTAATGTCGTAGGTTCTTCTATTGCACGGGAGACTCATGCGGGCGCATATACACATGCCGGGCCTGAAATTGGTGTGGCTTCAACTAAAGCATTTACAACCCAGATAACGGTGCTGACACTAATTGCTCTAAAACTGGCAAAAGAAAAAGGTAAATTTTCTGAATCTAAGTTTCGTGAATTCCTTTCTGAGTTAGAAAATATACCAGGTAAAGTAGAAAAAGCGCTTCAATCTAATCCATTGGTTGAAATTATTGCAAATGAATATAAAGATTCGGAAAATTGCTTATACCTGGGCAGGGGTTACAACTTTCCCGTAGCACTCGAAGGAGCGCTTAAGCTCAAAGAAATTAGTTATATTCATGCTGAGGGATATCCCGCTGCGGAGATGAAACACGGCCCTATTGCACTTATTGATGAACAAATGCCGGTAATTGTAATTGCTACCAATAAAGGTCATTATGAGAAGGTAGTTAGTAATATCCAGGAAATAAAGTCCCGAAAAGGAAAAATTATTGCCATCGTAACAGAAGGTGATGAACAGGTAAAAGAGTTAGCAGACCACGTGATAGAGGTGCCTGAAACACTCGAATGTCTCACGCCGCTTTTGACAACCATACCGCTGCAATTGTTATCTTATCATATCGCCATAATGAGAGGATGTAATGTAGATCAACCTCGTAATTTAGCCAAATCGGTTACGGTAGAATAACTTAGTTCTATAAATCATAACTAAAAGGCGGCCATTTTTATGGTCGCCTTTTTTATTGAAATTATTGATTTACAAGTTTTAGAAGGATTAAATTGCGAAATTAATACCATACAGCTCTACTTTTTTTGTTTTTTACATTTTCAATTTAAAAAATTCTGTATCTTGGTCATATACTAATTTAACTCAAAATTAACATGAGAAGAATCTTTCTTTTTTCCCTACTTATGTTGGGCGTAGGAGTCTATTCGCAGACAACTGTGAATGGAAATGTAACGGATGAAAATGGCCAACCTGTTCCAGGAGCCAACGTTGTTATAGTTGGGAAAACGATAGGAACAACCTCGGATTTTGATGGTGATTTTGTTCTTGAAACTTCAGAAGTCCCTCCCTTTCAATTGAGGATAACGAGTATTGGGTATTCGGAGGCTACCGCTGAAGTTACGGCGAACAATCAAACCATATCCGTTGTCCTTGGTGAGTCACAAACTTTTTTGGATGAGGTAGTGATCTCAGCTTCCAGAACACCAGAGCGGATTTTTGAATCTCCGGTTACAGTAGAACGCTTAGGTATAGAAGCAATAAAGAACACCACAGCGGCAGATTTTTACGGCGGATTGGAAAATTTAAAGGGGGTTGATATAAACACCAACAGTTTAACCTTTAAATCAGTGAATACCCGTGGTTTTGCCACCTTTGCTAATACACGTTTTATGCAGTTGGTTGATGGTATGGATAATTCTACACCTGCTTTGAACTTTCCTATTGGCAATCTGGTTGGCTTAATTGAAGCGGATGTACAAAGCATTGAATTGTTGCCCGGTGCGTCTTCCGCTTTATACGGTGCAAATGCTTTTAATGGGATTCTTTTTATGCGCAGTAAAAGCGCATTTGATTATCAAGGAATTAGCGCTACTATTAAGCAGGGAATTACCTCACAGGAGGCAGCTGGTGATAATAGTTATACTGATTTTGGTATAAGGGCAGCATATAAGTTTTCTGATAAGTTTGCGGGCAAAGTGAACTTTGGCTATCTCAAAGGAACAGATTGGGCCGCTACAAGCGAGGTAGATAAGTTTGACCCTACTCGTACAAGGGCAGACCTGAATTATGATGGAATTAACGTATATGGCGATGAAGTGTCCGCAGACATAAAAAGTGTTGCTGTTACGCTCGAGGGCCTTGGTATACTGCCTGGAGGAGCTAATGCCTTAGTACCATCTGTAGATGTAAGCAGAACCGGATATAATGAAGCAGATCTCACCAATTATAATGCAGAAAGTATCAAAGCGGATTGGGGATTGTATTACAGACCCATAGTAGGAAATAGTCTGGAAATCTCCTACGTGGGTAAAGTTGGCACAGGATCAACTATTTATCAGGGCACCAACAGATATAATATTAATGGGTTTTTTCAGGAACAGCACAAGCTTGAAATTAGAAACGATAATTTTTTCTTGAGGGGCTATTTGGTGGCAGACAAAGCTGGGGATTCTTATGATATGGTTTTTACGGGAATAAACATTAATAGAAGATGGAAAGATGACAATACGTGGTTTGGTGAATATACCGGAACTTACGTACAGGCTACCTTAGGTGGTGCCACGGATGCACAAGCACATGCTGCGGCCAGGGCACAGGCAGAATCTGGCCGTTTTCTACCAGGTTCACCAGAATTTCAGAATGCCTTTGATAGTGTTATTAAGGATCCTGATCTCGCCTCAGGGTCTCAATTTAGGGATGCCTCTAAATATTATCATGCCGATGGAAATTATAATTTTAGTCATTTAATAGATTGGGCAGATATCCAACTCGGAGGTTCTTTCAGACAGTACAGTTTAAATTCGTTCGGAACAATTTATACAGATTTTGATGGTCCAATTGACTATTCCGAATATGGAATCTATACCCAAATCCAGAAGAATTTGGAGTTAAATGATAAATTGAACCTCAAGCTTACCGGATCTCTTCGTTATGACAAATCGGAATTTTTCGATGGGTTCTTTTCACCTAGATTATCCGCCGGACTTACTATTAACAGGAATCACAATGTACGGGCCTCCTTCCAAACAGGATTTAGAAACCCTACTACCCAGGATTTGTTCATAGGCTTGGACGCAGGAAGAGCTATCTTGGTAGGTTCTGCTCCGGAAAACTTGGATAGATACACCAGAGACTTCGATGTAAGTGGGGGTGGACAAGCCTTAGGTCAGCCGGCAACGATTACCCAAACGGGAGCTGCCGCCTATAATAATTCATATTCTCGCAGTTCAGTAGAAACACTGGGGCAAACTGGTGACCCTGGTGATTTAAGAGTCGCCAATCCTAATCTGGTAAAACCAGAACAGGTAACTTCATTTGAGATAGGATATAGGGGAAAACTAGATTGGCTTATAGTAGATTTTAGCACCTATTATAACAACTATAAGGATTTCATTTCTCAAGAAGTAGTTATAGCACCCTATTACGGAACTGTTGGAGATGGTTCACTCTCAGTAGCAGCCATTAGTAATGATGACTTTCAGGCCTACAGTGCCTATACAAATTCTAATGTGGATGTAAACTCTTATGGGGCATCTTTGGGATTATCGGCAAAAGTATTTGGGAATTTTGATTTGGGCGGAAGCTATACGTTTACGAAACAGGATTTTGATCAGGAGGCCAATCCTGATTTTATGACTAGTTTCAACACGCCGGAACATAAATTTAAAGCGTCCTTTGGCAACCAGGAGCTATTTGAAAATTTCGGATTTAATATTGCTTATAGATTTAGTGATGATTATTTCTGGGAAGCAACTTTTGGTAATGGGGTTGTTCCTGAGTTCCACACCCTTGATGTACAGATTAATTATCGGGTTCCCGGAATAAAATCAACGTTTAAGGCGGGAGGCACCAATATTCTTGGAAATGAATACTTTACTGCTTTTGGAACTGGCTTTATTGGCTCCATATATTATGTTTCTTGGGCAATTAATACTTTATAATATGATGAATATAAAAATAAAATATATCTGGTTATTGGCATGCATTATAGGCATTTCGGCATGTAATAAAAAAGAAGATTTTGAAATGATAGAGGTTGAGGTAGAGTTGCCAGCTGCCACCCCGGGATCGGCTGATTTTTCGAACTTTGTTTCTTTGGGCAATTCTTTGATGGCGGGTTTTACGGATGGGGCTTTATTTATCGCAAGTCAAAATAATTCATTGCCCAACATTTTGTCACGGCAATTTGAACTAGTAGGTGGTGGAAGTTTTACACAACCTTTGACTAATGATAATTTTGGTGGATTGGCGTTAGCAGGTAATCGGCTTCCGGGTTTTGATCCCAGACTTGTTTTTGGGGGGGCTGGTCCGGTTCCATTAGAATCGTTGATTGGTCCAGTAATGGTTACCACAGATATCGCTCTCAACAATCCGACGGGTCCTTTTAGTAATTTGGGAGTACCCGGAGCAAAAAGTTTTCATCTACTGGCACCGGGCTACGGTAATTTGGGAAATCTTTCCTTAGGACTGGCCAATCCTTATTTTGTTAGAATGACAGGATCAACTCCTGATGCCAGTGTTTTGGAATTGGCAGTAACCCAGGCACCATCTTTCTTTTCATTATGGATTGGTAATAATGATGTTTTGGGATATGCGCTTACCGGAGGAGATGGGTCAAATCCTATAACGCCTGTGGATGGACCTCCAGGAGTAGGTTTTAACCAGAGTTACGGGGCTTTGATAGCTACTCTTACGGCTTCAGGTTCCGGAGGTGTAGTTGCTAATATTCCTGATGTGACCGACATACCCCATTTTACTACTGTGCCTTATAATCCTGTACCCTTGGATGCAGCCACTGCCGCTGCGGTTAACCAGGCTTATGCACCTTATAATGGGGGCATTATGGCAGCATTGGCGGCTTTAGATGGAACAGGACTCTTTACACCGGAAGAGGCAGCTGCCAGAATCATTAGTTTTGAGGCAAGTGAAACCAATGCGGTGGTCATCGATGATGAAAGCTTAACAGATTTAGGGGCTATTAATCCTGCTTTTGCAGGTTTACCAAAAATTAGACAGGCTACGGCAGAAGATCTGATTGTTTTACCGGCCTCGAATTTCATCGGTACTCTGGCAGTCGAAAACAACCCACTGTCGGTGAATGGTGTAGCTATACCTTTGGCTGATAAATGGGTACTTGTTCCCAGTGAACAAGCGGAGATAACTGAGGCCATCATGACTTTTAACGCCACTATATCAAGTACGGTAAATGCCGCAGGGCTGGCTTTTGTGGATGCTAATACCTTATATGCCCAATTGTCAAATGGCGGTATTACCAGTGGCAATTTTACTTTAACCTCCAATTTGGTAACAGGTGGAGCATTTTCATTGGATGGTGTGCATCCTACAGCCAGAGGCTATGCTTTAATCGCTAATGATTTTATGAAAGCCATAGATGCCACTTATGGTTCAAATTTTGAAGCTTCAGGGAATCTTTTAGATTTAGGTAATTATCCTACAAATTATTCGCCTACTTTGCAGTAAACAATCACAATACAATAAAAAAGCACCGGTAGCTAGGTGCTTTTTTTATGTCAAAAAATCAAAGCATTACATTCTTATTTAAAAAGGAAAAACATATCTTTGCAGCCTGAAAAAACAATCAATTTATACTTCTTCTTAAGTTGTTTTTAAATTGATATAATTTTTAAATATAAATACTTGCATAATGGCTAAAGTTACAGGTAGAGTATCCCAGATAATTGGACCGGTTATTGACGTTGAATTTCCATCTGGCGCGGAACTGCCAAGAATTTATGATTCCCTGGAAATTACCAGGAAGGATGGTTCTCTCTTGGTATTAGAAGTGCAATCACATACTGGTGAAAATACAATTAGGTCTATATCTATGGACTCTACAGATGGTTTGTGCAGGGGTACTGAGGTTTTATCTACAGGTAACGCCATTCAAATGCCTGTTGGGGATGATATTTACGGACGCCTGTTTAACGTAATTGGTGATGCTATTGATGGCCTGGGAGATTTGCCAAAGGCTGGTAAAAACGGACTTCCAATACATAGGGAAGCTCCGAAGTTTGAAGATTTAACTACAACAACAGAAGTTTTATTTACTGGAATTAAAGTCATAGACCTTATTGAACCTTATGCTAAAGGAGGTAAAATCGGACTGTTCGGTGGTGCCGGTGTTGGTAAAACCGTATTGATTCAGGAATTGATAAATAATATCGCCAAGGGCCATGGTGGACTTTCAGTATTCGCAGGAGTTGGCGAGCGTACCAGAGAAGGAAATGACTTGTTGCGCGAGATGCTCGAATCCGGAATTATAAAATATGGAGATGACTTTTTGCATTCTATGGAAGAAGGCGGATGGGACTTATCTAAAGTTGATAAGAAAGTTATGAAAGAATCGAAAGCAACGTTTGTTTTTGGACAGATGAATGAACCTCCCGGAGCGCGTGCAAGGGTAGCACTATCAGGACTTACGATTGCAGAATATTTTAGGGATGGAGCAGGAGATGGACAAGGTAAAGATGTACTATTTTTTGTTGATAATATTTTCCGTTTTACACAAGCAGGTTCAGAAGTGTCTGCACTTTTAGGTAGGATGCCTTCAGCAGTGGGTTACCAGCCCACTCTTGCTACAGAAATGGGAACAATGCAGGAACGAATTACATCAACAAAAAGAGGTTCTATTACCTCAGTACAAGCGGTTTACGTGCCAGCGGATGACTTAACAGACCCGGCACCTGCAACTACTTTTGCTCACTTGGATGCTACTACTGTTTTGTCGAGGAAAATTGCCGAACTTGGTATTTATCCGGCTGTTGATCCTCTGGATTCAACTTCTAGAATTCTTACCTCAGAAATATTAGGAAATGATCATTATGCGTGTGCTCAAAGGGTTAAAGAGCTTTTGCAGCACTATAAGGAATTACAGGATATTATCGCTATTCTTGGAATGGAAGAACTCTCAGAAGAAGATAAATCGGCAGTTGGCAGGGCCAGACGGGTACAACGATTTTTGTCACAACCCTTCCATGTAGCTGAACAATTTACTGGTATACCCGGTGTTCTTGTTGATATTAAGGAGACTATAAAAGGTTTTAATATGATTATGGATGGGGAATTAGATCATTTACCCGAATCTGCCTTTAACCTTAAAGGGACCATAGAAGAGGCGATTGAAGCCGGAGAAAAAATGTTGGCCGAAGTTTAATAAGAATATTTAAACTATGTACTTAGAAATTGTATCCCCTGAAGCTGTATTATTTACCGGAGAGGTTATTTCTGTGACTGTACCAGGAGTTAATGGGGAATTTCAGATGCTTACCAACCATGCACCAATAGTTTCAATACTTCAGGAAGGTGAGGTTAAAATTCAGGGAGATATTCAGATTGAAGAGGAATATAAAGATAGGTTTACCAAAGATTCAAATGGAAAAACTATGCTACATATTAATAGTGGTACAATAGAATTGAATGATAATAAATTAATAGTTCTTGCAGATTAAAGTACTCTGAAAATATAAAAAAAAAGCCATACAACATGTATGGCTTTTTTATTTCAGTGCTAATAAATGCCATTTCCTTCCATTGGAGTTATAAGTCTTAAGTTCGATGAAACCAACCGCAAAGTGTGCGTTAAGTGAACGTTTATTTAATGCATCTACTTCAGTAATAATGCAATTGTAATTTGTCCTGATGACATCTTGCATTTTCTTGTAAAGATTTTGAAAAACACCCATTTTTCGATATTCCTTATGAATACAAACCTGTCCCATTACCATATACTTTTCACCGGGGGACAATACAGAATTAATTTCTTCAAACATAGGTTTTAGGAGTTCTATTTCATTGCCAAATTTAGGATGCATACACAAGGCATATCCAATAACTTTACCATTTTCCTTGGCAATAATATGTGGGCATACCTTATTCATGCCATCCAATAAGTCCAGGGTATGAGTTACGGTTAAAAAACCTTCCTCTTCCATTTCTTTCATAGATAATGCATCTGGAATATTTTCTTCCTGCAAAGAAAGAATTTGTTCCAGTTCCAATCTGCTTTGCACCCGGCCAATTTGAATTGTCATTGTTTGGAGTTTCTATGATTCAATATACTATTTAAAAATTGGATATATTACATTTGTGACATGGGTCACTTACCTGAAAAATTACTTAAGAGATTAGTGGAGCGGGAGGAAATAAATATCCTTAGAACCTTACCAGAAGATATTCGGGGAATTGATTTTTCATCCAACGATTACTTGGGTATTGGACAGAACAATACCGTTTTTGAAAAGGCCATAAGCATTCTTTCTGAAAAAGGGATTGCTAATAATGGTGCTACAGGTTCCCGGTTGCTTACAGGAAACAGTATTTTATTTAGTGAGGCGGAAGAACTTCTTAGGAATTTACACCAAGCAGATTCGGCCTTGATTTTTAATTCCGGATATGATGCAAATATTGGACTGTTTTCGTCAGTTCCTCAAAGAGATGATATAATATTATACGACGAGTTTATTCATGCCAGTATTAGAGATGGTATTAAAATGAGTAATGCCCGGAACTATAAGTTTAAACATAACGATCTTAAAGACTTATTGTCACACATCCTGCAAGGAAAAAAAGACACTAATAGCAACAGGGAAATATATATAGTTACTGAATCTGTTTTTTCAATGGATGGAGATTCGCCAGACCTGAAAGCCTTGTCCGTATTATGCAGGAAATACAAATGTCAATTAATTGTTGATGAAGCCCATGCTATTGGCTTATTTGGTTCAAATGGTTGCGGCAGGGTTCAGGAATTGGAACTGCAAGAAAATATTTTTGCCAGGATTATCACTTTTGGCAAGGCCCTGGGATGCCATGGTGCAGCTATTTTGGGAAGTGCAAACCTATATAAATATTTGATAAACTTTGCAAGAAGTTTTATCTATACTACCGGGCTGCCGCCCCACACCGTAGCAACGGTTATAGCGGCATATCATTTTATGACAAGCCCTGCAGGACTTAAAGAGAGAAAATTACTTCATGAAAATATCGCATTGTTTAATCAGGAGAAGGAGCGGTTGGGTATTTCATCTTTTTTTATTCCCAGTTCTTCAGCCATTCATTCATGTATTATTAAAGGCAATAATGAAGTAAAACAAATAGCGCAAATAATTCAGGAAAATTCGTTTGACGTTAGACCAATTCTATCTCCTACAGTACCCAAAGGAGAGGAACGTTTGCGTTTTTGTTTGCACAGCTTTAATTCAAAAGAGGATATTTGCATTATATTACAACACTTGGGACTTGCAATTAAAAAGATATGAATCAGGAATTTTATACGCTTGGTGCATTTGAGTATGCTGCTGATGTACAAATTATTAAAGGGAAACTTGAGTCTGAAGGTATTCAGGTCTTTTTAAAGGATGAAAACACTATAAATACAGATCCTTTGATAAGTCAGGCTATTGGAGGGGTTAAATTACAGGTTTACTCAAAAGATAAAAACAGGGCTTTGAATATATATAATGAAATAAGAAGCTATGCTTTGGACAGTAATGGGAATCTAATTACCTGCCCAAATTGTAAAGCACAAAGATCTGAAGTATACTATAGTAGAAAGGGCATAATTAATAAGCTATTTCCATTTTTAGAAAAGAAGAAATACAAATGTCTGAAGTGTAATATGATTACCCAACCATAGCGCATAATGAAACGAATTTTTATCACCGGAATTTCTACAGATGTTGGGAAAACCATTGCTGCGGCCATAGTAACTGAGTCTCTAAATGCCGACTACTGGAAGCCTGTACAAGCGGGAGATTTGATGAATACAGATAGTCATAAACTCGCTGAACTCATATCCAATGAAAAAACTACAATTCACAAGAGTAGCTACGAATTAAAAACTCCAATGAGCCCTCATGCGGCGGCAGAAATTGATAACCTTACAATTGACATCAACCAAATTAACGAACCTCAAACCACAAATCATCTTGTAATTGAAGGAGCAGGTGGTTTACTGGTGCCTTTAAACGAAAAGGAAACCATTTTAGACATCATCAAAGCTAATTATCAGGTAATAGTAGTTTCCAGGCATTATTTAGGAAGCATTAACCATTCATTGTTAACCATAGAAAGCTTAAAGCAAAAAGGGTTTAACGTGGCTGTTATATTCAGTGGTAACGAGCATCCAAGCACAGAAGACATTATAATACGGAAGACAGGGGTAACGGTAATAGGCAGGATTGAGGAGGAAACTAATTTTGATAAACCCCTCATTAAACAATATGCTGCAAAATTCTATCCAATACTGCAAACACTTTGAGCGCTATAATGATAAAGTCTAATCAAAGGTTAGGCCTTGAAACTAACAACTATAATCTGAAATATTGAAAAATCTAACTGAAAGAGATAAAAAACATTTGTGGCATCCGCTTACCCAGCATAAACTACATTCTGATATGCTCGGTATAGTGAAGGCGAAAGGTGTTCTTCTGTATGATGAACAGGGTAATGATTATATTGATGGTATTGCTTCCTGGTACACATCAATGTACGGTCATTGTAATGATTATATTTTAGAAAAGGTAAAACAGCAAATGACGGTACTGGATCAGGTGGTATTTAGTGGTTTTACCCATGAACCAGCTATAAGGCTATCTGAAGAATTAATAAAAATATTACCTTCTAATCAGCAGAAAATATTCTTTTCAGACAATGGTTCTACGGCTACGGAGGTTGGAATTAAAATGGCTTTACAATATCATTTTAATCAGGGCAATAAAAGAAAAGTACTTCTGGCATTTGAAGAAGGCTTTCATGGGGATACTTTTGGGGCCATGTCTGTTTCAGGGCTTTCGGTTTATAATGGTCCGTTTGAAGATTATTTTATGGAAGTAGAACGTATTCTGACCCCAACCAAAGAGAACATAAGTGATATTTTACTTAAACTTACTGAAAGACTTAGGCAAAACGATATAGCGGGATTTATATATGAACCTTTGGTACAGGGAGCGGCGGCTATGAAGATGCATGATCCAGAAGGTTTGAATATGATTCTTGACTTACTCAAAAAACACGAGGTTTTACTAATTGCAGATGAGGTAATGACCGGATTTGGCAAAACAGGAAAGAATTTTGCCTCAGAGCATATCCCTGTTAGTCCAGATATCATATGCCTTTCTAAAGCGCTTACTGCCGGTTTGATGCCTATGGGCGTAACTTCATGTACTCAACAGGTCTATGATGCCTTTTACAGTTCAGATATTTCTAAAGGGCTTTTCCATGGCCATACCTATACGGCAAATCCGTTGGCTTGTATGGCAGCTCTGGCTGGTATTGAATTACTTCAATCTGAACAAATTCAAAAGGACATCGAGCGAGTCATTGAATCTCATCAGGAGTTTGGATTGAAAATTAAGGAACATCCGAAGGTGGCTGCAATTCGTCAGTGTGGAATCATCTTTGCACTGGACTTGAATATTAAAATGGAGCGTTACGGTAGCCTACGTGACCGGCTGTTTAACTTTTTTATGGAGCATGGTGTGTTTTTACGTCCATTGGGGAATACTATCTATATTTTGGCTCCCTATATTATTACCGATACTCAGTTAAAACAGATTTATAATACAATTGAACTTGCACTGGATACAGTAGTATAGGATTTACCATAGATTCTAGTCCCAGTCATCATTCACGAGATCTACCTCGTCATTATCCTGGATAACAACCCTTATTTCCTGATAAGTCCATTTATCTCCTATAGCAGTGGCTTTAATGAACAAAGTGCCACTTTCTTTAGGGCCGGTAATAGGAACTTTCATATCGGCACTTTTTTCATCATTATTTAAATTAAATTCACCTTGAATCATTCCATTTTTTTCAATGGGAGAACCCATTAGTTCAATTATTTCAGGGTCTGTATTAATTTTTTCAATGGCATATTCCATGGGAATAGAATCATCCATAATTGAAGTAATACCAAAAAATATAGAACCAATAGTAACCCCTAAGAGAATAAGAATAGTCAAACAGCCACCAACAGGCAATACCCATGGCCAATTTCTTTTCCACCAACTCGGCTGAGGTATCAATTCATTGTTCATTGTTTTTTATATTGTTTTTACACTTTCAAGGTAAGAACTTTTATTTTTACTTTAAATACTAATTCCTTGGCTCAACCTATTACGATTACATCAATTGCTTCCATCTCCTCTTTGGGAATTAATACAGAGGGTATTTGGACCAATTATAAACATTCAAATCACCTCTTAAAAGAAGCAATTTTTGAGGGTGAGACTGCATGGGTATCATCTTTATCTGAATCAGAAAAATCAGAAATAAAGGCGCTTAGAAGTAGCAATTCCAAGTATCAAAGCCTGGATGATAGTGTCCTTTATGGTATTTTTACAGCCAGGAGAGCTGTAGCAAATGCGGGCTGGGAAGAAAATGATAATTTTGGAATTAATATTGGTTCTTCCCGAGGAGCAACCGGGCTTTTTGAAAAATATCACAAGGAGTTTTTACTAAAGGGTACTACCGCCGTATTGACCTCTCCGACAACCACCCTCGGTAATATTTCTTCCTGGATAGCCCATGACCTTAAGACAAAGGGCCCCAATATTTCACACTCTATAACCTGTTCTTCAGCTCTTCACGCCATATTAAATGGTGTGGCTTGGATTAGAAGTGGGATGGTCGAAAAGTTTCTTGCAGGCGGCAGTGAAGCACCATTGACTTCTTTTACTATTGCCCAAATGAGAGCCCTTAAGATATATGCCGGGGAAGATAAAAGCGATTATCCCTGTAGGGCTCTTGACCTTAGTAAAGGTCAGAATTCAATGGTACTTGGAGAGGGTGCAGGTGTTGCTTGTTTGGAATATGGAATTGGGAAAAGGCCCCTTGCTATCATTGAAGGAATTGGATTTGCAACAGAACCATTGGAACATAATATTTCTCTTTCCGCAGACGCCCGATGTCTTCAGGATTCAATGCTTATGGCCCTGGAAAACATAAATCCTAAAGAGGTAGATATTATTGTGATGCATGCGCCGGGAACCATTAAAGGGGATAACGCTGAATTTACTGCAATTCAGCAGATTTTTGGCAATTCCATGCCTGCACTTACCACCAATAAATGGAAAGTAGGACATACTTTTGGTGCATCCGGAATCCTAAGTGTAGAAATGGCAATTTTGATGTTGCAACATCAAAGGTTTATAGGAGTTCCTTTTATGAAGTTTAATCCGCCTCAGAAAATAAATAGAGTGCTTATAAATGCAGTAGGTTTCGGTGGTAATGCAGTTAGTATTTTATTAAAAAAACCCAAAAACTAGCCTGCTAACATCGCCGCAATTAAGATTTGATTTATCGATTTTTTTACGGATTAAAGATTATTTTTGATGTTTATATAAAATTCTTACATATGGGTGTAGAACGACATAACTGGACAAAACAGGAGATTCTTGAAATATATAATAAACCCTTGATGGAATTATTATATGAAGCAGCCACCGTACATCGCAAGTTTCATGATCCGAATACTGTACAGGTATCTACTTTACTATCCATTAAGACGGGCGGTTGTCCTGAAGATTGTGGTTATTGCCCCCAGGCAGCTCGTTATCATACGGATATTGAAAACAATGACTTAATGACTGTTCGGCAGGTAAAGGCGCAAGCATTACGTGCCAAAGAATCCGGAAGTTCGAGAGTATGCATGGGAGCTGCATGGCGTAATGTAAAGGATGGCCATGAGTTTGAACAGGTTTTAGAAATGGTAAGAACCATCAATAAACTGGATATGGAGGTTTGTTGTACGTTAGGAATGCTAACGGAAAATCAGGCAAGACGTTTGGCAGAAGCAGGTCTTTATGCTTACAATCACAACCTGGACACGTCTGAAGATTATTATAAGGATGTAATTTCAACGAGGGCTTTTGACGATAGATTAAAGACCATTGAAAATGTCAGGAAAAGCAACGTAACTGTTTGCAGTGGTGGAATTATAGGGATGGGTGAAAGATTAGAAGACAGAGCAGGAATGTTAGTAGCGTTATCTACATTAAATCCGCAGCCGGAATCTGTGCCTATTAATGCACTTGTAGCTGTAGAAGGTACTCCTATGGAGGACATCGACCCTATTTCAATTTGGGATATGATAAGGATGGTTGCTACAACCCGAATTGTTATGCCCAAAACTCAGGTAAGATTATCCGCCGGGAGAACAGAAATGACCAGGGAAGGACAGGCGATGTGCTTTTTTGCAGGAGCCAACTCGATTTTTGCAGGTGATAAGTTATTGACAACCCCGAATCCTGATGTAAATGAAGATTTGGACATGTTTAAGCAATTAGGTCTTATTCCGCAAAAACCTTTTGTTAAGTCACCGCAACCAAAGACAGTGGAAGCAAATGAATCTATGTTGCAACCAATTGGAGAAAAACCAAAATGGTCAAGACCGGAACATAAGATAGAGCGTAACGAGCTTGCAAAGGTTAAATCCAAACATGATGGACTGTCCTAGTTAAACCTTAACTAAGATAGTTTTTATCAACTTTTTTAACTTCGAAGTTTAATATACATCCGAGATTTTGCAATTAGAGGATATACCAAGAGTAAAAACTATTAACAGGGAGGACTTTATAAATAACTATTACAAGCCTCAAAAACCTGTTGTAATTGAAAAATTCATAACAGATTGGCCGGCCTATTCTAAATGGGATTTTGATTATATGAAACAGGTCGCGGGTGATATAACAGTGCCTCTATACGACGACAGGCCAGTTGATTATAAGGACAGATTTAATGAGCCTCACGCCAAAATGAAGATGGCGGACTATATAGATCTTCTAAGACAGCAACCAACAAAGTACAGAATATTTTTATGGAATATAATCAAAGAAGCTCCGCAACTTCAAAAAGATTTCTCCTATCCGGATTTCGGACTGCGATTTATGAAGGGCCTTCCTATGTTATTTTTTGGTGGAATGGATTCTCATACTTTTATGCATTATGATATTGATCTTGCCAATATTTTCCATTTTCATTTCGTAGGTAAAAAGGAATGTATCCTTTTTCCTCAAACTGAAAATAAATTTCTCTATAAAGTTCCTTATTCACTAATCACGCACGAAAGTATAGATTTTTCTAGCCCAAACTTAGACGAATGGCCCGCTTTACAATATGCCAAAGGATTTAGGACGCAATTGAACCATGGTGAAGTCCTGTATATACCGGAAGGTTTTTGGCATTATATGAAATATATAACGCCCGGGTTTTCAATGAGTTTGCGCGGGATTGCACATAACCCCAAAGCCCTTGGAAAAGCGGTATACAACGTCTTTGTAATGAGACATTTTGATAATCTGATGCGAAGATTCAAAGGACAGCTATGGATTGACTGGAAAAATGACCAAGCAATAAAAAGAACGAATAGGATACTCCCCTAATTTCATATTCAGAAAAATTTCAAAATAAAAATTAATGACCACTTTATCTTTTCTTTCGATTTATGATTATGTTTACATTTCTTTTAATTGTATTTAATGCATCTTGTAGAAGTTAAGTCCCACAGCGATTGTAAAAGATTCGTTTCATTACCAGATGATCTTTACAAAAATCAAAAACGATATATAAAACCTCTTTATAAGGATATTGCAGATATTTTTGATCCTGCGGTCAATAAAAACTTTGAACGTGGTAAATGTATCCGATGGCTTTTATTAAGAGATAATAAAATTATTGGCCGCATTGCAGCTTTTATTTTAAGAAAGACGTCTACAAAAGGTGAAACTGAATCTTTTGGTGGGGTAGGTTTTTTTGAATGTATTAATGATCAAAATGCTGCTAATACATTATTCGATATAAGTAAAAAGTGGTTATTGGACGGTGGAGTTGAGTTTATGGATGGGCCAATAAATTTTGGAGCAAGA
>RCNB010000473.1_pt1 | contig 27516 bp, 18 predicted proteins | sample 2041321 | NCBI WGS metagenome assembly RCNB01 (sample SAMN09708232, study PRJNA481090) | Marine sediment metagenome, whole genome shotgun sequencing project. | reverse complement strand
TTAAAACTGATACTGCACAAAAGCTGATAAATTCCTCCCTGGGTCATTGATAGGAACCCTACCAAAATCCTCTTGATTATTGAAGGCGAAATTAAGGTGGTTGCTATAGGTCTTGTCAAACACATTTAATACAGCTACACCCAATGTTAAATTTTTGAATGGAACTACCCCTAAACGCAAATCCAAAACTTCATAACTAGGTGTTACTTGCTCTCCGAAAGAAGGCGCAATATTATCCTGTTCGGAAGTCAAGGTGTAATTGGCATTTATCCAGAATTTTTCTTTTTCAAAACCAAGTTTCAATCTAGTCGTTAATGGTGGTACAAGTGGTAACGATTCGTTTAGATCTTGATTTTTGGCGTATACATAGGCTAATTCTGTCGTGAAGTTAAAGTTGTTCCAAAAATTGATACCGGCCATAATTTCAAATCCGGTTTTGTAAGCCTTGTCCAGATTACGAAATACTTTTGGGTTCACAGGTTCTACGGTGGGCATGAATTTTCTGGTCTGACTTTCATCTATCAAGGCTACGATATAGTTTTCGTAGAAGGAATAATAAAAGGAAGTTCCATAGTTGAACATGTCTGAGTTGGTATTTGACAAGGGTAATCTTCCTTTAAAACCAACTTCGAATTGGTTGTTTACTTCGGCGTCTAAATTGGGATTTCCAATATACTCAAAAGCGTCTTGCCCTACGTTAAAATGATTGATGACCCGCTCAATCATATTGGCAGAGCGCACGCCTCTTCCATAAGCTACTTCCATAATAAATTCGTTGGTTGGGGCATACTTTATGGATGCTGTGCCGCTAAAGTTATGCTCGGTTCGTTTATCCAAATCGGTATACAACGCCTCAAAATCTGCTTCTGGATCTTTGATTTCGGAAGTTACATTGTCATAACGTACACCCGTGGTCAACAAGGTATTCTTGTTTAAGGGATATTTGCTTTCGGCGAAAATACCAATATCGTTGATATAGGAATCTTGCCATACCTTATCTGTAAATTCCCTTGGTGTTGGTAAAGGGCCCATAGCATTGCGTTTGACCAAACGGGTTCGGTCACCGTCACGGGCTATATGTAAAACATCTACACCTGTGTACAATGCTAATTTCTCACTTGGTTTTAATTTAAATTCTACTTTCCCACCCGCGGTAATGGCATCAATAGCAGAAATGGCCTCCGTCATCATAAAACTGGGTCTCCTTGTATTGGTCATAATATGATCAACGTAACTATAATAGACTTTGGCATCTATTTCGGTAAGTAATCCGTTTAATCCTGTCAACTTATAATCTAAGGAAAGTATACTACTATTGTCTTCTTCCGTATCCATGGGAAGTCCCGCATGTAGCACATCCCGTCCGTACGATTGTCTCCAATGTGCCTGAAGACGTTGGTTTTTAGAAAAATTATATCCAGTCTTTATTCCATAATCCAGACTACGGAAAGAAGAAGGGATTTCTGTGCCATCGCCATCTTCGTAATTACCAAAATCACGAAATCCTATGTTACCAACTATATCGTATTTCTCGCTAGCTTGTTGCAATCGCGCCATGGATACCATAGAACCACCGTTACTTTCATAACCTGCATCTACACTCCCGTGTAAGCCATAATCTTCGGCAGTAGTTTTTTTGGTTACCATATTGATAATACCGCCAAAAGTTGCTCCATAACGCACCGTATAGGGGCCTTTAATGATTTCTATTTTCTCTATCTCTTCTGGGATTACATGGGTTGTAATGGGATCCATCCGATTAGGACAGGCGTGCATGGCCTTGGTGCCCCCATCAAACTGTACATTTAATTGTTCGTATTGTGCAGCCCTGAAACTTGGGTCTATGGCATAGTTACCGCGTTTAATCAAGGAAAAGCCGTTGATGTCATTGAACAGATCGGCAACATTTCTGGGTTGTACAATTTTCTTTATATAGTTATTGGTTTCAATCGTTAGTACAGGGTCAGTTTTAATGTTACCCGTAACCATAACTCCGTCTATGTAAATAGGAGCTTCTACCATGTTAAAAATCAGGTATTCACTATTGGGAGTTACCGACTGTTCTTTAGTCTTAAAACCGACAAAGGAAACCGTTAAAACAGTACCTTCTTCGGAAATTTTCAATTCAAAATAACCATTGCTGTCGGAATATGCAGATCCTCCACTTTTTGCTAATATATGAGCCCCGACCAAAGGCTCCTTGTCTTTATTGGTAACGATCTGTCCTTTAAAATTTTGTGCGTTGATGCAGTGTCCCATTAGCAATGCTAAAGACACCCATAGGTATTTTAGATACATCTTAAAATCTTTAAATTATACATGAGGTCATCCCATACGCTTGTTGCGTAGGATGATGAATTATAAGGGATTGAGGAAAATTTTAAGCCCTAGGGGGATGTATCATGTTAGCAGAAAAATGAAAATTATAGTGGTCTTTATAATACAAATCAGCTAATGAAGCTGCAGTAAATTTAGAAAAATCAACCTCAAAAAATGATACTAAAAAGAGTACGGTCTCATTTTTTAAAGACTCTAAATTTATAGGTATTTTATCATCATCGGCTTCCAGTAACAACATTTTGGATAGTTCACATTTACCATCGCACTGTAGCATTGGTTTGTTTTTATTCTCACAAAAGCGTGCTATAAAGTCTTCTGTAAATAGCGCATAGTAACCAAATGTGGCCGTTACCTTAAGGCTGTTAGCCATAATAATGACTAAAAAAAAGGATGCTATGGCCAAATTCGACAACTTCATGGTGCGAAGTTAAAATTCGTAAGCAAGTTATAATGTGACTTTTGTCATAGAAGGTATTTTTTTTATAGCAGCGGTTATTTTAAAGGAAATAAAGACCTGTGAAAAAGTTACCAAAAATTGGGTAATTGTAACCAATGTTACTGTGGCATTAAGAAAATAACAAAACCTTTGTTAAAACCTCGGAAAAATAAGACGGGTATAAAAATTTTAGTTGGTTGTTTTAAAAAGGCATTTTGGTAAAACAAGATGTCTTTTTTTTTGATAATGAACGAAAATCCATATGTACTATTAGGTTGAAATTGAGAGAGAACTGGAGCGCTCCCCTTGGTAAGGCTTCTGTCCATGCAAAAGGTATAAAAGGTTTTAAATATAAGAAAGCTTCTTTTTAAGCTTAAAACCGCATTGTGCTGATAATTTATCCTTTGGTAACATTAGTTACTGTGCAGCCCAAATTGCACGCCTAACTTTGTTTTATATAATAAAAACGAAATGAAGCGTCACTTTTTATTTATCTATTTTTTGATAGCCTTTCAACTGGTAATGGCACAAGAACCCAAGTTGATTTCCAAAGAGGAGGTCGTGGTTAGAATGATGGAGAATAACACCATACTTAAAATGGCCGAAAGCGATGTTATGGCCGCACAAGGAGATTTTAGGCAGACCAATGCTGTAATTCTGCCAAATATTGGTATTAGCCATACGGGAATAGCTACCACCAATCCGTTAATGGCTTTTGGTTCCAAATTGAACCAGGGTATTTTAACTGCCAATGACTTTAATCCGAATTTGCTGAATAATCCAAGGCAAATAGAAGATTATGCCACACGCATAGAAGTGCAACAACCTCTTTTGAATTTTGATGGCATCTACCAGCGTAAAGCGGCCAGGTTCAAATTGAGGGCAACGGAGTTGCAATCATCCCGCAAGGAACAATATATAACACTAGAAGTGGATAAGACCTATATGCAATTGCAGTTGGCGTACAAAACAGTGGAAGTATTACAAAAGGTGAAAGAAACGGCTCTAGAGAACCAACGTATAGCCAATAATAGCTTTGAGCAAGGTTATCTTCAAAAATCAGATGTTTTGGCTGTAAATGTTAGGGTTGTCGAAATTGAAAACCAATTACAATACGCCGAAAGTGGTGTGCTGAATGCCAGTAACCAATTGTCTATTTTGATGAACGATAGCTCTTATGTCGTCCTAAAGCCATCGGATACATTGCTGGTTTGGCCAGCGGAAGCCACTTTAGAATCTACTAAAACCGTAACCGAAAACAGGGTGGATATACAGGCCATGGAATCTGCCACAAAAGCTTACGAGCAAATGCATAGAGCGGATAAGATGTCTTTCTTACCTCGTTTAAACGCCTTTGGCACTTATGAACTACACGATGACCAAATCTTTAAGGGAGCCTCGGATGGGTATCTTTTTGGTGCAGAATTGAAATGGAATATTCTAGAGGGTACCAAGCGCTTTGGAAAGGCACAAAAAAGTAAAGCGGAATTTGAAAAATCTAAATTAGAACTACAACACTATAAAGCGGAAAGTCAGGTAGAGTTGAACAGGGCCATGCGAATGCTCCAAGATGCCCAAAATAACTTGAAGCTCACGGATCTGGCCCTAAAGCAATCCTCGGAATCGTTACGGATAAGGACCAACCGTTTTGAACAAGGCTTAGAAAAAACTACCGACCTCTTACTAGCAGAAACCCAATATGCCCAAAAACAATTGGATTATTATGGGACTATTTTTCAGCATAATTATGCGCTGGCCTATGTTCAATTTTTAACCACTTCACAAATTCCTTTGTAAAACATAAAAAATATCCTAATAAAAAATAGCATTAGCAATACCATTACTACTATGAAAAACAAAACATACATATCTACAGCATTTTTGTCGTTAACACTGGCTTTGACGAGTTGTAGCGATAAAGAACCAAAAGTGACTACCGACAATACTCCAGCTGTTTCTGTTGAAGTTAGGACTACGTTTCAAAATACGGATAACGATTTGTTATCGGTCAGCGGAAAAATCGAAGCAATTAATAGTGCGGATATTAGCACTAGGATGATGGGTTACGTGGACAAAATTTATGTTGATATGGGCGACAAGGTTACTAACGGACAACTTTTGTTAAGTATTAATAATGCAGATGTTTCAGCAAAATTAGCTCAAGTGAATGCCGGTATCATAGAGGCGCAAGCAGCTTTTAACAATACAAAAAAAGACTTTGAACGGTTTACCGCACTCTTTAATGACAAAAGTGCCTCCCAAAATGAGCTTGATGATATCACCGCTAATTACGAAATGTCCAAAGCCCGATTGAGCGCCGCTAAAGAAATGAAAAATGAAGTTAACGCCCAATTATCCTATACCAATATTCGCGCCCCTTTTAGTGGGGTAGTGACAAATAAATTCATAAAAGCCGGAGATATGGCAAACCCAGGAATGCCTTTGTTGGAAGTAGAAGCTCCCGGAAAATACCAAATCATGGCCATGGTCCCAGAATCTGAGATATTAGGTATAAAGAATAACACCAAGGTGGATGTTCTTATTAAAGTATTGGATAAAATAGCAAAGGGCAATGTAACAAATGTCAGTACATCTGCTAAGAATACAGGTGGGCAGTATATGGTAAAGGTGGTCTTAATGGAAACAGATTCGAATCTGCTATCGGGTATGTATGCCACGATCCAATTCCCTGTGGAAAGAAAAGAAACTGAAAGTGCTATAATGATTCCGTTGGAAGCCGTCGTTGAAAACGGTCAACTGAGTGGAGTCTATACCGTAAGCCAAAGCAATACCGCCCTGTTGCGCTGGTTGCGTTTAGGTAGAATAATTGGAAATGAGGTAGAGGTTCTCTCTGGTCTCTCTGCCGATGAGCAATACATAATAAAGACTGAAGGAAAGCTCTATAACGGGGTAAGTATTTCAATTCAATAAAAAGCTTGCGTTAGGGATTGCAATGGTTACCCCACAGGCAACGGTAGTTGCCGAGGAGTAAAAGTGAAAAGCCCGCCCGAACGCTCAACTAATAATACAAAAAAAATGAAGGAAGGAATAGCAGGCAAGATTGCCAAGATGTTCATCAGTAGTAAATTAACCGTGCTCCTAATGATCGTTTTTATGGTCATTGGGGTGTACAGTTCATTTCTGATACCGCGGGAGGAGGAACCACAGATAGATGTGCCCATGGCGGATATTTTTGTGGGTTACCCAGGAGCTAGTCCTACTGAGGTAGAGTCACGCGTTGTAAAGCCATTAGAGCAGCTGATATCTAATATCAAAGGCGTGGAATATGTCTACTCTACGTCCATGAAAGAACAGGGTATGGTAATCGTACAATTCTATGTAGGAGAGGATATTGAACGCTCTTTTGTGAAGCTGTATAACGAGATCAATAAGCACATGGACCAAATGCCGAAAGGAGTGACTTTTCCGTTGGTAAAGACACGTGCCATTGATGATGTACCTATGTTGGGGCTTACCCTTTGGAGTAAAAATTATGATAGCTACCAGTTGGGTCAGATGGCACAAGAGCTTGAGAGCGAGATCAAAAAGGTAAACGATGTGGCCATAACCCATAAAATAGGCGGGCAGGACCGCCAATTACGTGTGGTTCTGGACAAGGATAAACTAGCTGCGAGCGGACTGGACTTTTTGAAGGTGGCCGAAATGATTCAAGCAAACAATGCACAGATGAGCTCGGGTAGTTTTGATAAAAATGATACAGAATTCCTTGTGAATACAGGAAGTTTTTTAGAATCGGTTTCTGATGTCGAAAACTTAGTGGTGGGTGTGCAGCAAAACCGGCCTATTTATCTGAAACAAGTAGCACAGATAGTTGATGGCCCGGAAGTACCTCGCGACTATGTTAGCCTAGGTTTTGGTCAGGCAAGTGAAAAGGCTTCCGAATACCGATCGGAGTATCCAGCGGTGACGCTCTCCGTTGCTAAAAGAAAGGGTGCAGATGCCATGAAGGTTGCCGAATTGATTATTGATAAGGTAGGCCATCTGCGAACTACTTTGATTCCTGATGACGTGCATGTGGAGGTGACCCGGAACTATGGGGAAACAGCTTCGCACAAAGTATCTGAACTGTTGTTGCACCTTATTGGGTCAATCATAGCCGTGACTTTTGTGGTGATGTTGGCGATGGGCTGGCGTGGTGGTTTGGTGGTTTTTTTATCGGTACCGATTACGTTTGCACTGACCTTGTTGAGCTATTACATGCTAGATTATACATTAAATAGGATTACCCTTTTTGCTTTGGTATTTGTTACGGGCATCGTGGTGGATGACTCCATTATTATAGCAGAGAACATGCACCGGCATTTTAAGATGAAACGCTTGCCTTTTAAGCAAGCAGCCCTTTACGCCATTAATGAAGTAGGCAACCCCACTATTTTGGCAACTTTCACTGTAATTGCATCAGTATTGCCCATGGCTTTCGTGTCGGGACTGATGGGACCTTATATGGCGCCCATGCCTATTGGGGCATCTATTGCCATGATTTTGTCCTTGTTTGTTGCCTTGACTATTACACCTTATTTGGGATATATTTTCTTAAGGGAAAAGAATAAAAAAGGGCAACCTGCAAAAGTAGAGAAACCTTTGGAAGACACTTTCATTTATAGGATGTACGATAAGTTTGAAAGGCCGTTGATTGAAAACAGTAGCAAACGTTGGTTATTCTTAGGAGGTACCTTTCTTTTGCTGATGGCATCCATGGTGTTGTTCTTTACGAAATCAGTCGCTGTAAAAATGTTGCCGTTTGATAATAAGAACGAATTCCAAGTGGTGATTGATATGCCTGAAGGTACTACCTTAGAACGAACGGGGGTTGTTGCCAAGGAAATTGCCCAATACTTAGCAACCCGACCCGAAGTGGTCAATTATCAAAACTACGTAGGGACGTCTGCGCCCATTACATTTAATGGCTTGGTACGGCATTATGACTTGCGTGGGGGTAGTAATATGGCTGATATTCAGGTGAATTTGATAGATAAGGGTGAACGCAGCGCCCAAAGCCATGATATTGCAAAACTTTTACGACCCGAAATACAACGTATCGCAGCTAAATACAACGCTAATGTAAAATTAGTGGAAGTACCACCAGGACCACCCGTTTTGTCTACCATTGTAGCAGAGGTATATGGTCCTGACTACGAAGAGCAGATTAAGATTGCTAACCACATTCAAGACATCCTAAAGAATACAGAAGATGTTGTGGACATTGATTGGATGGTGGAGGCTGATCAAAAAGAATATAAGTTTACGATTGATAAGGAAAAAGCAATGCGTTATGGTGTGGCGCCCCTACAAATTGTGCATACAATGAACATGGCATTGTCCAATCGAGCCATTACTAATTTATACGACGAGGATGCTACCCAACAGATAGGATTGGTCTTGGCTTTGGACGAAAAGGAGAAATCTACTGTTGGCGATATTGCCCAACTAAAAATAGCCTCTAAAATGGGCAACATGGTTCCTATAGCTGACTTAGTGGACATTAAAGAGACGACCAGTGCTAAGAGCATCTATAGAAAGAACCAAAAACGAGTGGTCTATGTGTTGGCGGACATGGCTGGTGAATTGGAGAGTCCGGCATATGCTATATTGGGTATGGAGGAGAAACTAAAAAAAATTCCATTACCCAAAGGATATGAGATGCACGAAATGTATTTAGGTCAGCCTGATTTTGAGGATGACTATACCGTAAAATGGGATGGGGAATGGCAGATAACACTGGAAGTTTTCCGTGACTTGGGAATAGCATTTTTGGGAGCCATCATCCTGATTTATATTTTGATTGTGGGATGGTTTCAAAACTTTAAGGCTCCTATTGTTATGATGGTGGCCATACCGCTATCCTTGATCGGTATCATTTTAGGGCATTGGCTTATGGGCGCTTTTTTTACCGCTACTTCATTTATAGGTATGATTGCTTTGGCCGGTATCATGGTGCGGAACTCTGTACTGCTAATCGACTTTATCAATTTACGATTGGCGGATGGTGTACCGTTGAAACAAGCGGCCATTGAAGCGGGTGCTGTGAGAACAACCCCGATTCTTTTAACAGCAGGTACGGTGGTCATTGGCGCATTCGTTATTCTTTTTGATCCTATTTTCCAAGGCTTGGCTATCTCCTTGATGGGCGGTACCATTGTATCGACGGTATTGACCCTTTTGGTAGTGCCATTGGTGTATTATATGATTGAACGTAAGAAATATCCTGAGAAAGAAGTGGATATGGAGAAGTAGAAAGCAAACAGTTTGCAATAGCAGTAAACTGGAAAAGCGGAAAGTGTTTCAGAACTTGAATTTATACTTGATACGTGCACTTGAAAATCTAGGACAATTTAAAAAATAAAATAGAAAACAATGAAACTACTAATGGTAACCGTCGTGGAGGAGTTTGAGCAAGACATACTACGACTTTTTAAAGAGGCGAATATTGAAAGTTTTAGTGGCTCGGATATTGACGGGTATAAAAACCCCACTTCCATGGTACGAACATCAAGTTGGTTCCCAAGTGAAAAAAGTGGAGTTGAATCCAACTTGTTCTTTTCCTTTACAGAAGACGAAAATATAGACGGGCTTTTTAAACTGATAAAAGCGTTCAATAACAATTTGGAAACCAACAATCCCATTAAGGCGGTTGTGGTTCCCATTGAAAAATCGATATAATAATAAATAGGACCCAATGGGGGCATATAGCCATTGTACTTTTAAAAATAGGAATAAAGATTTTTGGCTAAAATAATTATCAAATAGAATAATAACATATAAAACAAAGTATTATGATTAACAGATATATCCGTGCCATTGCTGGCGCATTCATCATCATTAGTGTACTTCTTGCTATGTACGTAAACATTAATTGGCTATGGTTTACCGTTTTTGTCGGTGCCAACTTGCTACAATCTTCATTTACCAAATGGTGTTTGATGGAAGATATTTTGAAAAAGTTGGGAGTAAAAAATGACGGTGGTAGTTGTGGCGCTTAGGAAACTGACAGTAGCCTAAGAAACTTGAACCACCAAAGTACTTTTATGGAATGTATGCGACCGTATACCCACAAGACTTTAGAAATCCTGAAGTAGTAGTTTGTTTAAATTACGTATCATCCTAGTTTGTGGTAAGTCCTTTCTTCCATAATGTTACGTTTTATCCCAAAATAAGTGCCGCTTGTCCAATAAAGCACAATTAATGTGTAAGGTTTCCGTTCCTTGTCATCACTGAATCCTTACACTTCGGTGCGTATTATCTTCCTCATATTTTTATTCTCATAAAATCCCTCAGTTTTTATCGATAATCGGTAAAAACATCAAAAACCTATGAATTTTTGTTAAGTATTGGACTAATTCCTTTTCGCAACTTTGAGGAATAACCCCAAAATCTTAATATCATGAGGAATATTTTACATCGAAAAGTAGCTGTTGGATGTGCTGCAGTTCTATGCAGTATGGCAATGAACGCGCAGCGTACTGCTTTTGTATCTATTGATAAACATAAAATGGATGCTACCGTAAAACGAATGGAAAATTTCAAGGAAATGAAATCCATGGGATATACGGAAAAGGAAATCTACCAAGATTTAGGTAACGCGCATTTTTTATCCAAAAATTATGAGAACGCACTTTTTTGGTATGATAGATTAATTGATTTGAGCGACGATGGGCTGTTGGAAAACTCTTATCAGAAGCGCTATGACCATGCCCTTTCCAAAATCGGTAAGACCAAAACTGTAGAAGAGGAAACGGACGAAAACTGGACAGAGCTGGTAAGGTCAGATTATCAGATGACCGAAGCATCCCCTAAAAAAAGTAGTGTTTCCTTTAGAGATAGATTCAAGCCTTTGAATCTGGTACTAGACAATGAGGAACTGGCTTTAAAGGAAAACGTTAAAGACCGCCAGCTTCAAAATAACGTTGTTCTAGGTAAAAGTAAGTTAGACTATGAAACACCAGTTTCATTGACTAGAGATGGAAAAACTGCCTATTATAGTAAAACGGTGTACGTGAAGCCTACCACTGGAATTTTTTCCAAAAAAGAACCGGTACATAAAATTTACCGTGCGGATAAGGTAAAGGGCGAATGGAAAACTATTCGGGAACTTGTTTTGTGTCCTAAAGAATTTTCTGCTGTACATCCGGCTGTTTCGCCAGACGGAAAGCGTCTTTTCTTCGCTTCCAATATGCCTGGTACATTTGGTGATTTTGATATCTACGCATCCAACATTGGGAGTAATGGTACTATAGGCACCGCGAAAAACCTAGGAGAAAAAGTAAATACCGAACGTAACGATATGTACCCTAAGGTAATGGAAGGCAATACCTTGGTCTTTGCCTCCGAAGGGCATAAAGGCTATGGTGGTCTAGACGTCTATACGGTTGAGGTATCCCAAAAAAGTGTTGGTTTGGCTATTAATATGGGTAATTCTATTAATAGTAAGGAAGACGAGTTTACGCTACAATTAGCACCACAAAAGGGAATGGCCTACGTAGTCTCTAATCGCGGTAGTAAAACAAAATCTGCTCATAAGATTGCATACACCTTTGTGGGAGAAAAAGGGAGTTCTAGTGAGACCGATTTTCGCTTATTAGAAGCTTTAAACACTTCTGGTCAGGAGCAATACTCATCATCTTTATTCGAAGACGAGTAGGGCTAAATATTGATTTTCGCATGAGGAATACCCAACCTTGAAAGTGCGGATGCAATTGTACCATTAACACAAGTGTTACTATCTCGTTAGGGACTAGGAAGACTTTTGTAAGACATTATTTTATCTAAAACATAAAAAAAAACTCAAATGGACTATACAAATAAAATAGCTGGAAGGATAGGTATTTACCTTGTTCTCGCTATAGTTCTAGGAAGCATAACCGCGCAAGCTCAAGAAACTAAAACAGAAGTTGGGAATACTGGCGCGTACCACAACCAACTATTCTTTAATCGGTTTTTGATCAACCCTACCTTTTCTTTGGTACGGGAAAACAAATCCTATCTTAATATTTTACACCGTAACCAATACGCCACATTTGATGATAACAGTCAGAACTATTTTCTAGGTTTCAGTAACAAACTAAATGAGAATACGGCTGTTGGAATTGGGGTGTATAGCCAATGGTCTGGCGTAATTCAGGAATTCGGTTTTAATGCCAATTATGCTACTTCGGTAAACTTGGGTGCCAATAGTAAACTAGCCTTTGGAACCAACATTACATATGTTAATCAAGGTGTGGATAGGAATAGAGTAGTAATATCGGAACAAGATCCGGAGATTGCCGATGCCCGAAAAGAAAGTAAGATTGCTATACAACCCGGAATTAACCTTTCTCTAGGTAATTTTGATTTTGGACTTTATGCACAAGATTTGTTCCGATACAACCAGACCACGGACGAATTTATTACAAATTTATCGGTGCGTAGTGTAAAGGGTTCTGTACAATACACTCATGAATTCCAATCTGGGAGAGGACTCTTTAACGAAGCACGATTGATGCCTTTGGCACAGATAGGAAAGAATATTGACGGAAGCTTATATTACTTAGGCTCCTTGGTTTTGGATTTACCTAAATATGGTTGGCTACAGACAACCATAGATCAAGAATATGGTGTATCCGCTGGGATTGGGTTTAATTTGAGTGAAAAAATGTCCTTAGGATATTTGATGGAAAAAGACCTAACACAGCAAGATGCCAATTTGGGTTGGAACCATGAACTGTCACTCGCCTATACTTTTAAGGATGATGATAGCATGAAGAATAGTTATGTGGATAGTTCCAATGACAGTAAGATAGACAGAATTGTACGCAACTATGAAGAGCAAATATCTGATTTGTTGGCAGAACGGGACAAGGAGCAAAAAAAGAAGAAGTATAAGGAAAATTTGGCGACAGGAACTATGGACGAAAATAGCCTGGCTTACCAAAACAAACTTATTTTGGATGAATTGATGATGCGTCAAGATTCCCTAGAAGCTTCGCGTATTGATGCCTTTGAGGAACGTTTTGAAACTATAGTGAGGCTTTTGCGCAACGATATCAAAGACAATATAAAATCTAGTCTACAAGATTTTAGCACAGAAAAAGAAACATATTTGGCTACTAATAACCTTAGTACCGACACAGAGCATAAGTACCAAGATTTTGAAAGAAAAGAGTATTCCAAATTACCCGTAAAGATTTTAGGAGATGCTGATGCTATTGGGGTTAAATCAGGATATTATGTAATAGCTAATGTATACAAGAATAAAAAGTATTTAAATGCTTTTGTTGCGAGCTTGGAGAAAAAGGGATTGCAACCAAAGCAGTTTTACAATAAAGAAAATGGTTTGCACTATGTCTATTTAGCCGATTATGAGGCAAAGCAGGAGGCGCAGGTTGCTTCGGTCTCTGACTTGGGTGGTAAGTACATGGACGAAAAATGGATTATGCAGGTAGATCGTTCTACTGCAACCGCATCAAATGTATATGAAGACGATGAGGCTTATTATAGTAGAGAGGAATAATATATAGTATATGAATTTGTATTTGGTTTTTTAGTACTTCTATGTTTTAGTTAATTGTCGATAAGAGGAGGGAAGGTATCCGGGGGGATAGCCAGACCCTCCTTTTTTCTTTACAAACAGTTGATAATTTGCTATTTGTAAAAAGAAGAATCTAGTCTAAATAATCGATAAACGGTATCGAATCTATGTATTTGAACGAAAATAGCTACAAATTCAACCAAGATATTTTGTTATTATCTATATTTCATTTCAGAAAAGATTGTGAAATAATTGTTTAACCCCAAATCCCCCCAAGAACATGGAAAATTTTTACCTACGATTACCCTTTAAAAATAATACTGGAGATGACCTGTTCAAAATCACGCTTTCGGCGTTCGGAAATAAACAGAAATCTGTTTTAAATGCCTATCGCTCCCAATTTGCTCCCAGTCCCCAAATTCCACTAGGATAAGGAGTTTTTTTTCTTGATTTCAGCAAATTAACATCCGTTCAAATTTAGTATTTGAGCATTTTTTCTAGGAACATTTTTATAGATGTTTAGCTAGGGGTATAGGCATGTGTCATTTTTTAAAAATGTCACGTCTCTGGAGTATCTATTTGGTTGCTGGTATCAAGAAAAAGTAAGTATCTAAACCCAAATTACTACTAACCAATGCTATCGTATTCATTTTGAATGGGATGCATGCTAACCTTATGTTATGAATACTCAAAATTTAAGAATTATTGTTATCGAGAAAGATGAAGTTTTAAGTAGCGCGTATGAAGAATATTTTACTGGTTTTAGCAACTATATTTTAGCAGGAACCTACACGGATATTCACAAGGCCTTGAAAGATTTTAGAAAAACAAAGCCAGATATTATAGTTTCCGAGGTAGCGCTTAAAGGTATAAATGGTATAGATGCCATACGTTTATTTAGAAAAAAGGATAGAAATGTTCAGATTATTATGATTAGTACCCTTAATGATTTTGATATCATTAAAAAATCTTTTAAACAAGGAGCGAACGGCTACTTAACAAAGCCTATGAGTGCAGATAAATTATATCATGCCCTTAACAATATAAGAAGGGAAGGAGCGGCTATGAGTACAGATATTGTAAAGAAAGTAGTAGCCAACTTTCATAAAAAGTCCTTTAATTTCTTTTCGGAACGTGAAAATCAGATTGTAGATTACCTATTCAAGGGTGCTACATATAAAATTATTGCAGACAAGCTTTTTGTAACCACTAGCACAGTCAATTTTCATATTCAGAATATTTATTTAAAGTTGGATGTAAATTCAAAATCTGAAGCGTTGACTAAGTTGGAACGGATGTGAAACCGGTTTTTGGCGTAAATTAATTTTTACATATGAATATATGCGAAAGCGTTTTCGGCAGTATTTTTCACTTATAATCAAGAAGTTAAATAAATGAAAATTAGCATGTTACATAGTTTTATGTTCCTTGTCTGAAAATCTAAACTTTGGAAATATAGCTTAGATAGTTTCATGTACAGTCCTTTTCCTTTATTTTTAAAGAACCGATACTGTTTTGGTAAAAATTTAAAACACGTATATGTATTATTTAGGTCTGGATATAGGAAGTTCTTCGATAAAAGTAGCCCTGGTTAATGCAGTAACAGGTAAAAGTTTAGGGGTAGTACAAGAACCAGAAACGGAAATGTCTATGTTGGCCATTAAAAATGGCTGGGCAGAACAAAACCCAGAAGATTGGTGGACACATGTATGTGCTGGAATAAAAAGAATTAAAAAGGAACATCACGTTCAGGATGATGCCATTATTGGTATCGGTATTTCTTATCAAATGCACGGTTTAGTTTTGGTAGATGCTGACGGTAATGTCTTGCGAAATTCCATTATTTGGTGCGATAGTAGGGCAGTAGGAATTGGGCAACAGGCTTTTATGGAAATTGGGCAGGACAAATGTAACGATCATTTGCTAAATTCTCCTTCTAATTTTACAGCTTCCAAACTTAAATGGGTAAAGGAAAACGAACCAGAGCTATACGAAAGTGTCTATAAATTTATGCTACCCGGCGATTATATTGCGTATCGCTTGTCAGGAAGCATGAATACCACTGTTTCTGGACTTTCAGAAGGTGTATTCTGGGATTTTAAGCAAGATTCCATAGCTCAGATACTCTTAGATCATTACGGTATTGACAACGCTAAGGTGCCAGATATTGTGCCTACGTTTTCGGAACAAAGTTGTGTAAATACTAAAGGGGCTTTAGAAAGTGGACTGTACCCAGGGACACCTATTTTGTATAGAGCAGGTGATCAACCCAATAATGCACTATCGTTAAATGTTTTTAATCCGGGAGAAGTAGCGGCAACAGGCGGTACCTCTGGGGTTATTTATGCCGTTACGGATAGCCTTTCCGTTAAGGAGAGTTCTAGGGTGAATAATTTTGCTCATGTAAACTATGGACCTGGTAAGGATCCGAGAATAGGAAAATTGCTCTGTATTAATGGTGCTGGGATTCAGTATCGTTGGTTGTTGAATAACTTGGAGGTGGCATCTTATAAAGAAATGAATGATTTGGCCGCCACGGTCCAAGTAGGTTCAGACGGCGTGTGCGTTATTCCATTTGGGAACGGAGCGGAACGGATGCTGAATAATAGGGATATAGGTACGAGCATAGTCAATTTGAATTTGAACAACCACGATAAAGCTCATTTATGTAGGGCGTCGTTAGAAGGTATCGCCTTTTCCTTTGTATATGGCATGGATATTTTGAAATCTGACGGTATTAAAATTAGCGTGATACGAACTGGGAACGATAATCTTTTCCGGTCCGAGATATTTTCAAATACTGTGGCTACGCTTATTTCGCATGATATTGAACTATATAATACCACTGGTGCTATTGGCGCGGCTAGGGCAGCCGACCTTTACAAGGGAGATTTTGCGGCGTTCGGGAAAAGAATTATGGAGAACGATTATGTGATGACCTATGAACCCGCCAAAGACGAAGCTCCGTATCGGCAAGCATATGAAATTTGGAAAAACGAATTAGAAATACTTTTAAACCAAAAATAAGATGGCACTAGTAGGAGATAAGGAATACTTCAAAGGCATTGGCGAAATTAAGTATGAAGGGAAGGAATCGGACAATCCCTTGGCTTTTAAATATTATAATCCAGACCAGGTAGTTGCAGGCAAGACCATGCGTGATCATTTTAAATTTGCCGTGGCTTATTGGCATACCTTCTGTGGACAAGGCTCAGATCCTTTTGGGCCTGGAACGCAAAATTTTGAATGGGACCAGTCATTGGACCCTGTCCAAGCTGCAAAGGATAAGGCAGATGCCGCTTTCGAGTTTATAAGCAAAATGGGTTTCGATTATTTCTGTTTTCACGATTTTGATCTTATTCAAGAGGCAGGAACGTTTGCAGAATCAGAAAAGCGATTGGCTACTATTACGGATTACATTAAAGAAAAGAAAAAGGCTTCGGGGATTAATTTGCTTTGGGGTACGGCCAATTGTTTTTCCAATCCACGGTATATGAATGGTGCCGCGACCAATCCAGATTTTAATGTACTTGCTAGAGCAGGCGGACAGATAAAATTAGCGTTGGATGCTACGATTGCTTTGAATGGAGAGAATTATGTTTTTTGGGGTGGACGGGAAGGATATATGTCCCTTTTGAATACAGATATGGGTAGAGAGCTAGACCATATGGGGCAATTTTTGGCCATGGCACGTGATTATGCAAGAGGTCAAGGATTTAAAGGAAATTTCTTTATTGAACCAAAACCTATGGAACCTAGCAAGCATCAGTATGATTTTGATACAGCCACGGCAATTGGCTTCTTAAAAGAGTACGGTCTGGACAAAGATTTTAAGATTAATATAGAGGTAAATCATGCAACATTGGCCCAACATACTTTTCAGCATGAAATTGCGGTCGCCGCAAAAGCAGGTATGCTGGGTAGTTTAGATGCTAACCGTGGAGATTATCAAAACGGTTGGGACACAGACCAATTCCCTAACAATATATTAGAAACAACGGAAGCGATGTTGGTTTTCTTAGAAGCCGGCGGACTGCAAGGTGGTGGTGTTAATTTTGACGCGAAAATTAGAAGAAACTCTACAGATATGGATGATGTGTTCCATGCCCATATTGGTGGTGCAGATAATTTTGCTAGAGCCTTATTAACAGCGGATAAAATTATTACTTCTTCTGCCTATACGAGCCTTAGAGAAAAACGATATAGTTCTTTTGATTCTGGAAAAGGTAAGGCATTTGAGGAAGGCAAATTAGACCTTACTGAGCTTTATAATATTGCAGTATCAAACGGCGAATTGGAATTGCAAAGTGGTAAGCAGGAATTGTTTGAGAATATTGTAAATCAGTTTATATAGGTACATAGCGTTTAGTTTTAAACTTAGCTAAACATAGAGTACCTCTAGCCCCTTAGAATCCTTACAATAGCATCTTGCAAAAGTGTGTTTTATTTATAATTTTCTGACGAATTTTTTATTTCATATTGAAAAATTCGTCAGTATAAATTGGAATTCCATCGGAGCTTATTCCTTGGACTGTTATTCTATATCTTCCAGATTCTTTTTGACTGTCGAATAAGATTTCACTTTCAGCGGTATTCCTAAATAGTAGCGTTGGTTTCCATAAAAATGTTGTTGAACTAGTACTACTTAAATATTCAGTTTTACTATTTGCGGCCAAATGAAACTCTTGTGGTTTTACGAATCCAGTGTGATTAAATTCTATATTTGAATTTTTAATTACATTAGATAAATTATTTTTCTTTGTTCTAGTCTTAGTATAAACAGCTATCGCACCATTAGAGGCCCTAGATCCATAAATTGCCGCCCTTGGTCCTTTAAGGATATCGATAAAATCTATTTCCGAGGGTAACATTTGTTCTAAAATATCTGAACCCACAGGCATTCCATCCACTAACACTAAAGCAGAACCAGTCCCTATTGCATCACCTTCGCTACCTAAACTTGACGAGCCTCTCAAGTAAACAAAATTACCTTGAATATTACCTCTAATGGAAAGCCCAGGTACTCTTCCCCTTAGCGCTTCTAAGGCATTTCGAAATCCCATTTCCCGAAACTCATCAAAGTCTAAAGTTTGTGAAGGTTCTTTGTATAGAAGTCTCCGGTCTGTGTAGTATGTTTCTTCTTTTTTAATACCTTTTGTTCTTACTTCAACCGCATCCAATTGAATTACATCATCATCTACTTGTTGGAAAGAATCGTTAACAAGATTGAATCTTTTTGTTTTGGTGCTATTATCAGCAGAAGGACTTGGATTATATTTTTTTGTTTTTGAAATTTTTGGAGGAGAAAAGGCATCAATTTCAATATGAAAATCCGAACTGCCTTTCTTTGATTTTTTATTTGATGAAGAACTTAGCGCCTGTAGCATAATAGAAGTAGTATCCGAAAAATCTAGATTCTGAAATACAAATTTACCGTTGGAATCTGAAATAGTCTCGTCGAATCCTATAGTTTCCTTGTTTTTATACGATAAGGAGACTTTTGCAATGGCTGGAATATCTCTGTTATAAGCACTTTTTATAGTGCCACTTAGCGTTATTCCTGTTTCATAGTTGAATTCTAGCGCGGATTGATTTTTTGTTTTCATGGCAGTGCTATACTCTTTCCATTTTTCGGTCAGCATAAGAACATCAAGGTTTTTTTTCCGCTCCTTTTCGCTTGAGTTGATATAGTAATTTGGCTGTTCTATTGTTCCGGTTACTTCTGAGGTTAAAAGGAGATATGTTTTAATTCCTTGTTCCTCTTTGATCGTGCTATTTGCTGGAACTTTAGCAATTGAAACCGATACATTTGTGGTCATGTCTGCCTCAAGGTTGGTATTCACCCCAGAATCTAAATTTAGCACCACCTTTTGTTTTGAATCTTTTTCAACTACAGCGACAGTAACTTTTGGTTTTTCTTCTGCTAGAACTTCGTAAAATGACAATCTGCTAACTACCTTTTCACTATTTTGATTTGAAAGTTCAAAATTGATGACACCTTCTCTGAAAATATCCTTTGGGATTTTTATTACGGCATTGGCAGAATTTCCAACAATCTCAGAACTAAAGATTTTACCATTCCTTTGTTTAGCAGTAAACTTATATTGATTTATACCTTGTGTAAGCGAAGACTGAATATTTGCCTGATAAAATTCTTTACCCTCAATAATGCGTAAGGCAACTCCCGTATTCATGGATTTGGGGATGTTGTATGAAAATGTAGTATTGTTATGAAAAATATTGGCAGTATACCCTTTACCATCTTTTGGTATTAAATGAAACAATCCCATACCAAATTTAGAAGTAGCAAATCCAATAACTTTCTTACCTGTTTCATCCACTATTTCCCCTTCAATGTCTATACCCTTATTGTTAGGTCCTACTACCTTGAATCCAATCTTGTTATTATAGCCGGAAACCAATTGTCCGCCCTCGGGGAAAAACCGGACGTTTAAATCGGAGACATTTATTTTTTCATTAGTTGTAGGGGACGAAAGAACTGTTTTGGAATATTTTGAACGCACAAAAACAGACTCTTTAAAGAAAAAGGAATCATCAAAATTCCTCATATAGTTGGTATACGCCCTAATGGTATATTCACCTTCAATAGCATCAAAGGGAAGCGGGATATTTCCTTCACCGAATCCAGCAACAGTCTTTACTATCTTGGTATCCAGAATTTTATTGTTGGCGTCTATTAAATCCAGATAAACAACCTTACTGTTAGTGCCTAGTGTAGTGGTCGCTGTATTAAGCAGGTAGACTTTAAACCATATGTTTTCTTCGGCCACATAGTCAGATTTGTCAAAATGCACATAGATTTTTTCAGGAGCGTATTCCGTTAGGCTCATGTCAGTTATAGATGAATTACTTAAGTGCTTTACTTCAGTGCTAAGCCCAAAAGAGCATAAAGAAAACAGGAGAAGTATAGGCGCTAATTTTCTGCTTATAAGGTTCTGTAAATTTGAAAGAATATTCATAGATATGCTAGTTTATGCTTTTTAAGATAAACATTAAATGATTAAAATATAATAAATTCTTCTTAAGAAATAGAAAAGTTTAACCCTGCAAATTTGATGTGTTTCATTCCTTTAAACGCCTTCTGAAAAGTCAGGTGAATTTAATTGGAAACCTTTCATAATCTTTAACGTCATTTGATTTACATGCCTGATAGTAAGATGATTTTAGTGCCATAGGAGGGTTCCTATTTCTAAAATGTTTTACTTTCATTACACCTTTATGTACCAAACAAAAATTCTTACTTAACAGCTCGCAAGATTACTCCAAAATCAGAATGATAGTGCAATGTTTCAAAATTTAATAAGGTACAAGAAAAACCAATTTGATGCATTTCAAAAAGACCTCTTAACCAAATTGTGGTACATTACAGGGTTATGAAAAAAATCACCTTAAAAGACATTGCTGCTCATTTTAGCGTTTCCATTTCAACTGCTTCAAAAGCTATCAATGGTAGTCATGAAATCAGTACGGCATTGACGGAAAAGATACAGAAATATGCCAAAAAAAAACATTATAAGCCTAACAGGTTAGCACTTAATTTATTGAATAAGAGCAATAGGACTATTGGTGTAATAGTGCCTAATATCCTTAACTATTTCTTTGTTCAAGTGCTTTATGGTATTGAAAAAATTGCAAATGAAAAAGGCTACAACATCATTAGCTGCATCAGTGATGAGTCATTTGAAAAAGAATCAAGGACCTTAGAGTTTTTGGATTCTGGTACTGTGGACGGACTTATCGTTTCCCTTTCTGAGGAGACCCAAGAACTAAACAAGATAAAAGCGCTAATGGATATTGTAGATAACCAAATCCCATTGGTTTTATTTGATCGGGTATCCGAGTTAGTAGCTTGCGATAAAGTAGTTGTAGATGATTTTGAGGCGGGTTATACGGCTACCAAGTATTTTTTAGATACGGGTTGTAAAACCATTGCTTTTGTGTCTCCTATCTCTAAATCTAGCGTGGGAAAGCTCCGATTTGACGGTTATAGGAAAGCGCTGTTAGAGAATACTATTGCTTATGACGAGAACCTTGTTGTAAATTTCAGAAAGGAGGACGACTTGGATTTGCTCATGGTCTTATTGCTGAATCATGGCCCTGTAGATGCTATTATGGGATTGGATGAAATTACCGCCGTAAGAATACTACAAATCGTGAAATCTAAGGGTCATAGGGTTCCTGATGATATTTCCATCATTGGTTTTACAAACGGACAATTGTCTAAGTATGTAACTCCCGCATTAACCACGGTAAGCCAACATGGAAAATATATTGGGGAATCTGCTGCAAAACAGTTAATTCATCGGATAGAAAACTTAAAAGAGGACATCTCCGTATTTGAGACCAAAGTTGTGAAAACTAACCTTATTTTAAGGGAATCTACCAAATCCTTATCCTAGGTTTAATAATCTGCTTTCAAGGCTTTGTTTTTTCTTTTATCATCAATAGGTGCCGAATTTTAGTAGCCTAATGATTTTACGAAATACATTCCTTAGATATATGCCCATTAATCCTTACTACGTATTTGGTGTATTATGTCATTCTCCCTACTTTTCGTGTAATTGGTCAATTGTTTGTTGGTCGTTGGTATAAAAAATAGGTCTTAAGTTTTGGTAAAGCTTTAACTTACGGTTAAAATTACTTTTCATGCAAATAAAGGAATCTTCAGAAATTTTTGATGTTATAATTGTCGGCTCAGGTGCAGGTGGAGGAATGGCTACGAAACAATTAGCTGATGCAGGTCTTAATGTTGCTGTAGTTGAGGCTGGTCCGTTTTTTGATCCAGCGGATCCAAAAACAATGACCCAGTTGAAACAGCCCTATGATTCGCCCAGAAGAGGTGCTGGCACTGACCGGGCTTTTGGGGAATGGGATATGTCTTATGGAGATTGGGAGGTTAAAGGTGAGCCTTATACCGTTGAAGCAGGCACCACTTTTAGTTGGTGGCGTTCTAGAATGCTGGGAGGTAGAACCAACCACTGGGGTCGAATATCTTTACGTTTTGGACCAAAAGATTTTAAAGGAAAAACAAGAGATGGTTATGGCGAAGATTGGCCAATAGGATATGATGATGTAAAACCGTATTACGACAAGGTTGATAAACTTATAGGTGTTTTTGGCACCAATGAAGGATTAGAGAATGATCCGGATGGTTTTTTCTTACCCCCACCAAAACCACGATTACACGAACTTTTTTATATTAAAGGTGCAAGAAAATCAGGTATTCCTGTAATTCCCAGTCGAATGTCAATGCTGACAAAACGAATCAATACCGAACGGGGTATTTGTTTTTATTGTGGACAATGCGGGCGTTCATGTTCTGTTTATGCAGATTTCTCTGCGGGTAGTTGTTTAATATTTCCAGCACAGAAAAGCGGTGGTCAAGTTAAATTATTCGTAAACGCAATGGTACGCGAAGTAACGACCAATGAAGAAGGAAAAGCAACGGGTGTATCCTATATTAGTAAAGAAGACCGAAAAGAATATAAGTTAAAGGGGAAAGTTGTTGTTTTAGCGGCTTCTGCCTGTAGTTCTGCCCGTATACTTTTAAATAGTAAGAGTAAACAGCATCCAAACGGCTTAGGGAATAGTAGTAATTTAATAGGTAAATATTTACACGATTCTACAGGAAGTAGTGGTTCTGCATTTATACCCGATTTAATGAACCGCGATACATCTTACAACGAAGATGGTGTAGGAGGTATGCATGTGTATAGTCCGTGGTGGGGAGATAACAAAAATTTAGACTTCCCAAGAGGATACCATATTGAAGTATGGGGCGGTATGGGACAACCAAATTATGGCTTCGGATTTGATCAAGGGAACTTTAATAAATTATTAGGATTGCCAAGCGGTGGGTATGGTGAGAAACTGCGTGATGAAGTTAAACAATACTATGGAGCCGTAATAGGCTTTGGTGGTAGGGGAGAAGGTTTGGCTGTAAAAGAGAATTATTGTGAAATTGACCCGACCACAGTTGATGATTTTGGTATTCCTGTGTTAAAATTCAATTATAAATGGTCAAATATAGAAGTCCGTCAGGCCAAACATATGCAGGATACTTTTGAAGAGATTACACACAATATGGGTGGCGTTTATTTAAACAAACCTGGTAAGGATAAGGATTATGGTCTTCTTGGCCCTGGAGAAGTTATTCATGAGGTAGGTACAACACGTATGGGTAATGACCCAAAAACCTCGGTAACCAATAAATTCAATCAATTGCATGATGTTGACAATGTATTTATTGTAGACGCAGGACCGTTTGTTTCCCAAGCAGATAAAAACTGTACGTGGACTATTCTTGCACTTTCTTGGAGAGCAAGTGATTATATAATTGAACAATTGAAACAGCAAAATATCTAGAGTATGGCAATGGATAGAAGAAAAAGTATACAAACCATGATTTTAGGTGCCGGAGCTTCTGCATTGGCCTTTCATGGCTGTAAGACAGAGGATAATACACCTAGTGAAGAATTGGTAACTGTTCAGGATACCAAGTATTTTGGAAGAACACCGGATGAATTGGAGCGCATTGAAAAAATAAATTCGGAGGAACTCTTTAACGAACATGAGATGGAAACCATTGCGGTGCTGAGCACTGTTATTCTTCCCGCTAAAGAACCACACGGAGGGCCTATAGAGGCAGATGTTCCAGCGTTTATAGAGTTCATTGGTAAGGATATGCCAGATATGAAAAACACCCTTTTGGGAGGCTTAATGTGGATGGATCACAAAAGCAATACAGAATTTGGAACAGAATTTAAGACGGCAACAGTAGCGCAACAAAAACAAATTTGTGACCAGATTTGCCTTCATGATGATGATATACCTTTAGATGAGCAACCGCTGGAGATTCAATTTTTTGTACTTATGCGAAATCTAGTAGTAACCGGTTATTATACATCCAAAGTTGGTATTGCAGACTTGGGATACAAAGGAAATCAGCCTAACGTTTGGGATGGTGTACCCCAAGAGGTGTTAGATAAGCATGGTGTTGCTTATGACCCTGAATGGATTGCGAAATGTATAGACCAGAGTACAAGGAATACAGTTACAACATGGGATGATAATGGGAATATACTCACCTAAACTTATACTATAAAAATACGTATCTAATTTATTTACAATGAGGAAATTAATAATTCTAGCTGCTTTCTTAGTAGTGAGTGGTATTACTTTTGGTCAAGAACTAGGCCTGCAATTATACAGCTTACGTAATCAGTTTAAAACAGATGTTCCTGGAACCTTGGACCTTATTCAGTCGTGGGGTATCACTAATATTGAAGGGGGAGATTCCTATGGTGTTCCGATAGCAGAGTTCAAAACAATGTTGAAGGATAGAGGGTTAAAAATGCGAAGTATTCAAGGCGGATATATGGACCTTAAGAACAATGTGGAAAAGGTAATAAAGGATGCGAAGGACTACGATGTACCCTATGTAATGTGCGCTTGGATAGACCATGATGGTAACTTTGATATTGAAAAGGCCAAAGAAGCTACAGCAGTTTTTAACAACGCCGGTAAACGTTTGCAGGAAGAAGGGATTACACTAGTCTATCACGCCCATGGTTATGAATTCAGCAATTACGAAGATGGTTCTTTGTTTGATTATATGGCCACGAATGCGGTATATTTTGGATTTGAAATTGATGTGTATTGGGTACAGCACGGCGGGGCGAATCCTATGGTGTTATTAAATAAATATCCAGATAAATTCAAGTTGATGCATTTAAAGGATATGGAGCAAGGATTGGTAGGTAATCATACAGGACATTCAGATGTGGAAACCAATGTTACTTTAGGAACAGGGCAAATAGACATGGACGGACTTATTAAACGCGCCAAGGAATTGGGTATTGAGTATATGTTTATAGAGGACGAATCTTCACGAGTGGTAAACCAAGTGCCCCAAAGTGTAAAATATGTTGAAAGTATGAAGGACTAATTTTTAAAACTTACGTATTCTTGATTCTTTCCTTTACTTAGATAAGGGAGAAGTTCTCATTTATAGTAACTTATATTTTTAAACATGTAGGAAGAGCGAGTTGATACTCTACAGTTTATTACGGCCTGCCAATAGAAGCTTCACTTCTGTTATTTAGACTTTTTTATGGTTCTGAATATTTTACAAATTTATAATTCACCTCAGGCCTACTTCACAACATTAACATCAGAATAGATTATATTTATACAACAAACCAAAGGTTCACTTTAAGATAGGTTGGCATGTTTGGTAGCAGTATGCGTTCCCTGCTATAGAAGAATAGAGAGACTGCGAATCATTCTTAGTTGTTAAATACGTTGTTATACATTTATGGTAATCACCTTAAAAATGAAGTTAAATCTTAGTTTGTTCTTACTCATAGTAGGAGTGCTTTTAAGCTGTGCTGAAAAGAACGAGACTCAAGAAATATTACCCAAAATAAAACAGCCCAATATCATTTGGCTGGTTGCGGAAGACCAATCCCCAGAATGGTTTCCCATGTATGGTGATAGTACTATTTCCCTTCCGAATTTAGAGGCGCTTTCAAATGATGGTGTCGTGTTTAATAATGCTTATTCACCCGTACCCGTTTGCGCTCCTGCGCGTAGTTCTATTATTACAGGGATGTATCCAAGTACTTTGGGTACACATAATATGCGTACTTATAATGCCTATCGTAAAGAAAATCAGCCACAGATTGGCATAGACAGTTATTCTCCCATAGTACCGGCTGGTGTTAAAATGTTTACCCAGTATTTAAGGGAGCAGGGATACTATACTTCCAACGGCCCTAAAGAAGATTATAATTTCAAGAGCTTGGTATCGGCTTGGGATGAAAGCAGCAAGAAGCATCATTTTAGAAACCGAAAAGGGAACCAACCCTTTTTTTCTGTCTTTAATTTCTCTGTATGTCATGAATCGCAAATATGGGCAAGGGGTAAGGATTCTCTCTTCGTAGACCCTTCAATGGTCAAAGTGCCCCCCTATTTTCCTGATACTGATACCATTCGTCATGATTTGGCTGTGAATTATAGTAATCTGAAGCGTTTGGATGATCAAATTGGTGCGGTTATTTCAGATTTAAAAGAAGATGGCCTTTATGAGAATAGTATTATTTTCTTTTATGGAGATCACGGAGGTCCTTTTCCGAGGCACAAACGAGCACTTTATGAAACAGGAATCAAGGTTCCGATGGTGATTAAATTCCCTCAAAATAAAAATGCAGCAAGTACCGATGAGCGTTTTATTAGTTTTATTGATTTAGCACCTACGGTGCTGTCGTTAGCAGAAATTGAGCCTCCAAAAGTCATGCAGGGTATTGCACAATTCGGGAAATTTAAAGCGGCAGCGAAACCCAAATATACCTTTCATAGTTCAGATCGTTTTGATGGGGTGTATGACCGATTACGCGCCGTACGTTCAACGCGCTACAAGTATATTAAAAGTTTTGATACTAGTTTGAGCCATGCCCTTCCCGTTACCTATCGAGAGCAAATGCCGATGATGCGCGAATTAAGAAGATTGTATGCGGCAGGAAAATTAAACGAGAATCAGGCGCGGTGGTTGCATCCAACAAAATCGGCAGAAGAATTGTACGATTTACAAAATGACCCTTACGAATTGAATAATCTTGCGGCAGTAGCGGAAATGCAAGATACTTTGTTACAATTAAGAGGAGTGCTTCATGATTGGATTACAGAGACGAATGATTTAGGCGAAATTCCTGAAGACGACTTAATTGCAAAATGGCTCCCTAATGGTATACAACCCCAATTACCCCCTTTGGAAATGGAAGATAAGAACGGCGTTATTCGTTTGATATCAAAAAAGTCTGATGCCACCATTTTATGGAAAGAACCTCAAGATTCGCTATGGACTATCTATACAAAACCACTGACACTAGCAACTTCTTTCCAAGCCAAAGCTGAACGGATTGGGTTCTTGGATAGTGAAGTATTAATCATGAAGTTAGAATAATCTGGGTCACTATTATTTAGAAGGGATTACCATTTACCTTTTTTAGTACCTGTTCCCAAAAATCATTAAAACTCGATTTTGGTTTCGAACACAAGTAGACCTTTGTTCCATATTCACGGGCATGACTATTTGATACCTGCCCCACTATTTCGATATTCTGAAAAAGAGCGGCCACATCTTCTCCCAATTCATCATTGATATAAATAAAGTATTCAATATCAGGATCAAAAG
>RCNB010000472.1_pt1 | contig 27528 bp, 23 predicted proteins | sample 2041321 | NCBI WGS metagenome assembly RCNB01 (sample SAMN09708232, study PRJNA481090) | Marine sediment metagenome, whole genome shotgun sequencing project. | reverse complement strand
AATGAACCCTTCTTACTTCTTGGGCCTGAGATCTCATTTTTCGAACACAGGTAGGAACCATCCAGGTTTCTTTTACTTTCACCAATTCTTTAGCCATTAAACTTCCTGCCGTTCCTTCTTCATAGCGCAAGAGCTCAACAATATCCTTTGCATGGTCATCATCATCAATTTCAGAGATTACTTTAATGACCCTTTCTTTGGGAAGCCCCGAAATGATATCCGCAGCATCATCTGTGTCTAACTCGTCTAATTCATCTGCAATCTCTTCAGCAGACAGATTCTTTAGAATTTTCTCTCGGTCATCTTCATCGATTTCCAATAGTGCCTCTGCAGAAAGTTCACTGTCTAATAATTTAAAAAGATAGGTTGCATCTTTAAGGTCTAAGTCGTCAATGATTTCAGCTATATCAGCTGGATGCTCTTCGGATAATAAATTGAGAAGTGCCTGATCATCCTTTTTGGAAATCAGTACCTCTATTTTACCTATGAATTCTTTAGTTATCTCGGACGCCATCTTCCTCAAGGCTTTTTGTTAGTTCAATAAATTGCTCAACGCTTAATTGTTCTGGTCTCAAAGCAAATATAGCATCTTCCTTCAATTTATCAGAGATCTGGAATGATTTTAAACTGTTACGAAGCGTTTTTCGCCGTTGATTGAAGGCTGTTTTAACTACTCTAAAGAAGAATGCTACGTCAACAGGCAGTTGATAGTCTTTTTTTCTGACAAGTCGAATAACACCTGAATTAACTTTTGGAGGCGGATTAAATACTGAAGGAGGAACAGTAAATAAGTATTCTACATCAAAAAAGGCCTGAGTGAGAACAGAGAGGATGCCATAAGTCTTACTGCCTGGTCCTGCTGCTATTCTCAATGCTACTTCCTTCTGAAACATACCACTAAATTCAGGTATTTGATCCCTGCATGCTATAGATTTAAATACAATTTGAGAAGAAATATTATATGGAAAATTTCCTATAATTGCTATCGGCTCATTATTAAAATGACTGGCCAAATCCATTTTTAAAAAGTCAGCATTGATGATTCTATCTGAAAGATGAAGGTAATGACTTTTAAGATACTCAATTGATTCGGTATCTATTTCAACGACCCATAGAGTCTTTTCTTTTTTTAAGAGATATTTGGTCAAAATACCCATTCCAGGGCCAATTTCAAGCACGTTTTGGTATCCTTCGAAAGAAAGACTGTCAGCGATCTTAGAGGCAATATTCTCATCCTTTAAAAAGTGCTGACCCAAATGTTTTTTCGCTCTTACGCTCATGTTAAAAATGCATTATTTGTGAAAAAACTCTTTTACAATTTTCATTTCTGTTCTAAATGCACCAAACTTATTTCCAAATTTTTTAATTATGGCTTGTCTAAGTTGCGGAGCATCCTTTTGGTAATAACTAAACATAAGCTCCTTTGTTTCGCAAGTAAATTGGATAGAATAGGTGACGCCACCCATATCTTCTTTTACAAGAACCTGACTCATTAAGGCCTTTGAAAATTTTCCGGTCTTCAAGATATTTGGAATGTGAACTTCCTGCATCCAGGCCAACCATTCTTCATGAATACTCTCGTCAACATTTATGGTTACATTATAAATATACATGGTGTTTTTTAAAAGTTTAAAGGTAGCGTTAATTGATCAATTTTTCTGAAACGACTTAGGGTAATAGTTTAGATATCGTCTCCTCTTAGCTTTCTGTAATATTTTCTTGCATCAACTAAATAGATACTTGACGGATATTCAAATATAATTCTCTCAAACATTTCTTGAGCTTTTACAGGACTGTTTAGATGGTCTCTATAAAGTATTCCTAATTTGAATATGCTATCATCGATTAATAAACTTTCTGGATAATAATTAAGGATTTTTAGCAAGTTGGCTTCGGCTTTGTCATAAACTTCTAAGTCCAGATAAAAATTAGCTTGACTAAATAATGCATCATCTTCAATTTGTTGCCCCTTAAATTGAATCAAAACATAGGACAAGGTATCAATGGCTTGTTGGTATTTTTTTTGAAAGCCTAATAATTCCGATTTCGCATAAATTTTTAAACCTTCATTGAGACTATCTTTATCGATGTTATTGCTGATCTTTAGGCTAAGTTCAAGAGCGTCGTTTGCAATCAATTGGGAGGTCGATGATTTCAAAACTTTTAACTGATTTTGGGCCCATTGAAAGTCACCTTTGAAATAAGAAGTGCGAGCCACCTTAAACCTAGCTTCCTGTGCAAGCTGACTATTTTTAAGGTCGTATTGAATCTGTGTATATAATATCAAGGCTTGATTAAATTGATCGGTAAATACAAGAATGTCGGCAATTTTCATCTGAATAATTCCTTTTTCAAATTCTGATTCGGCTCCTGGAAGAATTCTTTCAAGATGCTCAATAGCCTTGAGAGGTTCATCATAGTCAAAAGTCAAGAAGTCAGCAAAAGATAAATGCAATTCGAGCGTTTCTTTTCCCAGGCCGTATATTTGAATTAATTCCTTGTATTTTTCTTCAATATTGCTTTTATCCTTCTTCTCTTTTAAAGAATAGTTTTCGATCTTTAGGAGGTAAATTTCAGCTAATAGTTTACTCTCATTGTCAAGTAAGACACCGTCACTATTGCTTATCATAAACTCAAATGCTTTTTTGGAAGTTTCAAAATCTTTCTTGTTAAAAGAAAGGTAACCTATTTCTCGAACCCTTTCAAGGCTTCCCGGCTTTCTTCTAAATAAAGATTTTTCCTGAGTAAGCGCTTTATTATAATCTTGTTGCTGCATAAATAACCAGCTCAGCAATATATTCCATGCATCTTTAGGAGCTGATTGAGCTCTCTTTAATAATAGCTTTTTAAACAACAGGTTGTTGCTGTCGTTTTTATCTTCTGTAATGAAATTGCCAACATAACGCTGGACTGTCGAAAAATAATTTTCATTTTTATCTACCAGATCGAGATAAAGACTAAACATTTTTTCCAGCTCTCCTTTTTCCCCGTAGATCTGGGCTTCACTGATTTCAGTATTGAGCTTAGGATTTAGTTCTTTTGCTATCTGATATGAAAGTAAAGCTTCATCCAGTAGGTGATTCTGCCTGAAAGATCGACCAATCATGAAAACAAAACCTGGGTTTTTCCGAACATAATCTATTGACTGTTTGTAATACTTTTGTGCAATTTCGTCCTGGTCTTGTAATTGATGATTGTATCCCAATTCTATAAACAAATAGATCTGTTCTGGAAATCTTTGGATTTGTTCTTCAATAAGTGCCTGGGATTCTTCATATGATTCGACTTGCTGGAAACAAGTGAGCAAAGATTTGAAGTAGTCTTGTCGAATAGGGTTGTTCTCGAATAGAGGTTTATATAAAAGGATCGCTTTTTCATATTCCCCTTTTCGAAAATATGAATTAGCTAATTCTGCACTTTGTGCATTTCCATAGACCGAAAACAGAACCAATATGCCGATTAAAAATGACCTCATAATATAAATGTCTAAAAATATACTTTTACACCCAGTTTATTGAATTATCTAATTCGTAATATTAAATAAATTTATTAGTAGAGTCACAACAACTCGAGTCATTTTGTTAGAATTTCTAAACATTGTTAAAGTTTTAATAAAATAAATTACCAAATGTAACGTTATTTAAAAATGTCAGTCTTAATAGTATAAGATTACAATAACAAAAAACCTTAAAGTAATGATCGAAGTAAAAACATTCTACGAAAGAGCAAAACAAAGTGCAAATAACCATATGAAAAATGGTCAGATAAACGATTATTTAAATGATTTGTTAATTATGAATCATTACAAAAAATTGATGGACGCTGCTTAGTAGTTGCTTTAAGATCGAATTTAATTAAACCTAATCGATCAAATCGAATCCGGTATACGCCTGTAATACTTCAGGAATTTTAATACCTTCTTCGGTTTGGCAATTCTCCAAAAGTCCGGCCAGAACTCTCGGTAATGCAAGGGAGCTGCCATTCAGGGTGTGCGCCAGTTGACTTTTCCCATCTTTATTTTTAAAACGCAGTTTTAATCGATTTGCTTGAAATGCCTCGAAATTAGACACAGAACTAATTTCAAGCCATCTGTCTTGTGCCGTTGAGAAAACTTCAAAATCATATGTTAACGCTGACGTGAAGCCTAAATCTGCTCCACAAAGACGTAAAATTCTATATGGTAATTTCAACTCTTGCAGTATTCCCTTGATGTGTTCTACCATACCATCCAAAGCTTCGTATGATTTATCTGGATGTTCTACCCTTACAATTTCTACTTTATCAAATTGATGAAGTCTGTTGAGACCTCTTACATGTGATCCATATGAGCCAGCTTCTCTCCTAAAACAAGGAGTGTATGCGGTATTACAAATTGGAAAATCACTTTCTTTTAACAATACATCACGATAAAAATTGGTTACCGGTACTTCAGCAGTAGGGATAAGGTATAAATTATCGATACCTACATGATACATTTGACCTTCCTTATCCGGCAATTGCCCTGTCCCAATCCCTGAAGCTTCATTGATTAGTAATGGAGGCTGTACTTCTGTATATCCGGCAGCAGAATTTTTATCCAAAAAGTAGGCGACAAGTGCTCTTTGTAACTTTGCTCCCTTTCCCTTATAAACAGGGAATCCTGCGCCCGTAATTTTATTTCCTAATTCAAAATCAATGATATCATATTTCTTGCAAAGATCCCAATGTGGAGCAGCCTTTTCGTGCAATTTAGGAATATCTCCTTCCCTGAAAATGACTTCGTTATCTTCTTCAGTACTACCAGTCGGGACTAGCGCATTAGGAATGTTTGGAATTTGATACAATAATTCATTCAGTTTAAGTTCAATCTCTCCGAGAGATTCAGATAAGTTTTTAGACTTTTCTTTTAACAGGCCTGTTTTTTCCTTGGCAATATTGGCTTTTTTAACTTCTCCAGATTTAAATAGCTTCCCTATTTCTTTTGAGATCTTATTGCTTTCAGATAAGATATTGTCTAATTCCGTTTGAACAGCTCTCCTGTTGCGATCTGATTCAAGAACAGAATCTATTAAAGTTTCTGCGTTTTTGAAGTTGCGAACTGCAAGCCCTTTGATAACCAGTTCTTTATTGTCACGAATATAGGGTAATGATAACATATGCTATTTTTTGACTAGCAAAGATAAGTAATGCCAATGGAAGAAGTAATGCTTATTTAATTTTCGTCAGCCAAATTCTGGCGGATTTTTCATCTTTTGATATTTGCTTGGCTAAATCATCTATAGATTCAAATTTTTTCTCATCTCTTAGTCGTGTCAATACCTCAATTTGCATTTGACTTCCATAGAGATCATCTTTAAAATCCAAGAGGTGTATTTCAATGGTCTGGCCTTTTCCTCCAACAGTCGGTCTAAAACCTATATTCATAATCCCAAAACTAGATTTTTTATTAAAATTAGCCCTTACTACATAAACACCTTTATTAGGAATTAATTTGTAATCTTCAGCAATGTCCAAATTTACAGTAGGGAAATTAATCTTTCTTCCCAGGCCCTGACCTGTAATAATCTTTCCTGTTAAGAGATAATTGTAACCAAGGTATTTATTGGCCTTTTCCATTTCGCCATTTACTATGGCTTTCCTTATTTTAGTGGAGCTAACTGAAACACTTTCAATTTCTTGAGCAGAAATTTCTTCCACTTTAAAATCATATAATTCTCCATATTCAGAAAGCTGCTCAAAATTTCCTTCACGATTTCTCCCAAAATGGTGATCATATCCAATCACAAGCTTCTTGATATTAAGTTGATTAACCAGAATATTTCTGACAAAATCCAAGGCAGACAATCTTGAAAACTCTTTAGTAAACGGCTCTATGATTAGATCATCAAGACCAAATTTTTCTAGGAGATAAATTTTCTCTTCCATAGTCGTCAGCATCTTTATATCATTGCTATGGTCAAGGACCATTCTTGGATGAGGATAAAAAGTAAGTATCATAGATCTTTCAACTTCTTGACTTTTTATCTGATTTAGCCTTTCTATAATTTTTTGATGACCAATATGAACTCCATCAAAAGTCCCTATAGTGAGCACTGATGAGCGCTCTTTGTGGTCATAATTTTCAACGGATTGATGGACTCTCACTACTGCTAGTATTTAAAATTTGATATTTTCATCGATTTGATTGATGACTTGAGGAACTTTATTGATTTTAAAAGAGGTCCTGACTTGTAAATTACCATTTGAATTGAATAAAAAGAGGTTGCCTTCAGTCACAGGGAAGTATCCCATGCTGCCTTTGCAATAGCATATGCGTCCATAGATCATTTTCACCTTCTGAAGTTCTTTGTTATTTAAAATGACTTGCCTGTCATTTGGGCTGAATTCAAAATAAACATATTCAGAGTAGCTGCTATCCATTGTATTTTCGATGACTTTTCTTTTGTAATGGTATTTTACAACAATTTTTTCTCCTTCTGTAATTTCAGGATATAGTTTGCCCGTATTGTCATAAGACAAATTCAAATTAGAATCTTTAAATACTTCAAAAGAACAATTTCCGTCTTCAGGACAATTTATATGTGGAGGAGGTAGCGATACTTTTTGATCATTACTTTGCTCTTTTTGTGTTCCACAAGAAGAAAAGATCATAAAGAATATTAGGATATGATAATACCGCATGCAACTTAATTTTGACTTGTTTTTTGGTGTTAAGATCAATCTTTCATTAACGATGCAAAAATAGCTTTTTCAAATCATCAAAGAAAGGTTATGCCTAAAAAATAAGCATCAATTGACCGGATAGGACAGAGATACTTTACAGTTTATTCATTAAATTTATTTTTTCGATTTATTTTCAATCCTAAGATTTGTTAACAAATGTTTATTATGATCTTAAAAATTAAGACTAATTGGTATTAAAAAATTCATATTTTTGTAACCCTTCAATAATAGCTTGAAAAAAATGATCAAAAATCGTTTAAGATTTTTTACACTCCTTTTACTGTTCTGTACCAATTTAATTTTTTCTCAACAAAGAAATTTATGGTCAAGAATAAGTGAATCTGACATCAATAAAGAAGAATTCCGAACAAAAGCTAATGTGGGGAAATACAAAACATTTTCCTTGGATCTAGAGACATTAAGACGGGATTTACTCGATGCGCCCAAAAAAGAAACTTTGTTAGGTATATCTCATAAGAGGATAGCTTTTCCGGATAGCAGAGGACGTATGGTAACATATTTGGTGAAAGAGGCTTCAGTGATGGATCCAAAATTGGCAAAAAAATACCCTAAGAACAAATCCTATGTTGGTGTTTCTGAGAAAGACAGTTCCAGAAAAATTCGTTTCAGTATCAACCAGTTGGGTTTTAATGCTGTTATCAGAGATGCAAATCAAGCTGTTCAATATATTGAGCCTTTAACACGTGACAATAAAAAATACAAATTATTCTACAGAGATCGTTTTGATAAAGATGGCGAGTTTCTGTGTTTGACAAAAGATGATAATTCGGTATACAAAGCCTTACAAGCCTTAAAAATAACGGATGATGGTAGGCTTCGTACCTATAGGCTCGCATTGGCAACAACTGGAGAGTATTCGCAGTTCCATATTGAGGATCAGAATGCTGAAGATAAAACGGATGAAGAAAAAAAGGCTATCGTTTTGTCTGCGATGACTACAGCTATAACTCAAGTTAACGCCATTTATGAAAATGATCTGGCCGTGACAATGCAATTGGTCGCTAATAATGATGAGTTGATATACCTTGATTCTGATACAGATCCTTTTACAAACTTGGAAGGAAGTGAATTGTTAAACGAAAATCAGGCAAATTGCGATGATGTTATTGAAGCTGAAAATTATGATATAGGACACGTCTTTAGTACTGGAGGAGGAGGTGTTGCAAGTCTTGCTGTGGTTTGCAGAGACGGAGTAAAGGCTCGTGGAACTACAGGACTGCCTGAGCCAACAGGAAGCTTCTTTTATTATGATTATGTGGCACATGAAATGGGACATCAATTTGGCGCCAATCATTCTTTTAATGGAGACGATGGTCTTTGTGAAGGAGATAACAGAAATGATGAAACTGCTATTGAAACAGGGAGTGGCTCTTCTTTGATGTCTTATGCAGGGCTTTGTCTTACGCAGAATATTCAAAGTAGTGTTGACCCATATTTTCATATTATAAGTATACAGGAAATAAGAGATTATATCACTTCTGGATCTGGTAATAATTGTCCTGTGGAATCTAACCTAATCTTCAATTCTAACGCACCCATTGCTGATGCCGGTGAAGATTTTACAATACCTATGGGTACTCCTTATAGATTAGTTGGTTCAGGAAGTGATGCGGATGGAGATCAAATTTCATATTCTTGGGAACAAGTAGACAATGAGATTACTGCTGTACCACCCAGCGGTAAGTCTGTTTCTGGCGCATTGTATAGGTCTTATGAACCTTCTTTGGATCCGGTAAGGTATCTTCCTAAATTAACAACGCTTGTCACGGGTGTTGTATCATCTATATGGGAGGTAACCCCATTTGTTGAAAGGGAAATGAACTTTATTCTTTCTGTTAGGGATAATAATATAGAGGCTGGTCAGGTAGCTACAGACGATTTAAAAGTAAGTGTGACTGAGTCAGCAGGGCCGTTTATGGTTACTTCTCAAAACTTAGAAGAATTGGTTTGGACCATGAATACGCAAGAGACAATTACTTGGGATGTAGCCGGAACAGATGGTAATGGTTTAAATGTGGCTCAGGTTAATATATTACTATCCACGGATTGGGGTAAAACATTTTCGACAGTTTTAGCTTCGAATATTCCTAACAACGGAACCCAAACAATAACCGTACCTGAGATCAGAGGTTCTCAATGTTATGTTATGGTAGAGGCGATCGGGAATAATTTCTTTTCTATAAACAATAAGAGTTTTTCTATCGGTGAGTTTAACGAAATTTGCAATATCTATGATTCAGGAGATACACCTCTTGCGATTCCTGACGATTCTAGAGAAGGAATATCTTCAGTTATAAACATTTCTGAAAATATCAGTGTAGAGAATCTAATTATTCACTTGATTAAAAAGGAAGACCCTTCGAGTGGAGGTGCTGATGGCATTGGGATTACCCATACTTATATTGGTGATCTTTCCATTTCATTGGAGAGTCCTGAAGGCACAATTATTGAATTGATCAGTAATGCATGTGAAGGCTTTGAGGACATTCAGGTGGTGTTATCTGACAAAGGGGATGAATTAACTTGTAATTTCACTAGTCCTGGTATTTCTGGGACAAAAAAACCAACCGAAGAATTAGCTGAATTTAGCGGGGAGAATGCGCAGGGCAATTGGATTCTTAGAGTGGTTGATGGTCAACCAGCTGATACAGGAGTCTTAGAGGCTTGGAGTTTAGAAATTTGTAGTTCTGAAGCAGTTTTGGGAGTCAATAATTATGTATTCGATGATTTCACAGTATTTCCAAATCCTTCAGATGGTGAATTTACCATTAAATTTCAATCAGAGGAAACTGGGGATGTTGATGTCTTGGTTTACGATCTATTGGGTAGAAAAGTAGCAAAGAAAAGTTTCAGAAACCTTTCTAATAATTTTGAAGAAAAACTTGATCTTCAAAATGTCTCAGGAGGCATTTATATGTTGAGCGTGAAAAGAGGAAATAAAATGTCTTCACACAAGATTAGGATCAAATAGGCAAAATTCAAGGTATTTAACGTACGATTTTTGATTTTTTTTTATTTTTTGTTAAAAATTTAGTGAAATTCGAAAAAAATTGTACTTTACCACTTTCTTAACTCACACAAATTATTTTATATGAACAAGATTTTAGCCGTGCTCGCGCTGTTTTGCGGGTCGATTATGTTTGGACAGACATCAATTTCCGGAAATGTTTCTGATTCGGACACTCAAGATCCTATCCCTGGAGTAAACGTTAGGGTGGTAGGCAAATCTATAGGGGCTTCAACTGACTTTGACGGAAATTTCAGTTTAAAAGTAAGTGATGAGGTACCCTTTAATATTGAAATTACGTCTGTTGGCTATCAAAGTCAGACCTTGGAAATTACAGCGGATGACACCGAATTAGAAATAGTACTTACAGAAAATGCAACCACACTTGATGAAATTGTTGTTTCAGCCTCTAGAACCCCTGAGAGTATCAGAGAATCGGCGGTAACTATTGAAAAGGTTGGTATTCGGGACATGAAAAGCTCAACTGCTCCAACTTTTTATGATGGATTGGAAAATTTAAAAGGAATAGATTTGAACAGGGGTAGTTTAACATTTAATTCGATAAATACACGTGGTTTTGCCACTTTTTCAAATACAAGATTTGTTCAATTGGTAGATGGTATGGATACCGCCTCTCCTGCTTTGAATTTCGTACTTGGTAATTTGGTTGGTGTAAATGAACTTGATTTACAAAGTGCAGAGATCATACCGGGTGCATCTTCAGCCTTATATGGGGCAAATGCTTTCAATGGGATAATGTTTATGACGACAAGGAACCCTTTTGATGACCAAGGGGTAAGTTCATATGTAAAAACAGGTATGACCATTCAAAAGGAAGCTGGAGATCATGTCTTTTATGATATTGGCGTAAGGTACGCCCATGCGTTTAATGAAAAGTTTGCTCTTAAAGCATCTTTTACTTACTTAAAAGGAACCGATTGGTACGCTAATGATCAAGACCAGTATGAAAATGCAAATACATCCGTTGGAGAGCCAGATGAGATTTTGCCATTTAGATCAAGCCCGTCCCATGACGGTATTAATATATATGGAGACGAAGTTTCACTTCTTGCTGCTGGCGCTGATTTTGGCTTTTCTGAACTTAATGGTTTCGGTTTGTTTTTAGAATCACAAGGTCTACTGGACCCGGGATTGAGTAATTTGCTTCCGAAAGATAATGTTTCCAGAACAGGATATCTCGAACAGGCCTTTACCGACTATAATGCAGAAAGCATCAAATACGATGCGGCATTTCATTATCGCCCAAATGGAGATGACCTCGAGATTATTTTCAATACAAGAGGTGGTTATGGTTCAACAGTCTATCAGGGAACGAACAGATACTCGATCAAAAACTTTTTGATACAACAACATAAACTGGAGATTAGAAACAAAGATTTCTTTGTTAGAGGTTATATGACTACTGAGGATGCAGGCGATTCATATGACATGCGTTTTACCGGTATCAATATTGCAAAAAGAGAAGCAAATACATGGTTTGGGGCATATCTCGAAGGCTATCTTGGGGCTGCACTTGGCGGCGCCAACAATGACCAGGCCCATTCGCAAGCCAGAATATTTGCAGATTCAGATGAAACCACTACACCAAAACCCGGATCTGAACTATTCAATCAGTGGTTTGATGAAATTACCGCAAGTGGTGACCTTTCAAACGGGTCAAAATTCATAGATAAAACCAAAATGTACGTAGGGGAAGGAAATTATAATTTTGCCAGACTTCTCGATGATAAATGGGATCTTCAAGTAGGCGGTTCAGCTCGTCAATACTCCTTAAATTCTCAAGGAACTATTTTTACGGATTATGATGGTCCTATAAAGTATAGTGAATATGGAGCCTATGTTCAGGCTATTAAGAAAATAATGGATGATAGACTTAAATTTCAGGCTTCCATTCGTTATGACAAAAATGAATTTTACGACGGTAATTTTTCACCGAGAGCTTCTATTTCTTTTGCTGTTGACGAAGCTAGAAATCATAACCTGAGAACTTCATATCAAACGGGTTTTAGATATCCAACTACCCAGGATCTTTTTATAGGTCTTGACTCCGGACAAGGAATCTTGGTAGGATCTTCGCCTGAAAATTTAGACAGAGATTTACCGGGTACTGATCTTACAGGAAGAAAGGTGTACGGTGATTCATATACACTATCTTCTGTACAGGCCTTTGGCGCAACCGGCAATCCAGCAGCTCTTGAAGCAGTTGAAACTGGTTTGGTACAACCGGAAAGGATACAGTCTTTTGACTTAGGTTACAGAGGTGTATTTGGAAGATTATATGTTGATATTGGAGGGTATTACAGTAAATACGAAGATTTTATTAACAATACTTTTGTGGTAACTCCAAACAATGGTTCAACTTCAGATGCATCTGGTATAGTTGATGTTGTTAACGGAGATATAACTCGTTTTCAAACCTATACAAACTCTAAAGCAGATATTTCATCCTACGGAGGAAGTTTTGGATTAAATGCCAAAATATTTAAAAATCTTGATATAGGTTTAAGTTATACCTTGGCAAAATTCGATTTTGATCAAGCTTCTGATCCAGACTTTTCTGCAGGATTTAATACGCCGGAACATAAATTTAAAATGTCTTTGGGAAGCCCTAAAATTGTCGGTAACTTAGGATTTAATATTAATGTAAGATGGAGTGATGAATACTTATGGCAGTCAACTATAGCCAACGCTGTTATTCCTCAAAGAACAGTTGGAGACGCTCAGATCAATTATTTTGTACCTAAAATTAAATCGATGTTTAAAATGGGTGGCACTAATCTTGGAGGTAAGGAGTACCAAAGTGCGCCTGGATCGCCATATATTGGCTCTCAATTCTTCGTGTCATGGGTATACAATCAATAATCATATAAAAAAAGAATATAATGTTGAGAATAAAATATATATGGGCTGTAATGATAATTACTGTTTTAGCTTCCTGTGAGCAAGGGAAATATGACAGGGAGATTGATCCCCCAATTGAAGTTGTGTCAGGAGAAGCAAATTTCGCCAATTATGTAGCCCTTGGAAATTCTTTAACCGCAGGGATAGCTGACGGTGCTTTGTTTATTGCCAGTCAAACAAATGCTTATCCAAATTTGCTCGCCGAAAAGATGACTTTAACGGGAGGTGGTGAATTTACTACACCCTGGATGGATGACAATACAGGAGGATTGTTGTTAGCAGGTAACCCAATTCCGGGCCCCTTCGGACCCAGACTTTTTTTCGATGGCACCGGACTAAGCGTTTTACCAGGAACACCAACAACAGATGTTACAAATATACAACCCGGTCCTTATAGTAATATGGGCGTTCCAGGGTCAAAAAGTTTTCATTTATTGGCTCCGGGCTATGGTAATATTGGAAACCTTCAACTTGGACTTGCGAACCCATATTTTGTTAGAATGGCTTCTGCCCCAAATGCCAGTGTACTAGAAGATGCAATGGCTGCTAACCCTACTTTTTTTAGTCTCTGGATAGGGAGTAATGACGTATTGGCATATGCTACTTCTGGAGGTGATGGATCAGATGCAATAACCCCTAAAGCTATATTTGACGGTTCGTTAGCCGCACTGGTTGGCACATTGACTGCCGGAGGTACAGAAGGAATTGTTGGAAATATCCCAAATATTTTAATCAGTTCATTTTTTACCGCGGTTCCCTATGCACCATTGGACCCTTCGAATCCTGATTATGCCGAACAAATTCCAACTTTGAATGAAGCTTACGGACTATTAAATCTAGCCTTTTCTGCAATCGGTGTCCCTGAGCGATCTGTCGTCTTTTCGGCAACTGAAGCAAGTTCTATTGTTATTTATGATGAATCATTGCCTAGCGTTTCTAAAGAATTATATACTGTTTTGACAACAATAGGGGGGCAGGATCCCCTAACTGCTAGTTTGCTTTCAGCACAATACGGACAATGCAGACAGGCCAATGAAAATGATCTGCTCTTACTGCCAATTCAAAACGAAATCGCGGAATTAAATATGGAATATTTTCAGCAGTTGGTTGGTTTGGGTGTTCCTCCTCAAAGGGCAGGACAACTATCTGTCAATGGCTTAACATATCCTATGGCTGATAAATGGGTGCTTATACCTTCGGAACAGAATGAAATTATAGAAGCAACAGCTGGCTTTAATCAAACCATTGAACAATTGGTTGCTAATGCCGGTCTAGCATTTTTCGACGCTGACGAACTAATGAATCAAATTAATGACAGCGGATATTCAAGTGATGGCTTTACAGTTACAGCTGATTTCCTTACCGGTGGTATGTTCTCACTCGATGGGCTTCATTTAACGGCAAGAGGAAATGCAGTGATTGCCAATGAAATGATGAAAGAGATAGATGCTACTTATGAATCCAACTTTGAAGAAGCCGGTGAACTATTTGATCTTGGGGATTATCCTACCATTTATTCTCCTGCACTTCCGTAGTTTGGGCTAGTAAAATTAAATATTAAGATCCGTCCCTGACGGATCTTTTTGTATATAAAAGATTGAATAAATATTTAGAACTCAGTTTTAATGAAACGTAAAGATTTTAGTTTTCTTTTTGTTTAGGCCTGAATCTTTTTATGACTTGAGCTAAACAAGCGGGGGAAAGGAAACAGGAGAAATATGTGTCCCTACTAATGTAATTCAAATGATTTATAAAGATAACCCCTAGGGTATTGTCTACTACATTAATAATCCCAAAAATCTTAGAGAGGAATATCCGGAAATGCCACCTCAGGATTACCTTTCACAAGAGGCTAAAAGAGCTGTGGCTGAGGATATTCTGACCCTAAAAAAATAATAAAAAAAAAGTTTACTTTTTGTATTAAAAACATATCTTTGCACCGCAAAACAAAAATGCAATTAAATTGTTTCTGATGAATATCAGGATGCATAAAGAATAATAAATATTTTATAAGAATGGCAAAGATCACAGGTAAAGTTTCTCAAATTTTAGGAGCGGTAGTTGACGTTGAATTTTCATCAGATAGTCAACTTCCAAGGATATATGACTCATTGCAAATCAATAGGGAAGATGGTTCTATCTTGATTCTTGAGGTGGAGCAACACATTGGTGAAGACACAGTGAGATGTATCGCTATGGATTCTGTAGATGGATTGAGCAGAGGAGTAGAAGTTCTTTCAGAAGGAAATCCGATTAAGGTTCCTGTTGGAGATGAAATTTATGGAAGATTGTTCAATGTGAATGGGGATCCTATTGATGGTTTGAAAGCACTTCCAAAAGATGGAGACAATGGTTTACCTATCCACAGATCAGCGCCAAGATTTGAAGATTTATCAACTTCAACTGAAGTTTTGTTTACAGGGATTAAAGTAATTGACTTGATAGAGCCATATTCTAAAGGTGGAAAAATCGGTTTGTTTGGTGGAGCAGGAGTAGGTAAAACGGTACTTATTCAAGAGCTGATTAACAATATTGCGAAAGGCCATGGTGGTTTATCTGTATTTGCAGGAGTAGGTGAAAGAACACGTGAAGGGAATGACTTGCTAAGAGAGATGCTTGAGTCAGGTATTATTAAATATGGTGATGCTTTTGAAAAATCTATGGAAGAAGGCGGATGGGATCTTGACAAAGTAGATATGCCAGGATTAAAGGAATCAAAACTTACTTTCGTATTTGGTCAGATGAATGAGCCTCCAGGAGCACGTGCGCGTGTTGCTTTATCAGGGTTGACGATTGCAGAATATTTTAGAGATGGAGCCGGTGACGGACAAGGTAAAGACATTTTGTTCTTTATTGACAATATATTTAGATTTACACAAGCGGGTTCTGAAGTATCAGCACTTTTAGGACGTATGCCATCAGCGGTAGGTTACCAACCAACACTTGCAACTGAAATGGGTGCGATGCAGGAGAGAATTACTTCTACGAAAAATGGATCAATTACATCTGTACAAGCGGTATATGTTCCTGCGGATGATTTAACTGACCCTGCACCAGCAACAACATTTGCTCACTTGGATGCTACTACGGTATTATCTCGTAAGATTTCTGAATTAGGAATTTATCCTGCTGTTGATCCTTTGGATTCAACTTCAAGAATTCTTAGTAGAGAAATTTTAGGTGATGAACATTATGATACTGCACAAAGAGTAAAAGAAACGCTTCAAAAATATAAAGAATTACAAGATATTATTGCAATTCTTGGTATGGAAGAATTAAGTGAAGAAGATAAATTAATCGTTCACAGAGCGCGTCGTGTTCAACGTTTCTTATCTCAACCTTTCCACGTGGCTGAGCAATTTACAGGTATCCCAGGATCATTAGTTGATATTAAGGATACTATTAAAGGTTTCAACATGATTATGGATGGAGAATTGGATAAATATCCTGAAGCTGCTTTCAACCTTAGAGGTACTATTGAGGAAGCTATGGAAGCCGGAGATAAAATGTTGACTGAAGCTTAAAAATCATAAACGATGTTTTTAGAAATTGTAACACCTGAAGCAAGTATTTTTCAGGGGGATGTTGAATCAGTAATTGTTCCTGGAGTAGTAGGAGAATTTCAAATACTGAATAATCATGCTCCTATTGTATCCCTGCTTAAGGAAGGGAAAGTAAGAATTCGAGGTAGTTTTACACTTGATGAGGCTTATGAAGGTAAATTTTCAAATGGCGATAACGGAACTAAGATTTTGGATATCAATAGTGGTACTATTGAGATGAATGATAATAAAATCATTATTCTGGTTGATTAAACCTGGATTCAATGAACTTATAGAAAACCTCATGCCATGCATGAGGTTTTTTTTATATAAATAGATTCATGCCAAAACTAAGACCATTTGACTTTGGTACAAATCGGCATACGCCTCCAACACATATGAGTCCTCCTCTTTGCCGACCATAATTTAGAGTGAACTTTGTTTTTTTATGCCTGAAAGTACCACCTACATTGTAGTAATGAATTCTTTCAATTTCGTTATCATTTCCATAATTATAAAGGTCATTTGCATAAATTGAGAATTTTCTTAAAAAATTATATTCTATAAGACCTCCAACCCAGTTTTTTTGATCGTCTTGTGTCCAGAGATGCTCAAGCTGAAATCTAAGTTCATTTTTAGGATTAATCGTATAATAAGAGTCAATGGCTCCAATATTAGCCGTGACAGTCCCTGAAGCGGCCTCTAACCGTTCTTTATTGTAAAATTGATACATCCAATATAAAGTTGTTCGCCAATGCTTAGACCATTGATTTTTGAGCTCCATATTTAAGTCTGTGTAATACTCATCTCCATATCTAAAAAAATCAGCTGAATATTGCCTGTTTTCAAGATCATAATCAGCATTTAATCCAAACCAGGAAGCGTAGTTAAATGCCAAAACAGTTTCATATTTTTTCGCCAGGCTATTTTCTTTCGAGAATTTATAATAAAGATCAATTTGCTGCCCAATTTCACCAGCCTTTCCTCCAGCAATAAAACTTAATTGAGATTGTGCCTCATAAACATATATGTTAGAAAGTCCAATATTGTGCTGCTTGGTTAAAGCTGGTAAATAATTTACAATTAATTGATTATTTATGTTGCCATAGGCGCTTCGATCAGTATAGAAAGCCATGTTCTCCAGCCTTCTAAAAGTCATGTCAAAGCCAAATCCGGATTTGAAATATCCCAAATTGAATGCAAGGGCATTTCCAGAAAACAAACGACTATCTATTACATTTCCGAATTCTACTAGAGCATCTTTACTTTTGTAAACAACTTCTATTTGGGTGTAGAAGTTACCATCAGTGAAAGCAACCTTAGAAGAATATAGATTGGTAAATTCTAAAAAATCTGGATTATCAGATTCATAGGCTTCATAGCGACTCACGATCCCAATATCGAGATCAAATTTTTGCCCGAGATCAATAATTGTATTTAGCCCCATTAAAGTTCCATTTGATATATCAAAGGCATTTTTTTGTTTTCCTATAAATGCTTTTAACTGTAATTTTTCCGTTGGGCTGAAATCTATATTGGCTCCAACAAGAGCATTGTTAAGACCTAGTTGTCTGTCTTCCCATGATCTATAACTTAAACCTCCGCTGAACTGATCGAAAACATAACCAGCACCGACCTTTAAATTTTTGTTGGCATAGGCAAAAGAGGCCATGGAAAAGGCAAATTTTTGATCTAACTCAGGCGCATAGCCAAGCAATGCTTCTTCTATGTATGATTCAAATTGAATAGATGCCTTGAATTTGTTTTTAAAATAATTGAAGCGCAGATAATTATTGGATCTGAAATCAGTATCTCCAGGATTAGCTACTTTGTCATCATCTGTATAATATGTGGCCAGGGACTCAAGACTTCCACTAAAGTCTTGAATAAATTGAGCACTAACATTAATGCACATCAAAACTAATATCACGAATATGGAATGTGTTTTAAACATCTACTTTCGATTTAATTCTTTTATTTTATTAAAAAGAATTTCTTCATCACCGATTAAGTAGCCCGTGCTCTCATAAACGATTTTATTCTGATAGACGAGCAAAGTATGTGGGATGTCAATAATATTTAGAGACCGTTTTATTTCTTGATTCGTATCTGGGAAAACTTCAAAACCCCAGGAGTTTCCATTAAGCATAGGAATAATACGAGAAACTGTTCGGGAATCATCAATGGATATGGAAATTAATTTGGAGTTCAGCTCTTGCTCAATAAGTTTCAAATTCTTGTTGAATGCATTAAGTTCCTTTAAACAGGGTTCACACCAAGTGGCCCAGAAATTTATGATGACAACCTTCTCCATACTCAGGTTATTGATATTTGTCTGCTTGTTATCAATATTTTTGAGAATCAACTCAGGAAGATTTTTTTGTGATGAACTTATTCCAATGCAGAATAATGCGAGAAGCAGCATCAGATGGATTTTAAAATGGTCGACTTTCATAATTATTCGTCGAATGAAAAATTGTTATAGAAACTTTTCCATGCCCAGAAAAGAGCGAAAAAACCAGTATGGGAGCTCAGTTGATCTCCTTTTCTAGGACCACTTTCAGCTATTCCAAAAACATTCCATTCATTATTGTCACTGTCTTTCATAACAATAGGGAAACGATTTTGAACAGCTTCAAAATCTGCGTCAGAGTCATTTATATATGAGGTAATATAATGGTCATTTTTATTACCAATGATTAAAGTTCTTTTGCTAGCTATAAAGATTGATTTTAATGTAGTGCTTGCCCCAAAGTCATCATAATGATAGATATAAACTTTTGTCGACTTTCCATCACTAGATTCAAATGGTTGCTCACCCGTAGAGGTCCCAATTATGCCATAGACCAAATCGCCAATTTTAACATCAGCTTTATTAGCCGTGGTGTTTGAGTTTGAGGACGCCACGCTTGAATTTGTAAAAACAAGTGCTTCAGGAAAACTTGTTTTGACAGTTTTCCAAGTCATTTCAACAAAGTTAAAGGTGTCAGGAAACTCACCAGCATAAGTGCCCTTTATACATTGACCAAGCATTTGAGACCAATAAGTTTTGCTATTTTCGTCTATGAGGATAACATTGTCAAATAGTAAATATCCTGAGGCTCTTAAAACGAATTCATCATTTTGATAGTTTCTGTTAATCATTAAGGCGCTTTGAGTAAGCGGGCAATAGGTCAAAGCAAATGATTTATCGTTAATCTTATCATTTACTGATTCAAAATTATTCAAATAAACATAAGGATATATTTTGACCACTCCGTCAATATTCACGGCAGCAACCAAGGCATCATCAGATAAAAAGTCAATATTCTTTACTTCGAGTAATTTCGGATCTTTGGCTAGAGGGAAAGGACTATCCGATCCGTTGATCAATGCTTCCGGAATTGTCCATTTAAACTCCTTATCTACAGGCGTAGTTGGGCTGAATTCAGTTAAATCTTCAGAGTCTCCGCCGCATGAGATTGCAGTTAAAGCAAGTAAGATTACTAACAATAAATTCTTCATTTTTAGAGTTTTGTTTATAGTCGTTCAAAAGGATAGCGACTTACAAAATCTAAAAACAAATGCAGGATAAGATTATAGACTACAAATTAGAGCTGTCCTGTCAACCATTTGTAAATATCATTTCCGTTTGCAAATAACAATAAAGAAACTAGTATGATAAAGCCCGTTATTTGAGCATATTCTAAAAATTTATCACTTGGTTTTCTCCCACTTATCATTTCGAATAGTGTGAATACCACATGCCCACCATCTAGGGCAGGTATCGGCAATAAATTCATAAAACCAAGCATTATTGATAGTAAAGCTGTAATGCTCCAAAACGCCTGCCAATTCCATTTAGAAGGAAATATACTACCAATGGTAATAAATCCACCCAATTGAGTTGCCCCTTTTTTAGTAAAGACATATTTGAATTGACCCATATAATCTTTCAAGGTCCAATAAGCTCTTGAAAAGCCAGGTCCTATACTTTCAGCAAAAGTATAATCCTTATGGCTTATTTTAATCACATCATCAGTATATCCCAATCTATATACACCTAATACTTGATCTTCGCTTGGTGTGACCATAAAAGATTCAGAATTTCCATCTCTATTAACAGTTACCTTAATAGCGGTTTCATTCGGATTGTTTTCAACTACACTTGTGAATTCATTCCAGTAAGTGATTTTTTGGTCATTCATTGCTGTTATGACATCTCCTTTTTTCAAACCTCCCTTAAAGGCAGCAGATTCAGGAATGACACTATCTAGAATGGCAGGGGTTCTTGGGGTAAAAGGGTCCATATTACCACTTTGCCACATTTGTAAGCCTATGTCTTCAGGTAAATCAATAATTTCAGAATTACCATCAGTATGCGTCACTTCAATATTTTTTACGTCTCTCAAAAAAAGATGTTTATTTACGTCAAGCACATTGACTGGGGCTTCGCCATTTATTTTTTCAATTTTATCACCATCTTTAAATCCAAGGTCTTTAAATAAGTCAACAATAGAAAACCCTTGTTTAACGTCCTGAGGTGCAACAAAATCATTTCCCCATGCGTTAAACATCATGATATAGATAAAAATTCCAAGAATAAAATTAACAGTAACGCCTCCAAGCATTATGATAAGTCTTTGCCAAGCTGGTTTTGAGCGGAATTCCCATGGTTGGGGAGGTTGAGCCATTTGCTCTTTATCCATACTCTCATCGATCATTCCCGATATTTTTACATATCCTCCTAAAGGAATCCAGCCAATTCCATATACGGTATCACCAATTTTCTTTTTGAAAATCGAAAATTTATAATCAAAGAAAAGGTAGAATTTTTCAACTCTGGTCTTGAATAATTTGGCAGGGATAAAGTGGCCAAGTTCGTGTAAAACTATGAGCAAAGATAAACTCAATAAGAACTGAGTAATTTTTATATATGTTTCCATTGATAAATTTCAAAATTTTAAGGACGACAAATGTACACTTTATGCCTTGTATTAAGAAATGAGTTTTTGAAAATACTTGTTAAAACTGTTATTTTTTTAAAATAGTCTTATGTAGGCTGCCTTGATCAGTATCAATTACCACTAAATGGGCTCCGAAGTTGAGTTGTTCTAGGCTAATTTGATTTGAAGGATCAGCTATTTCCATCATTTTTTCACCAAGCACGTTGTAAATTGTAATATTTTTTATGTGAACAAAACCGTTAGTTGAAATATTTAAGACATCGCTCACAGGATTAGGATATACTGAAACTATATTTTGTAGACTTTCGGTATCTAAACCTAAAACAGCTCGATTGTTTTTTGAAATAAGTTGTGATTCTGGATCAACTTGTACCGAAACAACTTTAAAATTTAATTGAATACTAAATAATTGTTCATCCTCAGACACTTCCAATCGCAATTTTTCAGACTCCCCTGAAGGGCCATTGACGGTGACTGGTAAGGGCATCTCAAAAAACGAAACTGAGGGATGAGATTGATCTTGACTCACTTGAAAGTGTATGATTTGATCTGATTCATTTTGACTCCAAACGAGATCATACTCGGGGTAGCCTTGTCCATAAAACCAGTCAGCAAAAAACTCATCCAAGTCTAAAAGACTCGTTGCTTCTAGATGTCTTTGAAGATCATTGGTATGAGCATAAGAATAGGCCAGAGAGGGATCTGCCAGATAATTTTTAACAGCACTAAAAAAGTTGTCGTCTCCAATCTTATATCGCAGCATATGAAGGATCATGGCTCCTTTTCTATAGGTCAATCGGCTATCAAATATTCTGGAAACTGAGGTAGTATCTGTAACAAAAGTTGATCCTGAAGAAATTGAAGTAATACTATTAACGATTGATTTTCTCCATTGTGCAAACACCTCTTGTCCGTCAAAGTTTTCATGTACGAGCCCATCTAAATAGGTGGCAAACCCTTCATTCAACCAAATATCTTCCCAACTGCCACATGTAATTTTATTTCCAAACCATTGATGAGCCAATTCATGTGCTATAAGTCCTCGACTCCATCCTCCCATAAAAGTCATTGTTGTGTGCTCCATTCCACCTCCCCATCCGAATTGTGCGTGACCATATTTCTCCTTTGAAAAAGGGTACATTTCAAATAGATCGTTGAAGAGCATCATGATATCTGGGGTAATCGCTGTACTGTTTTTAGCATTATTTAAGCCTTCTGGGTAAACATAATTGACAATTTCAAAGGGCAACTCAGGTGCACTTTCTTTATAAACTGAATAATTAGTTACGGCAATGGCAATCAAGTAGGCAGGTATTGGATATGCATGATGCCAGTGGGTTATGGTGCTTAAGCCTTGTGCTGCTTCAGAAACTAACAGTCCGTTTGATGCCGCTTTATATTGATTGGGATGTTTGATTATCACATCAATAGAGTCAATCTTATCGGTTAAATCTTGTTTGCATGGCCACCAGCCTTTAGCACCATAAGGTTCCGATAAAGTCCATAAAACAGGTGTATTGCTAAATCCATGGGTGCTGATTTCAAATGATCCAAAACCTGAACTGACAGGGTTTCCTTCATAAAATATTGTCAAGGAATCTAATTTGTTTTTAGTTTGTGTTATGGATAACTCAATTAGAAGTTCATCATTACTATTTTGATTAAAACTCAATGATTTTCCTCGTTGTTTTATATCGGATACTTGCATATTGTCAGCCAAATCAAATACAACCTGATTCATATCGCTTAACGCAGTATAGTATGTAGTAACCTCTCCCTTGATCTGAGCCTTTCTCGGATCTACCTCCCAATATAGCCTATGGTAACTAATATCATAATTTACAGTATTTGGATTAGCTTTAAATGCCACTTTATTTGCAGAAGATTTTTCTTCAGAAGACGAAATGTCTTTTAGATATTTTAGGTCTATTTTGGAGGGTTCCTGAGTCCAAGCAGAAACTGAAAATAATAGCAGTATATAGAGCAATAAATACTTCATAAAGTTTATTTTTGTAAGCCTAATAGCAATTTTTACGGAATGCCAAAGATACAAAATATGTATTTAATTCAATTTTTCAAGAAATCGAAATCGACTTTAATATTCTTGTTATTCTTCACAATTATCTTTGTTCCAATTATTTATTTTCTTGTAAAACCTAAAAGTCAACTTCCTGTATACAATCCTATTGATGTAAATCCGAGACTTGTAGATGATGCGGTTAAGCACATTAGTCGTGACCACCGAATTGGAGAATTTCATTTGATCAATCAAAATGGAGACTCGATAAGTTCGAAAGATTTTCAGGATAAAATATATATAGCAGATTTCTTTTTTACAAGGTGCCAGACCATTTGCCCTATTATGGCGATAAATATGTCGGAATTGCAAGAATTTTATAAACAAGATAAGGATTTAAAGTTCTTGTCTCATTCTGTAACTCCTGTAATTGACAGCGTTTCTGTTTTAAGTGCCTATGCAGATAAAAATAAGGCAATTGATGGGAAATGGGAGATTACAACAGGAAATAAAAGACATATTTATGAATTAGCCCGTAAATCTTATTTCGCTGTTTTGGATGAAGGTGATGGGGGTGAGCAAGATTTCATTCATACCGAGCAATTTATCTTGATAGATAAGAAAAAGCAGATTAGGGGTTTTTATGACGGCACCGATGCAACCGAAATGGATCGGATTAAAAAAGATATCGAAATACTAAAATCAGAGAAGTGATTTATTGACTTCCTTTACCTTCATTTTATTTATGGTTTCGTGATAATTATCAGTTTTAAACAAATATTTTTGCGTAATTTCGCATGGTATTTATAATTAATCTAAATAAAAATTGACTACAAGTATAGCAAGTTTGGAGGTTGGCGAGAGAGGAATAATTGAGGATATCTCATTTGAAAGTATTCCTTTGTCACTTCTTGAAATGGGTTGTTTACCTGGTGAGTGTGTAGAACTGATACAAAAAGCGCCTTTAAAAGATCCATTATATATAAGAGTAAATGGTAGTCATCTTGCTATTAGAATAGAAACTGCTTCACAAATTCTTATCACCAAAGAATAAATGATACCTGAGCATAAAGCCATAAAAGTAGCTCTGGTAGGTAACCCAAATACAGGTAAAACGTCGTTGTTTAATACCTTGACAGGTTTGAATCAAAAGGTAGGTAATTACCCGGGAATAACTGTCGATAAAAAAGTTGGAAGAGCTCAACTATCAGAAGGGAATTACGCATCAATAGTTGATTTACCAGGTACTTATAGTATTAATCCAACTTCTATAGATGAGAATATTGTATTGCAAACACTACTTGACACAGCGCATGGGGATTTTCCAGATGTGATTGTTGTTGTTGCAGATGTTGAGAATATCAAAAGGAATCTTCTGTTATATTCTCAAATCAAAGATCTTGAGATACCAACCATACTTGCCATCAATATGGCAGATCAACTTACTAGAAAAGGGGTTGAAATTAACCTCGAGGAATTAAAGAAGGAATTGAAAAGTGAGGTTGTTCTAATCAGTGCAAGAAAAAACTTGGGTATTGATAAGCTTAAACAAGCGCTTCTTAAATATGAAAGTTTGAATACAGAGCCTTTGGCTCATATTTCAAGCAAAATAGATCGTGACTATTTCGAGGAAATGTCCGATAAATTTCCGAACATGTCTCTTTATAAAACTTGGTTATACATCACACAGTTAGACCAATTTCCCGAGCTTAGTGAAAAGGAAAAAGAGTTGATTAATGATTATAAAAGGGATCAGCAAAGGCTAAAGAAATACCAGCATAAGGAAACGATTTATCGCTATCAGCAAATTAATTCAATCTTGAAAAAGACTTATTCAGTTGATAGGTCAAAAGCAAGGGATTTAAGAAGTAAGCTTGATAAAGTACTTACTCATAAAATATTTGGTTATCTAATATTTGCAGCTATCCTCATGGTAATTTTTCAATCGATCTTTGATTGGGCAAGTATTCCAATGGATTATATTGATACTTTTTTTGCAGAATTAAGTTCAAAAGCTCAGCACTTACTACCTGAAGGTGTATTGGCTAGTTTGATCAGTGAAGGAATTATTCCAGGTATAGGTGGAATAGTAATATTCATTCCTCAAATTGCGATTCTGTTTCTTTTTGTGTCAATATTAGAAGAGACAGGCTATATGAGTAGGGTAGTGTTCTTAATGGATAAAATCATGAAGCGATTTGGCATGAGTGGCAAAAGTGTTGTACCGCTAATTTCAGGAACAGCCTGCGCTATTCCGGCTGTAATGGCAGCCAGAAACATCAGCGGATGGAAAGAAAGACTGATTACCATAATGGTGGTCCCATTTGTAACTTGCTCAGCGAGACTTCCAGTATATGCCATTATAATTGCTTTGATAATTCCTGAAGAACGGGTTTTAGGATTCTTCAGTCTTCAAGGATTAACTTTACTTGGATTGTATTTACTTGGTTTTTTAATGGCCATAATTTCCGGTTATTTATTACATAAAACACTTAAAGTAGAAAACAGGAGTTTCTTCTTAATTGAGATGCCTGACTATAAATTACCTTCACTTAAAAATGTATTTTTTACAGTAATTGAAAAAACGAAAGCTTTTGTTTTTGGAGCAGGTAAAATCATTCTGGCTATATCAATTATTTTGTGGTTTTTAGCTTCCAACGGACCTACTGACTATGACAATGCCGAAGCTGATTTTGCTACCCAAGTCGATATTGAAATGATTGATACTGAAGGATATCAGGAAGCTCTTGCTTCTTATAAATTAGAACAATCTTATATAGGAGTTATGGGCAAGGCCATTGAGCCAGCTATTCGACCTTTAGGATATGATTGGAAGATTGGGATAGCCTTAATTGCCTCCTTTGCAGCCAGAGAAGTTTTTGTGGGAACATTAGCAACAATCTATAGTGTTGGTAATGATGATCAGGAGAATACAACTATCAAACAGCGAATGTCTGAAGAGATAAATGAAATTACGGGTGAAAAATTGTTTAATGTTCCGGTTGGAATGTCGCTTCTGATATTTTACGCTTTTGCCATGCAATGTGTGAGTACACTGGCTATTGTAAAGCGTGAGACTAATAGTTGGAAATGGCCAATGATTCAGCTATTTGGAATGGGATTGATTGCTTATGTGGCATCCTTTCTTACTTTTACTATATTAAGTTAGAACCTATGTTACAAGAAATATTAGTCTATGCTGCTGTTATATTTGCCATTTTGTTTTTAGTAAGAAAATATTTTTATAAAACAAAAAAGCATGGTGGTGACTGCGATTCAGATTGTAATTGTTAAGCTTTTAAATACTCTTTAGTGCTATTTCATAAACAATTGTGATTGAGATTTATTTAATTTTTCTATATTTAATCCATGCTTAAGGATAATGAATATCTTAAATAGCCAAAATTAAATCATTAATTTTTTTTTCATGAAATCAACTACATCATTCAAAATTATTGTGCTTATTTTCTTTTTGATGAGCCAGGTCTCACCTGCACAAGTAAAGATTGGAGCTAAAGCCGGTTATAGTGTTGGGAGACTAACTGACAATTCAGATAATATATATACAGAAGATTATGAATCTACTTCAGGTATCGATTTTGGTGTCACTTTCGAATTCCCAATATCGGAATTGTTCTCATTGCAAACAGAAATTTTATATACGCAACGAGGAGGTACGAGAGAAGGTAATCAGCCAATACCAGTAAGTGCTTTAGAATCTTTTGGATCTGTCGATCAATTAAACTTTATGCTTGCGCTGCAAGGGAATGACCCCGTTTCAGATGATAACCCTATGTATGCAGACTTTAAGAACGAGTCAGATCTTAACTATATTGAAATTCCAATATTAGCAAAAATAGGTTGGGGAGATACTTGGAGATTTTATGTTGAAGCAGGACCATATGTAGGTTTTCTTGTTAGTTCTAATCAGATTACAAGCGGTACGAGTTTAATTACATTGGATGAGATGGGAACCAAACCATTGATGATACTCAATCCTAATTTTAACCCGAGCGATCCGAGTGGAGGGCCAGCCTTTGTGCCACTTCCACCTCAATCATTTGATGCCGAGACCGATACTAAAAGTGAATTAAACACTTATAATTATGGGTTTCATGCCGGCTCAGGTCTTATAAGAAAGATTAATGAAAAACACGAAGTTTATCTTGGTTTTAGAGGCTCATGGGGAGCTAAGACCATTCAAAAAGATAAAGTTTATGGCGAAAGTCATATTGGAAGTTTAGTCTTCTCGCTTGGTTACGCATATACACTATAAGACATATTGTCTAGTCCTAGATAAACGATACAGATTATTAAAGGATTAAATTTATTAATTAAAGCTGAACAATGACCTCATTGTTCAGCTTTTTT
>RCNB010000470.1_pt1 | contig 27570 bp, 24 predicted proteins | sample 2041321 | NCBI WGS metagenome assembly RCNB01 (sample SAMN09708232, study PRJNA481090) | Marine sediment metagenome, whole genome shotgun sequencing project. | reverse complement strand
ATTCCTCACTGCTGCCTCCCGTAGGAGTCTGGTCCGTGTCTCAGTACCAGTGTGGGGGATCCCCCTCTCAGGGCCCCTACCTATCGATGCCATGGTGAGCCGTTACCTCACCATCTAACTAATAGGACGCATAGCCATCCTGTACCGTCCGAAAACTTTAAACTATAAATGATGCCATTTATAGTTACCACGGGGTATTAATCCAAATTTCTCTGGGCTATCCCCCTGTACAGGGTAGGTTCTATACGCGTTACGCACCCGTGCGCCACTCGTCATCAAAGTGCAAGCACCTCATGTTACCGTCCGACTTGCATGTGTTAGGCCTGCCGCTAGCGTTCATCCTGAGCCAGGATCAAACTCTTCATTGTTGTATCGTAAAATACTTGCTTACGCCTATATAAACTATGAAAATTGTATCCTAACCCTTGTTTGTATTCTTAATCTCAAAATAATTCAAATTCCTCTACCTATCCTTTCCTAAAAAAAAATAAGTAGAAAAACGCTGTCTGTCAATATGTCAATGAACTTTTATAATTAGTAGCTCCTACTTCTTTATCCTAATCCTAACCGTTACTACTGCCCAGCTAAGCGGGTGCAAATATAAAGCACTTTTTTAAATTAAAAATAAATTTCAGGTATTTTTATGAAATAATTTTTATCTCAATTTTTAATGTACTTATTACTAGGTTTTTGCTCTAAGATTTAAAGCAAAAAAAGCTTATAAAGTTAAGTCATTTTAACGTTATCTGCAACTATTTTTTTTCCTTTTCTATCTTGCCCCATTTATTCGTTAATGAAGAATAATCATAATCCAAAACAGATTCCTGCCGCACCAGCTGATTAGCCGCAAAAGCTCTCTGTAAGATATCTTCAATAAGGTAGTCTTCATGTAAGCTTTCGGGGTGGTATTCCTCTTTCAAGTTTATCTTAAACATTTTAGCGGTTGTATTGTACCAAAAGGCACGCCACCCACTTCGTAATTCTTTAACCAAACCATAAGTTGAATTTCCTGTTTGTCTATAGATCAATTTAACCAAAATCTGCCCCTCAGTGCGTGTCAACTTTTTTAATTCTTCAGAAAACTCTCCTTCAATATATTTTTGCAATTGTTTAGTATACTTTTTCTTTTTACGTTTTGATTTAATTTTCAACAAACTATCATTGAGCTCTTCCAACCTTTCCGAAGCCATCTTTGCATATGGATATACCTTTAAAGTCTTTCTGCGCAGTATATAATATTTCAATTTATCCTGGTAAGAAGAAAACTCCAATCTTCCAAAAATGTATACCTCTTCCAGGGCAATCGATTGTTGAAAAATTGAATCCCCTTCAATGATTATCATTTTTTCAGCAATAGAATCCAATGGCCTCTCTTTTATCTGGGAAATCCCAATGAAGCCGACAAGAGAAATAAGAATAAGATGAAAACACTTTTTCATTAAAATTTAAATTTCAAATTTCTTGCCAAAATTAATGATAAACATTGGACTGCATTACTAAATAAAAGTGAATATTGTTAAGTTTGTATTCAAATTATAAATACATGAGCGAAAAGAAGATTATCACCAAGAAATCATTGGCTTTTTTTGAAAAATACCTTAACAATGCATCCCCTACCGGCTATGAATGGGAAGGTCAAAAATTGTGGATGAATTATGTGAAACCCTATGTTGATACATTTATTACCGATACTTACGGAACCGCGGTTGGAGTTATTAATCCGGAAGCAAAATACAGAGTTGTCATTGAAGGACATTCCGATGAGATTTCCTGGTATGTAAACTATATTACAGATAACGGGCTCCTATATGTTATTCGCAATGGTGGCAGTGATCATCAAATAGCCCCTTCAAAATGGGTAAATATTCATGCTAAAAACGGAATTGTGAAAGGTATCTTTGGATGGCCCGCTATACATACCCGAGACCGTGCTAAAGAAGAGCCTCCTAAATTAGATAATATTTTTATTGATATTGGGGCAAAGGATAAAGAAGAGGTTGAGAAAATGGGTGTCCATGTGGGCTGTGTTATCACATATCCGGACGAATTCCAGGTCTTGAATAACGATAAATACGTCTGCCGTGCAATTGACAATAGAGCAGGTGGGTTTATGATAGCCGAAGTTGCCAGACTTTTACATGAAAACAAGAAAAAATTGCCCTTTGGACTCTATATAACTAATGCAGTACAGGAAGAAATTGGTCTTCGGGGCGCGGAAATGATTTCGCAAACCATACGCCCGAATGCTGCAATTATTACCGATGTGTGCCATGATACTACGACACCTATGATCGACAAGAAAAAACAAGGGCATACAGAATTGGGTGCCGGACCTGTAATTTCTTATGCTCCGGCAGTTCAGAATAAACTTAGAGAACGAATTATTGAAACTGCTGAAGCCAAAAAAATACCATTTCAGCGTATGGCAGCATCCAGATCAACCGGGACAGATACGGATGCCTTTGCCTATAGCAATGGCGGGGTGGCCTCTGCTCTTATTTCTCTGCCTTTGAGATATATGCACACTACCGTAGAAACAGTACACCACGATGATGTGGAAAATGTAATTCGCTTAATTTATGAAACCTTATTAAACATTAAATCGGGGGAGACATTCAGCTATTTTGATTAACTGAGGCTCCTAAATAAATACATTTTGTGCAATCAGAATATGGATGAACTTATAGACAGCCTGGATGAACAAGGGAAGTTTACCGGAAAGACTATTTTAAAATCTGTAGCACATAAACAAGGCGTCTTTCATCCCACAGTACATATTTGGTTTTATACTGAAAGAGGGGAAGTACTGATACAACAAAGAGGGAAATTCAAGGATACCCATCCTCTTCTTTGGGATGTATCAGTTGCCGGACATATTGGTGCCGGAGAAGACATCTACAAAGCAGCAATAAGGGAGATTAAGGAAGAAATAGGATTGAAAATAACAAAAGAAGATCTTCTTAAAATCGGAGTTTTTAAATCGATTCAGCGTCACCGAAAAAATCTTATAGATAACGAATTTCACTATACATTTCTATGTAATCTGAAGGTTCCTTTTAGTACTTTAAAAAAACAGGATAGTGAGGTTGAAGCTTTAACAATGATTCCGCTGATTAAATTTGCTGAAGAAGTTTGGGGCTTAGCCAATACTACAAAATATGTTCCGCATAGTACCGAATATTACAAAACAATTATAAAGTCAATTAAGGAACAACTTTAAATCCTTGAGAAATCCTTTAATATCTGAGGAGTCATAGGTTTTCTGATCTCCGTTGGTCATGTTTTTGACTACAAAAGAATTATCCTCCAATTCGCGATCACCTATGATTACAATAAAAGGTACATTCCTTTTATTTGCGTACTTCATTTGCTTCTGCATTTTGGAAGAATCCGGATAAAGATCCGCCTTAACTTCTTCTTTCCTTAGCTTACCAATTAATTTCAATGAAGCCATAGCCTCCCGCTCACCAAAATTCAAAAATAATACGTCTAATGCCCGGCCGATGTTATCCGGAAAGAGGCCCAATTCTTCCATAACCAGATATATTCGATCCAACCCAAAGGAAATTCCAATTCCGCTCATATTCTTTAACCCGAAAATTCCGGTAAGATCATCATAGCGTCCACCACCACCAATAGATCCCATACTAATTTCAGCAGGTGGTGCTACTTCAAAAATGGTACCCGTATAATAGTTAAGTCCTCTTGCCAAGGTGACATCTAAAGTAAGTTGAGTAGAAGTTAATCCCAATTCACCTAATGCATCTAAAATAAAGGCAAGGTCCTCAACCCCCTTACTGCCTTCTTTAGAATCTTTCAAAAAGTTTTTAAGCTGATCTAATTGCTCAGAATTTTTGCCGGTAAGCGAAAAGAGCGGTTGTGCCTTTTCGATTGCTTTAGGAGAAATTCCTTTATTCTGCATTTCATTTATAACCCCTTCTTTGCCAATCTTATCCAATTTATCGAGCGCTACAGTAAAGTCTACCAGGCGATGTTTTTCTCCAATAACCTCAGCAATGCCGGATAAAATTTTTCGATTATTCAGTTTTATCGTTGCCTTTTTCAAACCTAAATCTGTAAAAACGGCATCATATAATTGAATGAATTCTATTTCCTGAAGGAGGGAATTGGCGCCAACCACATCAGCATCGCACTGATAAAATTCCCGAAACCTTCCTTTCTGAGGTCTGTCTGCACGCCATACCGGTTGAATCTGATAGCGTTTGAATGGAAAATCTATTTCATTCTGGTGCATTACCACATATCTCGCAAAAGGTACTGTGAGATCATATCTCAATGCTTTGTCTGTAATTTTTCGGGTAAGGGATTTTGAGTTTTTGGAGTTATAGGTATCGTCATCTACCTTGTTTATGAAATCACCAGAATTCAAAATTTTAAAAATCAACCTGTCACCCTCGTCACCATACTTTCCCATAAGGGTCTCCGAGTTTTCGAAAGCAGGCGTTTCTATCGGCTGGAATCCAAAATTTTTAAAATGCTTTTGAATGGTTTGAACAATAAAATTTCGTTTTTCGATCTCAGCGGGCGAAAAATCTCTGGTTCCTTTTGGTATGGATGGTTTTTGTGCCATAAATTATGCTAACTGCTGCAAATATAATTGTTTGTGCAAAGCTGTCTAAGATGGATGTCTAATATTATCCAATAATATTATCAAACCATTGGTATAATTCTCCTTTGGTAATATCCGCACCTTCCTGTATAAGTTTAAATTTATCCAGATTCTTATCCTCCGTATAAGCTTTGGAAGCATTTAGGTATTCAACAAAATCTGACTGCCAGTTCTTTTTAAACCAATTAAAACCAAGAGAAGTATTTAAATCAATATCCGGATTTAATATTTTTACGGAAATCAGTTTCATTTCCTTATCAGCTAAATGGAATAAATGCATCTGCTGTTTGGAAATATTCTCCAAATAAGTAACTTTACCCAGCACACCTTCCCATACCAGATCACTAAATACATCCAATTCCTCTTCAACAACCTGAGGTTTATTTTTCTTTATAGTTTCCCATTCGTTTGCTGTAATAGACTGAGTTGCAAGAAAATTGATAAACTCATGATGCAATTCTTCAAATTGCTGTTTTGTTAGTCTGGTATATTTCATTTTACAAAAATAAAAAGGCCGCACAAAATGTGCAGCCCTATTTAAATTAAATGTTGTTTAGTTAAATATATAACGCACCCCAATCTGCATTCTCCATCTGGAAATCTCAGCAGTAACAGCTCCAAAAGTAGTATTTCTGCTTGGATCGAACGTATAGGTAGGTGTACTGGTGTCATCAACACTTACACCCATTATCTGATCAAAATTGGGTGCCTCCACAACACCCCAATTAGAATTAAGAAGATTTCCGAAGTTGAGAATATCAAGACTTATTTGAAATTTGTTCTTGTCATTAATATTAATATCCTGCAAGACTTTTACATCAAAAGTTCCTCTCCAAGGGGCTAAGGCACCATAGCGCTCAGCATATTGACCTCTTCGACCACTTAGGTAATCATCTTGTTGAATAAATGCTTCAAAGGCTTCAGCTTGTCCCGGGCCGCTAAAGGCCATTTGGGTTACTTCTGATGCATTAGGAATATAGAGCAGGTCGTTTATACTCGAACCATCATTATTGATATCGCCTCCATAAATATAATTATAACGTCCACTTTTTGCATATTCAAAGAATGCCGAAACTGTAGTCCCTGAGGAAAATCCTTTTGAGAAAACCCCAATAAACCTGTGAGTATCACCATATCTTGAAAAAGAAAGCACATCTTTGTTTGCATCACCAACTATAGCATTTCCGGCAAAGGCGTCTCCCGTGATTTCAGCATCGATGGAGTTTACTTCTTTGGCGTTTAAAAAACTATATGCCGCCATAGCGTATATACCATTGTTCCATGTTTTTTGGGCTTTTACTGAGGCGTTCCAAATTCTTCCCTTATCGGAATTGGTAAATACATAGGCATTTGTAGGTTCTCCGAAAATTTGCGATTTATCATCGTTAGAATACACCGCTCGGTTATCCACTCCATTTAACGTCAGGGAAGGCGAGCTAAGGCCCCAGTTTTGAACATTAGCAGCATGAATATCCTTTGTATATGACACATCTGCCGTTAAAATTAAGCCATCTTCAAATTGCTTGTCAACACCCACGTTTGTTCTCCAAACCTGTGGCCATCTGAAATCAGGATCTACCAACTGATAGAAGAAAAAGTCTACACCTTGTACCTGGTTCCCAAGCCAAACGAAAGGAAATCTTCCTGTAAACATTCCTGTTCCCCCTCTGATTTGCAGTGTTTTATCATTTTTTACATCCCAATTAAACCCAACTCTCGGCGAGATCAATATTTTATTTGTAGGTAATTTTTCTGAATCAAGAAATATGGGTTCATTGGTTTCCGGGTCAAAATATTGGATTGACGGAATATAAGTTCCCATCTCACCGCCTTTTCGCTCAATATTTTCACTGATCTTCTTTGAAGTATCAAAATACAAGGGCTTGTCAAAACGAATTCCATAAGTAAGTTTAAAATTTTCTTTTATATCCCATTGATCCTGCAGATAAAAGGATAATTGCCCCACATTGGTTTCCGCAAGTGACCATCCACCGGGATTTCCTGTTCCGGCAGCGTTAAATGCATTATTAGTAGCAATGGCATCATCAAAGGATTGCTGAAGCGCTCCTGAACTTGCGAAATTTGGAAAATCTGTTATCGTCGTGGTAGGAAAGAAAACTCCCTGCGCACCATATGCCCCTAAGTTAAATGAGTTGTCAAATTGAAACTTTTCAAAGGAAAAACCAATAGTAAATGTATGATCTCCTTGAAAATAGTTTAGATTGTTGGTTATCTGAAAAACTTTTTGGTCCAGCGTATTATTAATGGAGAAGGGCTCATGACCGGCAATAATATAATTGGAACTTCCCGTATCATCCAAGATAACAATACTTGGTGCCGGCGTGGAGAAAGGATTCCTGAAATCATCAAAATGGGTGTATCCTACCTGCAATTTGTTGGTAGTATTATCAGTTAATTTGGTATTAAGTTCCAACTGAAAGGATTGAATTTTATTATTTATTTCATAACCGGCATTTTCAAACTGCAAAGTTTGCGTATTTGGGCCCCTAAAAGCAATAGCGTCTCTATTAGCGGGTTTACCCTTTGATGCATCGAGGAAATTATAAATAATTGCCAATCGGTTATTATCATCAATATTCCAATCAAGTTTTATTATGCCTTTGGTTGATTCCTGATCAAAATTAAATCCTTGATATCTCCCCGGGTTATAGAAAATATCATTTCCACTGTTATCCTGACCTATAACTACCTGCCGAAGCAAATTATCGACTAATTGAAAATCGGATTCCAGCACCCTGCTTTCATTTATTTCCCCTGTACCGGTATTAGGTGCAAAGCCGTCTGTTCCAAGGGATGTTAACTCATCTCGCTCAAAATTTACAAAAAAGAACAATTTATTTTTTACAATAGGGCCACCAATACTAACACCATATTGTTTTTGTTCTAATCCGGTTTTAAATACTTTATCTCCATTAATTTTTCCTCCGGTTAGATCATCATTTCGAAAGAAACCATATACCGTACCATATAATTCATTAGTACCACTTTTAGTTACAGCATTAACAGATGCACCAGTAAATCCGGACTGGGTAACATCATAGGGCGCCGTTGTTACCTGTATCTGGTCTATAGCATCCAAAGAAATAGGTTGCGAACTTGTTTGCCCACCGGGTGTTGCAGCATCCAATCCAAATGGATTATTAAAGATGGCACCATCCAGGGAAAAATTGTTGTATTGGTCATTTCTACCACCAAAGGACGAGCCGGAAGCACCTGAAGATGCAGAAGGATCAAGCCTTGTAAAATCCGAGGCTGATCTCGAAATGGTTGGTAATCTGGTTAATTCCCTATTCCCAATACTGGTTGCTTGACCTGTGCGATCACTTCCAAATGTTCCACCTCTGTCTGAAGTTACGGTAACTTCTTGCAGTGCCTGGCTTTCAGAAACCAATTGGGCATCTATATTAAATGTTTTACCTAATGATAAATAAACATCATTTTCGCTTTGTTTTTTAAATCCAATATAAGAAATTGTAATCTCGTAAGGTCCTCCTACTCTGAGGTTTAATAAGTTAAATCGGCCATCTTCGTTACTCACCGTACCATTCTTAGTGCCCGTTGGCGTGTGAATAGCAACGATATTTGCCCCTAAAAGTGGGACTCCCTGATCATCAATCACAGATCCACTGATGTTAGAGCTGGTAACCTGCGCATTAACACTAATTCCAATAAGCAGAAGTATAAGACTTAGAAGTGATGTCGTTTTCATTGGTTTTGAGTTTAGTTGTTAGAATTTCCCGAGAATAAAAATAAAAATAAAAAAAGAGCTATGCAGGCATAGCTCTTTTAAGTTATTAACCAATTTGGCTTACTTCTTTTCAGATACCACTTCAAATGGAAATTCTACAACCACGTCTCTATGAAGTCTTATTTGAGCTTCATAAGGCCCTGCACGCTTAATTGTACCTCCTTTGATAATGATATACTTTTTGTCAATTTCATGACCTTCTTTAGCTAAAGCATCTGCTACATCCATATTTGAGATAGACCCGAATAATTTTTCTGCAGCTCCTACTTTGGCTGAGATTTTAATCTGCAGTTCTTTTAAAGCATCTGCAGTTTTATTGGCGATCGTTACTACCTCTTTCTCTTTATGTGCTTTTTGTCTTAAGTTTTCGGCAAGTACCTTTTTGGCCGATGGAGTTGCCAGCATGGCTACCCCATTAGGTATAAGGTAGTTTCTACCATAACCGTTCTTCACTTTCACTACGTCATCCTTAAAACCAAGGTTTTGGACGTCTTCTTTTAAAATAAGTTCCATGATCCGCTATTTTTTACTTTAATAAATCTCCAACATAAGGCATAAGTGCCAAATGACGTGCTCGTTTAACGGCCTGGGCCACTTTTCTCTGATACTTCAATGAAGTTCCGGTTAATCTTCTGGGTAAAAGTTTTCCTTGTTCATTTACCAGTTTCATCAAAAAATCGGGATCTTTATAATCTATATATTTGATTCCGGATTTTTTAAATCGGCAATATTTTTTTTGCTTATTAGTCTCAATATTAAGGGGGGTCAAATACCTGATTTCACCGTCCTTTTTACCTTTTGCTTGTTGTTCTATAGTAGATGCCATATTACTTACGCTTTAGCTTTTAGTCTTGTTCTTCTTTTTTCCGCCCATTTAATGGCATGCTTATCCAGTTTAACGGTCAGGAAACGCATAATACGCTCATCTCTTCTGAATTCTTGCTCATAGGGTGTAATTACCTCCCCTGGAGCAGTAAATTCAAATAAGTGATAAAAACCACTTTTTTTGTTCTGTATTGGATAGGCTAATTTCTTAAGCCCCCAATTTTCTTTAGCGACCATTTTGGCCTCATTTTTCTTTAAGAAATCCTCAAATTTCTTTACTGTTTCCTCTATCTGAGTGTCTGATAGAACGGGATTTAAAATGAAAACAGTTTCGTAATTGTTCATATTGTTTTATGTTTTTTAGGAGCGCAAAAGTAATAATAATTAGTTCTAATTACAAGAAATTGAAAAAATCTTCGTTATAGGTATCAAGAATCAAAGAAATTAAACTTAACCTATTAAACTTAAAATGTATAATCATTTACCATTTACACGTAATTATTAACAATGTTTACAACTTTTATTGCAGTTAAACTTGTTTTTTCGGTACTTTGTCGATGATTTAACCCCACAAATCAACCCCTTTATGAAACTAAGAAGTATTGTTGTTGATGATTCGTCTATGCAACGTATGGCAGTTGCAAAATTAGTTAACAATCATCCTAACCTAGCACTAGTAGCTGACTATAGTAATGCTATTGAAGCGAAAAACGGTATCAAGAATAATGAAATCGATTTAATTTTTCTTGATGTTGAAATGCCCATTATTAGTGGTTTTGACTTATTGGAATCCTTAGAGAATAGCCCTCAGGTGATTTTAATAACGGGTAAACCGGATTATGCTTTAAAAGCATTTGATTATGATGTAACGGATTATCTCCATAAGCCTATTACAATGGCACGTTTTGACGCTTCTGTCAAAAGAGCAGTGGCTAATTACGAGCAAATGAATAAGGTAAATGAAGATGAAGAACATATATTTGTTAAGAGTAATCTAAAGAAAAGAAAGGTTATCCTTAATGATATTAAGTGGATAGAAGCCTTAGGTGACTATATAAAATTGGTTACAGATGAGGCTAATATTGTAATTCTTTCGACAATGAAGGCTTTCGAAAAACAGTTACCTGAAGACAAATTCTTGCGTATTCACAAGTCATATATTGTAAATCTTGAAAAGATAGAGAAATTTAACAGTAAGAATGTTGAAGTAAGCGGCAGGTCTATTCCATTGAGCAGAAACAAAAAAACAGAACTGGCAGAGGCATTAAGCAATGTTTAATTACATATAATCTACATTATAGATTATACGAACACCTTTGAACTGAGAAACAGCATCAAAAGAATTTTGAATTCTTTTGATGTTTTTTTTTGTTTTTTGGAGAGGCACGCCTTTTGGAATCTTAATCAAAACATGTTTTAAGTATTGATTGCGTATTCGGGCAACCGGTGGAAACTCCGGGCCTAAAACTTTAATTTCACTAGCATTATGCAGGGCTTTTGCAAACCAGGCAGAAGCTTCATTTAATTTATTGTACTCTTTGTGCTTAAAGCTAATTCTTATGATCCTGTTGATCGGAGGGTATTTATACTGCTCCCTTTCATACAGTTGTTCCTGAAACATACCTTCATAATCTCCTATAGTTACCTGTTTAAGTATCTGATGGTAAGGGTTGAAGGTTTGAACTATTACTTTACCTCTTTTTTTAGTTCGGCCAGCTCTACCTGCTACCTGAGTAAGTAATTGATAGGTACGTTCATGTGCCCTGAAATCGGGAAAATTCAAAAGCGCATCTGCATTCATGATTCCCACAAGATTGACATTTCTAAAATCAAGACCTTTAGTAAGCATTTGGGTCCCTACCAATATATCCATTTCCTGATTTTCGAAGGCATGAATAATTTTGGCATGTGCATGTTTACCCCTGGTAGTGTCCAGGTCCATTCGGCCTACTTTAGCAGATGGAAAAATCGTATTTAATTCCTGTTCTACCTGTTCTGTGCCAAAGCCTTTGGTATCTAATGTATTGCTGCCACAAGCCAGACAGTTATTCGGAACAGCCATATGATGTCCGCAATAATGGCATCTTAGTTGTTTTCTTTGCTTATGATACGTCAAACTCACATCGCAATTCGGACACTGAGGAGAATGTCCACAAGTAGTACATTCCAAAATTGGGGCATAACCCCGTCTGTTCTGAAACAAAATTACTTGCTCCCCCTGATCTAGTGTTTCTGTAATTTCCTCTAACAGGCGCTCAGAAAAATGGCCCTTCATTCGTTTTTTCCGATGCTGCTCCTTGATATCTACTAATTCTATATCGGGCATTAAAACATTCCCAAACCTTCTGTCTATTTGTGCATATCCGTATTTAGTTGTTTGTGCATTTTTGTAACTCTCTATGCTCGGGGTTGCGGAACCCAATAGCACATTACTATTAAATAAGCCTCCAAGTACAATTGCAGCGTCTCTGGCATGATAGCGAGGCGCAGGATCATACTGTTTAAATGAAGTTTCGTGTTCTTCATCTATAATTATCAAACCCAAATTTGCAAAAGGTAGAAATAAGGCAGAACGAGCCCCAATAATTAGCTGCGCTTTGGATTTATTATCTAAAACATTTTTCCAAACTTCCACTTTTTCCTGCATATTGTATCTGGAATGAAAAACGGAAATAGCGGAGCCAAAATATTCCTGTAACCTTGAAATAAGTTGCGCAGTAATCGCAATTTCGGGTACCAGATATAGTGCCTGTTTACCCTCACTCAAACACTCTGTAATGAGTTGTACATATACCTCAGTCTTACCGGAAGAGGTAACTCCCTTAAGTAGCGTTACTTTATTCTTATTAAAGCTTTGTCTAATTGTATTTAGTGCCGTAACCTGGTATTCATTTAATTCTTTAGGAGGCTCAAGCTCTTTCCTGCCGTTAAATGCAACCCGATCTGTTTGGATGAAATATTCTTCCAGGACTTCTTTATTTATTAATGCGCGTATTACGGCCCGGCTCGATCTACTTTCAATTTCTAATTCATCAAGCTTTATTGATTTTTTTTTAGTCGCCTGAAGCTGAAATAATGAAAGTACGACCTGGCTTTGTTTGGGTGCTCTGGTAAGTGAATTCAATAATACCTCTAGTTCAACCTCTGAATTATACCTCTGTCCCAACCGAACATAACGCACCATTTTTGGTTTATACTGTTCATGAATTTCTTCTTTTAATACGATGGCATTAATTTTAATAAGTCTGTTGAGAATAGGGAGAATATTCTTTTTTTCCACAATTTCCATAATATCATTAACACGAAGGACATTTTGGTATTTCAGAGCCTCATAGACCAAAAAATCATCATCTTTTAATTGATCTTCATCAATTATGGCGTCTTTATTAGGTAAAATAAGTGTTTCACTTTCCAGTAAAAGTGCACTTGGAATTGCACTTCTGAAGACTTCACCCAGCGTACACATATAATAATCCGCTATCCACTGCCAATGTTTCAATTGAATTGATGTCACAATAGGTTGTTCATCTAATATATCATGTATGGCTTTTGCCTCATATACCAATGGTGGCCTGTTATGCAGCTCAACAACGAGAGCTGTATAAAGTTTAGTTTTTCCAAATGGCACGGCTACACGCATTCCTAATTTTAATTGCGATGCTTGGTGTTCAGAAATGCGATAAGTAAAATGCTTTTCCAAAGGAATTGGCAGTATGACATTTATAAAGATTTCCATTATTCTATACCATCTATTATTTAACCCTCAACCAGGTTTGTGTTCTATAGAAAAATGCGAGGTAACCGCGAACTTTCAGTTCGTTTGGGTTTTTAGGATTTAACCAAATTTTACATCTGTACTTTCTTCCATTTTCCGGATCAAGGATTTCCCCTCCACTATATTCGTTCTTACTTTTATCTTTTAAACCGTTAATTATCAGCATTCCTACTATGGGCTTATCCTTAAGTTGACCCTCACACATAATACATTTCGCATTTTCTTTCCCCTTTTCAAGAATCTTTTGAACTTTCCCATAAATGCGACCGCCTTTTTCGTATACTTCAAGTATAGATTTAGGGTTTCCGTTAATATCATCTATAGTTTTCCACTCACCCAATACACTTTGAGAATTTACCCCATGGGAGATCAAAATGAAAATCCCCAAAAGAAATAATTTGATAAGCCTACACCTCATTACTGATGTTTTTTTCTAAGATAATTAAGAGTCGCGTTTAGTTCAAATCCAAGCAGTAGAATATTGGAATTCAACCATATATATACCATAAGAATTAATAATCCCGCCAGGGCTCCATATAATTCGTTATATCTTGCAAAGTTGTCGATATAAACCCCGAACAAAAGGGATGTTAAAAAAAATAAAAAGGTGGTCATTAAGGCGCCATAAGAAAAAAACTTTGCCTGTTTGCCTTCCCTGGTACCGAAATAATATAAGATAGCAGTGGTAAGATAGGAGAGCAGTATAAAAAACAAGGTTTTACCAATTCGTGCTCCTACAATATCATTTTCTGAAAGATCATAGCCTCCGGTTTGGGCTGCCCATTCACTTAAATATTCCAGAATATAGAACTCAAAGTATACATATCCAACTGCACCTAAAATCAATAACACTGAAAGAAGAAATCCTACCATCATTGCGAAAGCATACTGTTTAAAGAAATTCCTGGTCAGATTTATATGGTAAGAATCTTCAAAGCCACCAAAAATGGCACTAACACCATTGGTCATTAAAAAAATAGACAAAATAAACGCCGAAGAGAGCAATCCTCCACTCTGCTGATCTTTAATCTGATAGTAAATTACTTCAAAATATTCACCTGTAGCCGACGGTAAAAATGACTCTAGAAAATCAAGAAATTGGGTATCAAAATTTTCATTACCTACACTCACGTAGGGAATGATAAAAGGGATTAATGTAAATAGGAAAATAAGTAAAGGAAAAAGAGCCATAAAAAGGCTGAATGCAATAGAACTTGCCCGGGTTGAAAGTGCACCCTGAACTATCCCTATAATGTACATTTCAACAAGATCGTAAAGAGAGAGCCCTTCAAAGGCCGGAAGTTTAATTTTTTTGAGTAGTCTGACTAGCCATTTGATTATAGGAATCTTATCCAGTTTTCTTTCTATTTCCTCAGACATCTAAATTGCTTTAAGACTTAGGTCCTTGTTAAAAACAGAATGTGTTAAAGCGCCAGAAGAAATATAGTTAACCCCACATTCCGCATAATTTCTTATGGTATTCTCATTTATACCGCCCGAAGATTCTGTTAAACTCCGATCCCCTATAAGGGCTACGGCTTTTTTGGTATCCTCGTAACTAAAATTATCCAGAAGAATCCGATAAATACCAGTAGATTTAAGAATTTCTTCCAATTCTATTAGATTTCTGGCTTCAACAATAATTTTCAAATTCCTTTTCGATTCCTTTAAATAGCGCTTGGTTTTTTCAATTGCCTTAGTAATACCACCTGCAAAGTCTATATGGTTATCTTTCAGCATAATCATATCGTACAAAGCAAACCTGTGATTCTCTCCTCCTCCAATGGTTACAGCCCACTTTTCAAGAGCTCGAATTCCGGGAGTAGTTTTCCGGGTGTCCAGGATTTTTGTTTTGGTCCCCTCAAGTAATGAAACAAAATAATTAGTTTTTGTAGCTATGGCACTCATGCGCTGCATAGCATTTAAAACAAGTCGCTCTGCTTTTAAAATAGATTGAGATCTTCCTTCTACATAAAATGCCACATCCCCGAAATTTACCTGTTGGCCATCATTTATTAGGATTTCCATTTTTAAATCCTTATCCACATAGTTAAAAGTCTGTCGGGCAAATTCAACGCCTGCTAATATGCATTCATCCTTTATTAATAGTTTAGCTTTACCCATTGCATTCCAGGGAATACAAGCAAGTGAACTGTGATCTCCATCTCCTATATCCTCCCTAATGGCATTTTCTATTATTAAAGATATCTCCTTTTGGAATTGTTCTTCTGATATCATTTTTGCAACTTGTAGGGCACTAAATTAGTAAAAACATATGCCAATAAAGAAATTCAATTTCCTTAAAATTACAACTTAGATATATGAGGATAAAACTTCTTGCAATAGGAAAAACAGATAGTGGAGAGTTACAGAAGCTGATAGATGTCTATCTGAAGAGATTGAAACACTACATAAAATTCGAATTGGCGGTTTTACCAGATATTAAAAATACCAAAAACCTGTCTGCTATTGATCAAATGGATAAGGAGGCTGAGTTAATCTTAAAAAATATTGACAGTAGGGATATCCTTTTTTTATTGGATGAAAATGGCAAGGAATACACTTCTGTAGGATTTGCCAATCAATTGCAAAAGCAAATGAATTCAGGAATTAAAGAATGGGTTTTGGTTATAGGTGGCCCCTACGGCTTTAGTGATGCAATTAAACAAAAAGCAACTGGTCAAATTAGTCTCTCAAAAATGACTTTCTCACATCAAATGGTCCGCTTATTTATTGTTGAACAAATTTACAGGGCATTTACCATTCTGAGAAATGAGCCTTATCATCATAAGTGATGACATAGCTATGATTAATCAGCTACATACCAAAGAGAAGTTTAATATAAAACTCTAAACTTAATAGTGTTTTCTACTTTTTTGAGCGCTTTAATTACCTCTTTATTATAATCTCTATCCAGATCAGTGATCACATAACCTACATCACTATCAGTTGAAAGGTATTGTCCGGAAATATTCATCTCATAAATAGCGAGGACCTCATTAATTTTAGCCATAATTCCCGGAACATTTCTATGAATGTGTAAGAACCTATGTGCCTTATTCTGTTTAGGCAATCGAATATTCGGGAAGTTCACTGCATCCACAGTATTCCCGGAATTGATATAATACATTATCTTGTTGGGTACGAAATCGGCAATATCTCTCTGTGCTTCCTCAGTACTACCTCCAATATGGGGAGTTAGAATAACATTGGGGATTCCCTGCAATTCTGAGTTGAAAGGGCCATTAGACATAGGTTCTTGCGGAAAAACGTCAATAGCTGCACCGCGTAATTTGCCGCTTTTAATCGCTTTCACTAAAGCTTGAATATCAACTATAAATCCTCTTGAAAGATTTATAAGTATGGCGCCCTCACGCATTTGGTTAATTTCTCGCTCACCTATAAAATTTGTATTGGTTTTATTGTCATCCATATGTAAGGAAACCACGTCCGAAACATTTAATAAATCTTCTAGAGTATCACATTTTACTGCATTGCCCATTGCCAATCTGTCCTCAACATCATAGTAATAAACCCGCATCCCAATGGCCTCAGCAAGCACAGACAATTGTTTGCCTATATTTCCATAACCTACAATTCCGAGGTTCTTTCCTCGAACTTCTTTAGAATTAACCGCTGTCTTATTCCATTCTCCATTGTGTATTTCAGTACTTCTTGGAAAAACATTCCGAAATAACATAATAATTTGCCCAATAGCCAATTCCACAACAGACCTGGTGTTGCTGTAAGGTGCGTTAAAAACAATCACCCCTTTTTTCTTGCAGTAATCCAAGTCTATCTGGGTAGTCCCTATACAAAATGCTCCAACGACCAATAATTTATTAGCCGCATCAATAACCTTAGGAGTAAGTCTGGTTTTTGAGCGTATTCCCAAGACGTGTACTCCCTTTATCTTTTCAATAAGTTCATCTTCCGACAAACTTTGTTCTATGAGCTCTACTGAGAAACCATCTTCCGAAAGATTATCAAAAGCAGCCGGGTGCACATTTTCCAGTAAAAGTATCTTTATTCTATTTTTTGGATAGGAGAGGCTTCTTGGCAGGTCGTTTACAAATAAAAATTCATCCAAATTAGGTGCAACATGATCTGCATTGTCAGCAGCTTTATCCCTATGGACGTTTTCTGTATAGGCAAAAAATTTGTGAGCAATGCCTGCTTCCCGCATAACATAATCACTATACCCATCCCCTATCACCTGTACTTCACCTTCAAGATCTAGCTGCTTTAAACATTCAATTTTACCATTATGTGTAGCCAAGACATTTTTTTCGTCAAAACCTATAATGTTTCCTTCCTCGTCAAATTTAAACGTATTGGCATATACCCTTTCAGATGGAATATTATATTCCTTAACGATGGGATCTATAAACTCTTTAAATCCACAGGAAATCACATAAATATCGTCAGAGTACTTTTCAAAAAACTCCTTGTTAGCAGCAATTGATTTCGAAATTTTTTGGCGTAACTCATCAACAAGAGGCTCTAAATGATTCTTATTCGCTTTGAGGAGTTTAATTCTTCTTTCTAAGGATTCTGTGAAGGAAATATCCCCGTCAATTCCGAGATTAGTTATTTCCTGTATTTCAAGAATGACGTCATCACGATTAGACTTGCCTAGCAAAGTCATTTCCGCCAGTACATCCAGTGCTTCAACTCTGGTTAATGTACTATCAAAATCAAATACATACTTACGTCCCACTTCTAGCCTGGTTTATTAAAATTAGGGAGTAAAATTATTAAATTAAATCGGTGCACAGTGGCTACCTTACTTAAAAATGAAGTTAATGCAAAGATAAATCAATTACACTGTTAATCTTTCCTAATTATGGCCATTTAAATTCGATATTCAAATTATTCAGTTTTTAATTATATTTATATACACCAATAATTATCGTAAAGACATAATAATGAGAAAGCTTTTAAAGATTCTAAAGTACTTGCTTCTAGCAATAGTTGTGATCCTGTTTATAGGATATTTAATAATATACTTTAGTATGCGCAGTGATTCCATAAAGAATTTGGAACTTTTAGGAGTAGAGGCCCCTACCCGAAGTCAAAATGGGGTCACTTTCAGGGATCTTAATAAAAATGGAAAATTGGACGTTTATGAAGATAGCTCAGCCAATACGGAAGATCGCGTGGAGGATCTGGCCAACCAAATGAATCTTGAAGAAAAAGCCGGAACACTTTTTATAAATATGATAGGCTCAACTTCCAAAGGGGAGCCTATGGAAACACTGATATTATCAACGGACCCTCTAGTTCTTGTCTTTTCCCTTATTTTACCGTCAAACTCTGAAATGATAGCCAAAAAGAAGATGAATAGCTTTAATATTCTGACATCATTAGATGCTGATCTTATGGCAAAATACAATAATACCATTCAGAAAATGGCGGAAAGAACCAGGTTAGGGATTCCTATAACTATAGCTACAGACCCCAGACATGGGACTGAAAATAATCCAGGTGCTGCTTTATATACCCCTGCTTTTTCGCAATGGCCAAGCTCACTGGGTTTAGCTGCTACAAGAGACACCTCATTGGTCAAAGAATTTGGTGATATTGCAAGACAAGAGTACTTAGCAGTAGGCATTAGACTTGCCTTGCACCCTATGGCCGATTTGGCAACAGAACCCCGTTGGGGACGCATTAATGGGACCTTTGGTGAAGACGCCCAACTATCTGCAGAAATGACTAAGGCCTACGTCCTGGGTTTTCAGGGAGATACGCTGGGCAGAAACAGCGTGGCATGTATGACAAAGCATTTTTCTGGTGGGGGGCCACAAAAAAATGGGGAGGATCCTCATTTTCCATATGGAAAAGAACAGGCGTATCCCGGAGATAATTTTGATTACCACGTTATTCCTTTTACGGAAGGGGCTTTTGAAGCAAATACTGCCCAGATAATGCCCTACTACGGGATTCCAGTGGGACAAACCTCCGAAGATGTTGCTTTTGGATTTAATAAGGATATAATTACAGGTTTTCTTCGGGACTCATTAAAGTTTGAAGGTGTTGTTTGCACGGATTGGAATATTATCTCAGATTCTAAAATAGGAGAAGGTCGCGCCTGGGGTGTTGAACATCTTTCACCAAAAGAAAGAGTTAAAAAAGTATTAGACGCTGGTTGTGATCAATTTGGTGGTGAAAGTATTCCTGAATTAATCATTGAATTAGTAGAAGAAGGACAAATAACAGAAGAACGCTTGGATATTTCTGTAAAACGAGTGTTACGCGATAAGTTTACCATGGGGCTTTTTGACGATCCATATGTTGACGAACAGAAGGCATCAAAATTTGTGGGTAATGAAATTTTTAGGGAAAGGGGAAAAGAAGCTCAGGGCAAGTCCACAATTGTACTAAAGAATGAGACCATTTTACCATTAAAAACCGGGACCAAGATTTTTGCGGAAGGAATGATAAACCCGGAATTGCTTAACAAATATGGCGTACTCGTAAAAAACCCAGAGGACGCGGATATTATCGTAACCAGAATTCGAACACCCTATGATGAACGCTCTGAATATTTTATTGAAAGATTCTTTCATCAGGGGCGCCTTTATTTTACAGAAGAGGAACAGAATAAAGTTCTGAATCTTATTTCAAAAAAGCCCTCTGTGGTCATTATAAATTTGGAAAGACCAGCCATACTTAGTGAAATCGATAAGTCAACCAAAGCCCTGTTGGCAGACTTTGGCACCAGCGACGAAGTTCTGACTGAAGTTCTATTTGGAAAAATAATACCTGAAGGAAAATTACCCTTTGAACTTCCTTCATCCAAGGAAGCGGTGCAAAAGCAAATGGAAGATGTCCCCTATGACTCCAAAGATCCTTTATATCCTTTCGGCCATGGTTTGGGTTATTGAGTTTTACCAGTTATCTCTTTTAAAAAGTTAACCTCATCTTCGGAATAAGGTGTGCCGTCTTGTCTCAGAATATCGTGATGCCAGATTTTTGGTTCAGAAGTAAATGTAGAATCCCAGCTTTTCCACGGATAAATAGTATTGGTTTTACCGGCGACAAATCCCCAGTTAATAGCTGCAATTTTATCTTTCTTTAGAATCGGCAGGACTTTTTGAAAGGTATTCCCAGCGCCTCTAGCAAGATACTCGGTACAAAATAAGGGTCTATTGTATTTTTGTAGCTCGGTTATTTTTTTCTTTACATTTTCTATTTCCCCGTCATAAGCATGAAATGAAATAACATCGGAATTCATAAGCATATACCTATCCAAAACTGGTAAACTATCCGGAGTACCCCAATGGGCAATATTTCCTTTCCAAATACCAGTGGTCAGAGGCTGACTGGGATTTACTTCTCTCGCCCATGCCATTACTTTTGTTAAGAGAATAAGGGAATAAAAATGTTTATTCTCCACCTCAAGCTCCTTCCTTCCGGGCGTTCCTGCAACATTATCCGGTTCATTATAGACATCCCAAACCAGGACCCTGTCATCATTGCCAAAGTGCCCCACTACTCCTTTAATGTAAGACTCTAATTCATTATGACGGGTGGTATCTCCCAGAATTTCTGCACCTGGTGACTGCACCCATCCTGAATTGTGTACATGTGCAACAGGTTCTGGTTGAACTCCTGGCTTTGGTACAGGGTGCCACACATCATCCAGTAATACAAACATGGTCTTTATCTTATGCTTTTGAGCTAAATTCAAATAAATTTCCAGACGTTTTAAAAATCCGATAGAATCTCGTTCCCAAAGTAAATTATGCAGATATACCCGGTGCAGATTCATTCCCAATTCTTCAGACCATTTTAATTCCCTATCAATTGTCTCAGGGTCAAAAGTATCTTCCTGCCAGAACTCGAGTTGATTTATGGATGAGCTCGGATTAAAATTAGTTCCTAAATACCAGGGTTGTTTGTCATACCAATCCCAGGCTTTTTCAGTTGACCATCGTTGGCCTGTTTTCTCAAGAAGTAGTTTTCCTTTTTCCTTTACCTTCTTCTCACCACAAGCATGTGAAAGAAGCAATAACATACAAAACCCTAATATTTTCATAGGACGGATATTTTAGTAATTATAGATTATACCTGTAAGAATAGCTATTCCAAAACTCAATAGGGTCCCTATTAAAATATATTCAGTTAATTTTCTGCTGTTGCTTTCTTTTAAATCGTTAAATCTAAAGACCGATTTAGCCGTGATCAGGAGACCTATTGCTTCCCATCTGCCCATTATTATGAAAATCAGAACAAATAAACGTTCAATTATACCAATATATTTACCTGCATTAGGAAGTGATTTATGATCAAGATTTATCTGATTAGACATCCCTTCCAAAAGTATCCTCATTACAATGGCTGCAGGATAAGTCACAAAAACTATAGCGGTTAAAAGCGGCCAATCTATTTGTTGTATTAAAGTGATAGTATGCTCCAAAAGATTACTGTAATAGGCGCATATATACAACACCACAATATGCAGAAATTGATCTATAAAAAAAGGAATGCTCTTATTTTTAAATAAAGGCATCACATAAATTTTAAGCAAGTCGATAACATAATGAGAGAGGGCAATAATCAGGGCTGTTTTCCAATATTCTATATCCCATAGCAATAAGATAATGACCAAAAAATGAATTAGGATATGGAGATACAGAAATCCGGAAGCCGCTTTCTTAGCCTCTTTCTGAATAACCCAGCGTTTTGGCTGTAAAAGAAAATCACCAATTATGTGAGCCAGAAAAAGTTTGGTAAAAAGTATCATGCCTGAGGGGTTTTATAGTTTTTTTCGTAATAATTTAACAAGTCTTTGACCAGATCTAGTCGTGCTCTTTTATACCTCTGACTTACAGCTGATTGTTGTATTTGAAATTGCTCAGCTACCTCCTTTTGAGAAGCTCGAGGATTTTCCAGGGCCATTAAAATAATCTCTGCAGAAACAACACTCCAGGTATCCATAAAGTCCAACCCTAATTTCAACATTAAATTAAGTGTATCGTCTGTTTGCGGATCGCCCGTAGTAATAGCCAGATTTATTTTTTTTTCTTTTAACAGACTTAAGGTTCTGCCGGACCTTTGATAGGCGGAACCATTAGATTCACTAACACCAGCACCTCTAAAATCTTCATCCCCCAATCCAATCCCAATTCTTACATCCAGGTTCTTAATGGTTTTGATTAGTGCTTTTATTTGAATTGCCACTTCCATTGCTTTTTCAGGTGCAATCCGTATTTGAAATTCATCCCCCCTATATATTTCCCATACTTCCGGCGTATGGCCTAGTTTTAGCAAAAAGTTCTTTAAAACTGGCATCCAGTCGGCGTTTCTATAACCTGCCGAATTGATAATATCTCCGGTTAAAACTGCAATCATTTATTATAAGCTTAAGTGCTAATATACAGATATATTAATTAATATGCTAATTTATTTAAATATAAGTTATATTGCTAATATAGGAGATGCTTACTGAAAGTAGCTTTTATTAAGTCAAAACCATCTTCTTACTTTTATACAATAGTTCTTGTATTCTTTGCCAAACAGGCTGGCAAGTGTCGATTCCTCGGGTTGAATCTGAAAAGCGTTCATATAAGAAACAAAACCTGCAGCCAAAAGAACATTGAATGCATTGCCTAACCAGAGTGCCCAAGCTAATAATATTAGCAGCAAACCCAAATACATTGGATTACGTGAGTACTTATAAATACCATTTGAGACCAAAGAAGAGGCTTTAGAAGGATTTTTAGGATCTATGCTAGTCTTAACCAGGAAGAACTGAATTAACGCGACACAACTAATTACCACTGCCAATATCAGCAATGCCTTAATTAGATACCTTCTTCCAAAAAAATCAAAATATCCAACCGGCAAAAATTCAGCTAACAGGTACATTAGGCTTCCAAATATCAAAAAAACGATTGCAGGTGGCAGTTTAAGCTTCATAATAGAAAAATAGCAGTAAATAAAATTACTACTTTTGGCAAGGTCAGCAATCTTTTTTTTGTGAATTCCTCTAACTTATGGATCTTGTTTTCGCTACACACAATGCAAATAAATTAAAAGAAGTAAGTTTATTACTTCCCAAAACTATCCGACTTATCTCCCTGGAGGATCTTGGCTGCCATGAAGAAATACCGGAGACCGAATCAACACTGAAAGCTAATGCACAATTAAAAGCAGATTATATTACCCATCGTTATGGAATTTCATGTTTTGCTGATGATACAGGGCTTATCATAGATGCACTGAACGGAGCTCCGGGAGTCCATTCAGCCAGGTTTGCTGGTGAAGAGAAGAATTCGAAAAAAAACATGAAAAAAGTTTTATTTGAGCTGAAGAACATCACATCTCGCACAGCCAGATTTAAAACTGCAATAGCCTTAAATCTAAATAAAAAAAGAATCCTATTCGAAGGTGTTGTTGAAGGTACAATAACTAAAGAGAAAAAGGGTGCTGAAGGTTTTGGATACGATCCAATCTTCATCCCAAAAGGTTATGACCAAACCTTTGCTCAATTGCCTATTCAAATAAAAAATGAAATAAGCCATAGAGGAAAGGCTCTTCAAAAGCTTATTGCCTACCTTACTAAACATTGAATATATTAAGTTTAACCGGCATCTAAATAAATAAGAGTATCTTTGCCGCTTAAATTGAAGCCGCTGGTATAGCATGTGTTGCGCTGAGTCTAATAAGTTATAAGGATAATCGCTCTATGCAACATACATATTTGCGTTTAGGTAAATTATAACATATTATGACAAAATTTGAAGCATTGGGGCTCAATAGCGCCCTACTGAATGCTATAACCGATTTAGGATTTGAAACTCCATCGGAGGTTCAGGAAAAATCCATCCCCCTTTTATTAGAAGATGAAATAGATTTAGTGGCTCTGGCCCAAACCGGAACAGGTAAAACCGCTGCATTTGGTTTTCCTTTAATTCAAAAAATTGACAGTCAAAGCAGGACTACACAAGGATTAATACTTTCGCCAACCCGAGAACTTTGTTTGCAAATCACCAAAGAAATGCAATTGTATTCAAAATACGTCAAAGGGTTGAATACCGTAGCTATTTATGGCGGTGCAAGTATAAGTGATCAAGCAAGGCAAATAAAGCGAGGTGCACAAATCGTTGTCGCTACCCCTGGTAGAATGAAGGATATGATTGGCCGTGGAATCATTGATATCTCCAAACTTGACTATTGCATTCTTGATGAAGCAGATGAGATGTTAAATATGGGGTTCTATGAAGATATTAAAGACATTCTTTCCAATACACCCAAAGACAAATCTACCTGGCTTTTTTCAGCTACTATGCCACGGGAAGTAGCTACAATAGCTAAAAGGTTTATGCACAACCCAACGGAAATTACCGTGGGGACTAGAAATACTGGTGTGGATACTGTACGGCATGAATATTATGTCGTTGGCGGACGCGACAGGTATTCTGCATTAAAACGCCTTTCTGATTCTAATCCGGGTATTTTTTCGTTGGTCTTCTGCCGAACTAAACGCGATACGCAGCGAGTGGCCGAAAAGTTAATTGAAGACGGATATAACGCCGGGGCACTGCATGGCGATTTAAGCCAAAATCAGCGCGACCTGGTAATGAATTCTTTCCGTAAAAAACAAATTCAAATGTTGGTGGCCACAGATGTTGCGGCCCGTGGAATAGATGTAGACGATATCACCCATGTAATTAATTATCAACTGCCCGATGAAATAGAAACCTACACTCATAGGAGTGGGCGTACAGGAAGAGCAGGTAAATCTGGTATTTCGATGGTGATAGTCACCAGAAGCGAATTGAGAAAAATTCATGCTATAGAGAAAAAAATACAGCAAAAATTCATAGCTAAAAAAATACCTACCGGAATCGAAATTTGTGAGATTCAATTGTATCATTTGGCCAATAGAATCCGTACTACAGAAATAAATGAAGAAGTAAGTAATTATTTACCGGCTATTAACGACGTCCTGGAAGGCCTTGACAGGGATGAATTAATCCAAAAAATTGTTTCAGTAGAATTTACCCGTTTTTTTAATTACTACAATAAAACCAAGGATCTTAATTCCGCCGAACCTGATCGCGGAGAACGAAGAAAAGGCAGGGAGTCTAGCGATTTTTCGAGTAACGGATCTGTTCGTTATTTTATAAATGTAGGAGAGCGCGATGGGTATGATTGGATGTCCTTAAAGGACTTTTTGAAGGATACGCTTCAATTAGGTAAAGATGATTTATTTAAAGTAGATGTTAAAGAAAGTTTTTCCTTTTTCAATACAGAAGCAGCGCTTAAGGACCAAATTTTGGAAACATTTACCGATTTTAAGATAAAAGGACGATTTGTAAATGTTGAAGTCTCTAATAGTCCCGAAGGTGGAGGACGAAGAAGGGATAGAGGACCAAGGAAAAGTGGAGACAGCAGGGACCGGGATAGAGGCCGGGGAAAAAAAAGAGAAGGTAGCTTTTCAAAAAGTGGTTCAAGAAGATCAGGATCCAAAGAGGGTTCATCGTCCGGAAATAGACGAAGTAAGAAAAGAGATGGTTTCTATTAGTTAATTGTATATTAAAAAATGTGCCGTGGCATCTATTTTTATTTTATTCGTATTATAAATTAGTATTGCACTAAATGAGGAAGTATTTATTGTGCTTGTTTTCATTAATCGGCTTTGCCGGGATATCACAAGAAAATGAAGCTGAGCAGAAAGTAGAAGATTTTCAGGCAGTAGTTATTAATGCGCAGTCCAATACCCCTTTGGAAAGTGTACATGTAATAAACCTAAACAAGGTTGTTGGTACTATAACCAACTCCAAGGGTGAATTTTCCATGAAAGCCTCTGTTAACGATACGCTTTACTTCTCATATTTAGGCTTTAAATCTCAGAAAATTCGTGTAACGAATGATATGTTTAAGTTTAAAAACACCAAGATTGCACTCACGGAGCTTGCATATGCTTTGGAAGAAGTAATTGTCAAACCATACGAATTAACAGGCTATCTCGAAATTGATATAAAAAACCTACCCATTAATACATCATATCAATATAGCATCTCCGGATTACCAACCAGCTATGAGGCTGGAAGTAAAAATCCAAGTGCAGTAACAAAGGTATTAGGCTCCATTCTTAATCCTGCGGATCTTCTTCGAAATTTATTTGGAAAACAACCCAACCAGATGAAAAAATTGAGGCTAATAAAAGATGATGAAGACATCAGAGATCTCCTTGCCTCCAAATTTGATCGTGAAACACTTACCGAACTATTGCAAATTGATGAATTTGATATTAATGATATCCTTTCTAATTGTAATTATTCAACATCCTTTATAAAAACAGCGAATGATTTGCAAATATTGGATGCAATTAGCAGTTGTTATGAAGAATTCAAAGTACTTAACAGAAATAAGTAAGGTAGAAGTTAAAGCTCCATTCCCGGCATAATTCCTTGAAGTAAGAATAGCCTTATGAAACAATTTAAAGGCTCTTGAAATAAATTTTCTTTTTCCGCATTCATTTTATAGCTTTAGCCAAAATCTATGAACATGAAAAAACTGCTTATTGCAATTGCAGTTTCTGCACTTTTTTTGACCTGCAAAGAAGAAAAAAAAGAACCCCAAATTCCAGTTTCTATAGCTAAAGACAGCACGCAAATAGTTCAGAAAAAAATTCCATTTGTCTGGCAGGGTGCCAATATCTATTTTTTATTAACGGACAGGTTCAATAACGGCAATCCCGAAAATGATTTGAATTTCGACCGGACAAACGAAACAGCTCCTTTAAGAGGGTTTATGGGTGGTGATATTCAGGGTATCACAGATAAAATTGAAGAAGGCTACTTTTCAAAATTAGGAGTGAATGCTATTTGGTTTACACCCGTGGTAGAACAAATCCGTGGCGATACAGATGAAGGAACAGGTAATACATATGCTTACCACGGATACTGGGCAAAGGATTGGACCGCTTTGGATCCCAATTTTGGCACTAAAAAAGATCTTGAAAATCTTGTAAAAATCGCTCATAAAAATAATATAAGGATTGTGATGGATGTGGTAATTAACCATACGGGGCCTGTAACTGAACAAGATCCAGTCTGGCCGGCGGATTGGGTAAGAACAACCCCAGTTTGTGAGCATACTAATTATGAGACTACAACAAGTTGTACTTTGGTTGCAAACTTACCAGATATTTACACAGAATCTGATGAAGTGGTTGAATTACCAGATGCATTATTGGCTAAATGGAAGGATGAAGGCAGACTTAGTAATGAATTGGATGAACTTCAACTTTTTTTTCAGAGAACGGGATACCCCCGAGCTCCCAGGTTTTATATCATTAAATGGTTGACAGACTACGTTAATGATCTGGGTATTGACGGTTTCAGGGTAGATACAGCTAAACATGCCGACGAAAAAACATGGTTAGAATTATATGTGGAAGCTTCCAATGCATTTGAAACCTGGAAAAAAAAGCACCCTGAAGATGTTTTGGATAACTCACCATTTTACATGGTTGGCGAAGCTTACGGATATGAAATTTCTATGGGTAGAAAATTCGATTTTGGTGATAAGAAGGTCGATTATTTTGAACATGGC
>RCNB010000469.1_pt1 | contig 27572 bp, 29 predicted proteins | sample 2041321 | NCBI WGS metagenome assembly RCNB01 (sample SAMN09708232, study PRJNA481090) | Marine sediment metagenome, whole genome shotgun sequencing project. | reverse complement strand
GCCAACACCTTGGGTTGATTGGCCACGATACCCACCGAATGACCATCCATACGGGCAAAACCAATGATGATATTCTGGGCATGCTCGGGTTGAAGCTCCCAGAACTCATTGTCATCGGCAACCTTGTAGACCAACTCCTTCATATCGTAAGGCATGTTGGGGTTGTCCGGAATCAGCGTATCGAGCGATTTCTCCATACGGTTGACGGAGTCCGGTGTAGGCCTGAACGGCGGTTTTTCACGATTGTTGGCCGGCAAATAGTTGATAAACCGCCGCACCATCAACAAGGTTTCTACATCATTTTCATAGGCCCTATCGCAAACACCGGATATGGTGGAATGGGTGAGCGCACCACCCAGTTCTTCCGCTGTCACTTTTTCATGGGTAACGGTTTTAACCACGTCAGGTCCGGTGACAAACATATAAGAACTGTCTTTCACCATGAAAATAAAATCGGTCATGGCCGGAGAGTAGACCGCGCCACCGGCACAGGGACCCATGATCACGGATATCTGCGGCACCACACCGGAAGCCAGCACATTGAGCTGAAATACGTCGGCGTAGCCGCCGAGTGAAGCCACACCCTCCTGGATACGCGCGCCGCCCGAATCATTCAGACCGATAATGGGTGCACCCACTTTCATTGCCTGGGTCATGACCTTGCAGATTTTTTCTGCATGCGCCTCTGACAGCGAACCACCAAACACGGTGAAATCCTGGCTGAACACAAACACAACCCGACCATTAACAGTACCGTAACCCGTCACGACGCCGTCACCGGGGATTTTCTTGTCTGCCATGCCAAAATCAATGCAACGATGTTCAACGAACGCATCCCACTCTTCGAAACTGCCCTCGTCCAGCAGCAGGTCGATCCGTTCACGGGCAGTCAGCTTGCCACGGCTATGCTGGACGTCAATCCGGCGTTGTCCGCCCCCAAGCATCGAGGCTTTGCGTTTATCTTCTAGTTCTTCACTAATCTGTTTCATATGTAAACCCTTATCGCGTCACCTGCCATTGCTGGACAATCTCAAGAATTTCACGAGCCGCTTTCAATATGTTAGTGCCTGGCCCAAAAATGGCCGACACACCACATGCAAGCAATTCATCATAATCCTGGGGAGGGATAACACCACCACAAATGACAATAATGTCTTCCGCACCTTCCTTTTTGAGACCTTCTATGACCTGTGGGACCAGCGTTTTATGACCTGCAGCCTGGGATGAGATACCAATGATATGGACATCATTTTCAATCGCCTCACGCACCGCCTCATCAGGTGTTTGGAACAGGGGTCCGATATCGACATCAAAACCTATATCAGCAAAAGCGGTGGCGATGACTTTGGCACCCCGATCATGACCATCCTGCCCGAGCTTACAGACCAGCATGCGTGGCCGGCGGCCCTGGTCCTCGGCGAATTTCTCCACTTTCGACTGAATATCTGAAAAATCCATATCGCCCTCATAAGCTGACCCGAACACACCTGCGATGGCGCGGGTCGTGGCGCGGTGCCGGGTGTAAACTTTTTCCAGTGCAGAGGATATTTCACCGACAGTTGCACGTGCACGTGCAGCTTCAATGGATAGTGCCAACAGGTTGCCTGTCTCCTCTTGTGCAGCCAGCGTCAATGCTTCCAGCGTTTTTGTGCAGACCACTTCATCGCGGGAATCACGAACTTCATTGATACGCCGTATCTGGGCCTCACGCACCGCGGAATTGTCGATATTCAGAATATCGATGGGCGGTTCTTCCGCCAGTTGATACTTATTCACTCCAACGATGATCTCTTCACCACGATCAACACGTGCCTGCTTCAATGCAGAAGCCTCCTCGATACGCATCTTGGGCATGCCGGACTCCACCGCCCGGGTCATACCACCCAGCTCTTCAACCTCGTCAATCAGTTTGCGCGCCTCTTCAACCAGGTCGTTGGTCAGGCTTTCCACGTAGTAGGAACCCGCCAGCGGATCCACGACCCGTGTTATACCGGTCTCTTCCTGCAATACCAGTTGGGTGTTACGTGCTATACGGGCTGAAAATTCGGTGGGCAAAGCGAGTGCTTCATCAAATGAATTGGTATGTAATGACTGTGTACCACCGAGAGTGGCGGCCATTGCCTCAATGGTGGTGCGCATGATGTTGTTGTACGGATCATTTGCAGTCAGGCTGACACCCGAGGTCTGGCAATGAGTCCGTAACATTAAGGAACGCTCGTTACCAGGCGAAAATTTTTCCTTCATCAGCGTAGACCAGAGTAAACGCGCTGCCCGCAATTTGGCCACTTCCATAAAGAAGTTCATACCAATGGCAAAAAAGAACGACAAACGTGGCGCGAAGGAATCCACATCAAGACCGCTGGCGATCGCGGCCCGGACATACTCAATACCATCGGCGATGGTATAAGCCAGTTCCTGGGCACAGGTGGCCCCCGCTTCCTGCATGTGGTAGCCGGAAATTGAAACTGAGTTGTAACGGGGCATGTTGCTTGATGCGTAAGCAATAATATCTGAAACAATACGCATGGAAGGCGTTGGCGGATAAATATAGGTATTGCGAACCATGAATTCTTTGAGGATATCGTTCTGCAGGGTCCCCGCCAGTTTTTCTGCCGGTACGCCCTGCTCTTGTGCCGCGACGATGTACATTGCCATAATTGGCAGAACTGCGCCATTCATGGTCATTGAAACCGACATCTTGTCCAATGGAATACCATCGAACAGGATTTTCATGTCGGCAACACTGTCGATGGCAACACCTGCTTTACCGACATCACCCACCACCCTCGGGTGATCAGAGTCATAGCCACGGTGGGTGGCTAAATCAAAGGCAACCGACAGACCCGATTGCCCCGCTGCCAGGTTTTTGCGGTAAAAAGCATTGGATTCCTCTGCAGTCGAAAAACCGGCATATTGACGTAGCGTCCATGGACGACCCGCATACATGGTTGCCTTGGGTCCACGCACAAATGGGGCCATGCCGGGTAATGAATCCAAATGATCGAGGCTCTTCAAGTCATCTGCGGTATACAGCGGCTTGACGGCAATACCCTCCGGCGTGTGCCAGGTCATCTCATCTAACGGTCTGCCCTTGCTTTCTTTTAGAGCGAGCTTTTGCCAGTCATCAAGTGTTTTTTTTGGAAATTCGTTCATCGCCTTGGCCACCATCAGAAATATTCTTGTTATGGAAAATCGGATGCAATAGCGGTCTATTGTCGCCTTGACAAACCCAGAACGCAATTAGACGAAAATATATAGGTCTGATTTGTACAAAACGAGCCAGCGTAGGGTGCGTAACGTTTACGCACCCGGAGTTTCAGCAGTCATGGATTGATCTTTGAGACTCCAGGCTTGCGGAGCGCTTCGAAATAGTTTTTTTGTCCCACCCCAGACTGTTCTGAAAAAATCCGATTCCCGGTAGGCATTCAGGTGATCTTCAGAGTCCCAGTGCGAATACGTAAAAAACACACAGGAATCCGCCTCGTCTCTCAGTAACTGCACATGTGAACAGCCAGAAAAAGTCTTAATTGTGTCACTACTGGCGGAAAAAGTTTTCAGGAAGTCTGAAACCTTACTTTCTTCGAATTCCATTTTTACAATTCGGATGATCATATGCCTTATTCCACACCATTTACCCAGTCCACCACCTTGCCAAGGGACTGTTGATTGATCACGGAGAGGTACTGGGCTTTCTTGCCTGACGCACGCAGGGCTTTGATGATCATGCCCTGGAGATTTGGACGTTTGCTCTCAGGCCCGCTGCCGGGGCCAATCCCGCCACCAAACTCAACAACAAGATCCACATCGTCAGCAAATGCCTGTTGAAGATTTGAATACCACAGAACCGGGTGGAACAGTTGAAAAAACAAACCCGCCCGGATGCTGGCAGGATCCGCATCATGGAATGCACCTGTGAAATTAGACAAGACCTTGACATCAGTCTCTGCAAACTCAGCCGTTTCCAGTACCTTGCGGTAAAGCTGTGCCGCCTTGACCATATAATACGTATGAAATGCACCTTCGGTTTTCAAGCGGACGGGACGTTTGCGTTCAAAATTCTCCTGAACGTATTGCTCCGCTTTTTCCAGGTCTTCGCCACGACCACCAATGACTGTCTGCATAGGCAAATTGTTACCGGCAATTGCGCAATGATATCGTTCGGCTATGGGGCGGATACTATCAATATCCATCGGGAAAGCAGTCATCTCACCTTCACCATGGGTCCCCATCAATTCACCGCGCTTTTGTACCAGTTTCAATGCGCTTTCGAAACTCAGCACGTTGGCGGCAACCAGTGCAGAGTATTCACCGAGGCTGTGCCCAGCTGCGATCACCGGTTTGAATTGGTTGTCAGTCAATTCCCTGAAAACCTCCAGGCAGGCATAGGAGTGGGTCAACAGGGCGGGTTGCGTGTAGCGGGTCAGGTTGAGCTTGTTTTCAGGGTCGTTAAAACTCAGCTCGGCGATATCGTAACCGAGGACATCACCGGCCTGTTCGTAGACCCGTCTGGCGGTAGCGTGTTCATTGAAGAGGTCGCCGCCCATACCAACATACTGTGAACCCTGTCCGGGGAAGACAAATAAAACGTTTTGCTCGCTAGTCAACACAGCTCTCGCACCAAGGAAATTGAGGGATAGGAAGAATAGCTAGCGGCACCTTTGAAAGCAAGTCCTGGGCCCGTTGGGTGTGTAACTCGCTACGCACGTTTTTTAGCTCCAATTGGTGCCACGAACCTCCAGTCTCGCACAATTCGCTGGGTGTTGGGTGTACCTCCTGAGACCTCCAAAAACATGGACGTTTTTGAAGAGCGTACAAGGATGTATTCACAGCGTGTCTCAGGAGGTACACCCAGCATCCAGCGAATCCCCACTGGAGCGAATGGACTAGTAATTGGTTTCAAAATTGTCGTGGCCCAACTTTGGCGCCAAAGCGCCGCATCAGGAGTTGGGTACCTCCTCCAGAGACTCGCCACAAGTATGTCCCTATAGGCTCTTCAAAAACATCCCTGTTTTTGGAGGTCTCTGGAGGAGGCACCCAACCCCTGCTGCTAGATTGTGCATTGCCGATGGCACCAGAGGCGCGTATATCATTATGCACCCAACGGGGTATGAGGTCATCGCGCAAACGTTTACATTTATCTTGCTGTTTTTTCATTAAAAACATTGCTTAAATCATGCAAAACGTGTAACTTGCGCGCGCTTGCCCTGAACATAAGCATTCGGGCTATCTAATTGGAATCCATCGTGATAAATAAGCTCAGAAATATTGCCATCATCGCCCATGTAGATCATGGTAAAACAACGCTGGTCGATCAGTTGTTGCAGCAATCCGGAACCCTGGGTGAGCATGCAGCTACCCTTGATCGCGCCATGGATTCCAATGAGCTGGAAAAAGAACGCGGCATTACCATTCTTTCAAAAAATACCGCGATCACCTGGACCAAGGACGAAGAACAATACCGTATCAATATCGTCGATACCCCGGGCCATGCGGATTTTGGCGGTGAGGTCGAACGTATCCTGAGCATGGTGGATTCCGTATTGTTGCTGGTGGATGCGGTTGATGGTCCAATGCCACAAACCCGTTTTGTAACCCAGAAAGCATTTGAGATGGGCTTTCGGCCCATCGTTGTGATCAACAAGGTTGACCGTGACGGCGCGCGACCCCACTGGGTGCTGGACCAGACATTTGAATTATTTGACAAGCTGGGCGCCAGCGACGAGCAACTGGATTTCCCGGTGGTCTATGCCTCGGCCCTGCAGGGTTATGCCGGTCTTGAGGACGACGTCCGCGAAGGCGATATGACACCGTTGTTTGAAACCATTTTGAATGAGGTAAATCCACCCAAGGTAGATCTGGACGGCCCCTTTCAGATGCGTGTAACAACCCTGGATTACAACACCTATGTCGGTGTTATCGGGATTGGCCGTATACAACGTGGCAGTGTCAAGCCCAACCAACGTATCACCGCTATCGATCGTCATGGTGAACAACGCAACGCGCGTATTCTTCAGGTACTGGGGTTCCGTGGCCTGGAGCGTGTAGAGGTCAGCCAGGCCAATGCAGGTGATATCATCGCCGTAACCGGTGTGGAAAACCTGGGTATATCGGATACCCTGTGTAACCGCGATACCGTTGAAGCATTGCCGCCTCTGACCGTGGATGAACCCACCATCAGCATGACGTTCCGTGTCAACAAGTCTCCGTTTGCGGGTCTTGAAGGCAAGTACCTGACCAGCCGTCAGTTACGTGAACGTCTGCTGCGTGAAGCCAGTCATAACGTGGCTCTGCGTATTGAAGAAACCGAAGACGCTGAAAGATTCCGGGTATCGGGCAGAGGTGAGTTACACCTGTCTATCCTGATTGAAACCATGCGGCGTGAAGGCTATGAAATGGCCATCTCCAGACCGGAGGTTATCCTTCACCATGAAGACGATGGAATTCAGGAACCCTATGAAACCCTGGTTGTAGATCTCGAATCCGACTATCAGGGTGGGGTGATGGAACGTCTCGGACAACGCCGCGGCGTCATCCAGGACATGCAACCCGATGGCAAAGGCCGCATCCGGATGGATTACATTATTCCGGCGCGCGGATTGATCGGCTTTCAGTCTGAGTTCCGTACCGTGACCGCCGGAACCGGTTTGCTGTTTCACACTTTTGAGAAGTATGGCCCTTATAACCCGGTACCGATATCAACCCGTAATAACGGTGTTCTGATTTCCAACAGCACCGGTAAGTCCGTTGCCTATGCGCTATTCAACCTGCAGGAACGTGGTCGCATGATTATTGAAGCCGGTGTTGATGTTTATGAGGGACAGCTGATCGGTGTCCATAACCGGGGTAATGATCTCACCGTCAACCCATTAAAAGCGAAACAGCTGACCAATATCCGCACCGTCATCAAGGATGATAATGTACTGCTGGCCGCACCGAACATCATGACGCTGGAGCAGTCACTGGAGTTCATCCAGGACGATGAACTGGTCGAGGTGACACCCAAGTCCATACGTATCCGCAAGCTTCACCTGAAAGAACACGAACGCAAGGCGGCAGGCCGGAGTGCAAAAAAACAGGAAGTCTGAACGACTGCTGCAATATGCGGGTCAGTGTCATGTCAAGCCTATAGTGTAGGTGACTCGTACTAAATTCTGAAAGCGATCACTGCTGTCCCAGGTTTTGACCCAGCAGTCTTTGCAGACGATTGATGTGTTTCTTTTTATAACCGGACTTCAATTTGATTTCAAAATGATCCGGAATGGCAGTATCCAGCTTGATATCCAGATTGATGATCCTGCCACGGCGAGATACTAACAGGGTCGTTTCCTCTCCAGGACGAAAACTGGTCATAAAGCTGTTCAGCGTATCCGCTATTAATCTCTCATCACCAATAGCCAATATTTCATCTCCGGGTATCAGACCCGCATCAAAGCCACCACTGCTGGAAAGAACAGCCTTAACGACCATACCCGATTTACTCTTATCCCAGAATACGCCAAGGCCACTCACCGCTGGTTCGCCATTTGGCTCTTCTGCAGAATCGGGTTTGAGACGATCGAGCTTCAGTCCGTACCAATCCAGTGCATCATCGACATCAAGCTCGGCTGTCGTGGTCAACAAAGACCGAAGAAACTCTCCTGCTTCGGGCCCGCCAATATCAACCACGACATTTTCAAATGCGTCACTGTCATAGGGTTTGCTGGAATACAAACTGTACATTTCCCGCATGACTTCATCCAGGTCATGACGGTTTTTACTCTTCTTCCTGAGATATGTATCCAGTACAAAACCGATGACCGCACCTTTTGTGTAATAACTGATGCTGCTGTTGACCGAGTTCGAGCTGGGCTGGTATTGACGAATCCAGGCATCGATAGATTCTTCGGTAACCGGGCGCATCGACCTGCCCGGGGTGGATTCAAGACGGTAGATATCTCTGGCCAGCAGATCCAGGTATTCCTTGGGTTTAATCAGACCGGCACGTGACATCAGCAGGTTGTCGTAGTAACTGGTCAATCCTTCTGCCAGCCACAACTGACCGGTATATTGTTCAGTTTGATAGTCAATATCAGCCAGTTCAGCAGGCCGCATGTGGCGTACATTCCAGACATGAAAAAACTCATGCGTCACGACACCTAACCACTTGATATAGTCATCCCGATTGCGCATCTGCCGACGACCGGCCATGATGACCGTACTGTGGTCATGCTCAAGACCACCTTTGGCTTCAGCAATAAAATTCAGGAACCAGAATGGTTTTCTGAGCGGATTGGTGTCCCAGAAAAACTGGGTCTCAACAACAATTTTTTCCACATCCCGGGCTGCCTGTTCGCCATCCCAGAATTCATTTTCACCAACATTCAGCAATACATAGCCCTGATTCCCGGAAGTGAAGCGATAGACAGTTGCTCTGGCCACAACGACAGGGTTATCGACCAGTTCATCGTAGTCTTCTGCCTGGTATCCCCCGCCTTGGGGTGCCTTCGACAGGGCGGTGAATACAGACCCCCTGTCCACATCAGCAACAATATCCAATAACTGCGGCAATTCGCGACTCTGCGTCGTATACAGAAATACCGATGCACCATTGATGAGTGAAAACGCCCCACTCGCCCAACTGCTCTGGACACTGATTTCCGGGGTATGCACCTCATATTCGACGATCAGCGCACCGGTTTGACCGGTATCGACCTGCCAGCGGTCCTTGCTGATTTTCTGCACAGGCAGTTTGTTTCCCTCACCGGAAACTGCAGAAATACGATTTACATTAACCGCATAATTCCGAATCAGGTAAGACCCGGGCGTCCAGTTTGGCATGATCAACTCGGTCACAGGGCTGCTGACCGGAAATTCAGAACGCACCAGGAAGAGTTGTTCCCCTTTGTCTGGAAAACTCAGTGTATGGTGTACCGCATCGCTTGCCGCTGCCACACCCGATAGCAACATCATGGCGAGGAAACTTATAGTTACAAAATGCGGTGACTCAGCAAGCAACCGCGATGGTGTGGCAAACAGCAATCGCATCTATTTCAGCTTTTCAAACTTGCTGACAATCAGCATGGAGAGTTCCAGGGCCTGCTCATAGTTAAGACGTGGATCAACGATTGATTTGTAAGCGCGTGCCAGATCGGCTTCCCCCAAGTTTCTTGCACCACCGGTACATTCTGTGACATCTTCACCCGTAAGCTCCAGGTGCGCTCCACCGAGATGTGAGTCGTGCTGGTCATGGAGCTCGATAGCTGTCTCCATTTCACTCATGATATTGCGGAAACGACGGGTCTTGATACCGGATGCGGTGGTTTCTGTATTGCCATGCATCGGGTCACATACCCACAAAACCGGGGAACCCGTATCCTGCGCTGCCCTGATTAATGGCGGCAATTTCGATTCGATCTCAGACGCACCCATTCTGTGGATCAGCACCATACGTCCCGGCTCAGATTCAGGGTTGAGTATTTCAAGCAAGCGTTGCAGCTGCGTAGCAGTCGCACTCGGACCTATCTTGATACCAACAGGGTTGCGTATGCCTCTGAAATATTCGACGTGTGCGCCGTCAATTTCCGCAGTGCGCATACCAATCCATGGAAAATGAGTAGACAGGTCAAACCAGCCATCCTGGCGTGGCACTTGTCGGGTTGAAGCCTGCTCATAATGAAGGTGTAAGGCCTCGTGTGACGTATAAAAATCCACCCGTTTAAGAACACCTGCCCTTCTTCCCGAGATGGTTTCCATAAAATTGACCGCGCGGCCAAGGCTGTCTGCCAGGCGCTGGAACTCTTCGGCCAACGGTGAATGTTGAACCCAACTCAGGTTCCAGTACTCCGGGTGATGCAAATCGGCAAAACCACCATCCACCAGAGAACGGACAAAATTCATTGTCATCGAGGACATGGCATGACCCTCGATCAAACGGTGTGGATCAGGCCGTCTTCCCTCAGGTGTGAATTCAACCGAATTCACCAGGTCACCACGGTAGCTGGGCAAGGTCACGCCATCCCGGGTCTCGGTATCAGATGAACGTGGCTTGGCATACTGCCCGGCAAAACGGCCAACCCTGACCACCGGTTTCTGCAAGCCATGTGTCAAAGCCAGGCTCATTTGCAAAAGCACCTTTAAGCGGTTGGTGATGACTTCTGAATTACATTCGGCAAAGCTCTCAGCACAATCACCACCCTGCAAAAAGAACCGGTCACCGGCCTGGGCCTGTGCAATCTGTTCTTTCAATGACAGGATTTCCCAAGACGTCACCAGCGGTGGCAAGCCTGCCAATTTTTCGATCGACGCCTGAAGCGCTGCCTGGTCGGGGTAATTTGCCTGCTGCTTGGCCTCGTGTTTCTGCCACGAAGCCGGTTGCCAGCCATTCTCCCCGGCAGAATTGTCCGGGTTTTCTGTTTCCTGATTCATTGTTAAATTCTCACTTGTTAGGTTTTTGTGGCCAAGTATCGGTGTTTAGGCTGACGATAAACTATCCACAAAGTCGACAGACCCAGTCCAACATACCAGATCATCGTCCACCATGGCATGCTCAAACTCAGGAAAGACCATACGACTTCGGCACAGGTTCCGGAACCCCTGAGGACAGTTGAAAGCATCTCTGTAATAGGGAAGTTGTCCAGCATGTAATTCAAGCCGGGACCACATTCAGGTACCTCATCGGCGGGTAAACTCTGTAACCAGATATGTCGACTGGCGATCAAAACGCCAACCGTCGCGCTCAGGGCAAAAACCCATGCATAAATCCGTAGCCAGATTCCCTTCGGGTTCACTATGACTGCCAATAGGGCAAGAACCCCCATCGAGAAAAACACAACACGCTGGAAAACACACAATGGACAAGGGTCAAGATAATCGACGTACTGGTTGTACATTGCAAAGCCCAACAGCGATGCGCAACAAAAGAGGAGAAACAAATTCCATTTTCGAGGTGTGATCTTGTTCAACATTTCAATTCCATGTATTTGCCGCAAACACGACAGTTATAGTCAATTTCACTGCTATAATTTAAGCAATTCCTTTCAGGGTGTGACTGTAACCTAATGAACACAAAATTTGCACAATTAAAGACACAATTAAGCGCAGAAATAAGAGCTCCCAGGGGCACCGAAATCAGCTGTAAAGGCTGGCATCAGGAAGCGGCAATGCGCATGCTGATGAACAACCTCGATCCTGACGTCGCTGAAAAGCCTGAGGAACTGATCGTTTACGGTGGCACCGGCAAAGCTGCCCGTAACCATGAGTGCCTGGAAAAGATTATTTCCACGCTCCTGCGTCTTGAAAATGATGAGACCCTGTTGATCCAGAGCGGTAAACCAGTGGGGGTTTTCCGCACCCATGAAGAAGCACCGCGGGTGCTGATCGCAAATTCCAACCTGGTTCCCCGTTGGGGCAATTGGGATGTTTTCCGTGATCTTGAGAAAAAGGGTCTGACCATGTATGGCCAGATGACAGCCGGTTCCTGGATTTATATTGGATCGCAGGGCATCGTGCAAGGCACCTATGAGACCTTCGCCGAGTGCGCCAAGCAACATTTTAAAGGGAGTCTGAAAGGTAGCCTGACCGTTACCGCCGGTCTCGGTGGTATGGGTGGCGCGCAGCCCCTGGCCTGCACCATGAATGAAGGCAACTGTCTGGCGGTGGAAGTGGATCCCTTGCGCATACAGCGTCGTGTGGAGACCGGTTATTGTGACCGCATGGCCAAAAGCCTTGATGAGGCGCTGGAAATTTTTGAAAATTCAGAGGGGCCGGTATCGGTGGGTTTGCTTGGTAATATTGCAGAAGTTTTGCCTGAGATGGTACGTCGCGATATCGTTCCGGACATTGTGACCGACCAGACTTCCGCCCATGATTTGCGTGAAGGCTATATACCCGTGGGTTACTCGCTCGAAGCTGCCGCGGCTTTGCGGCAATCTGACCCGGAATCCTATGACAACAAAGTACTGGATTCCATGGTTTTGCACGTACGCGCGATCCTCGATCTGAAAGCACGTGGTGCCATTTGCTTTGATTATGGCAATAATCTGAGGGGACAGGTTGCGGATTTCCGTAATATGCCGGAAGCATTTGATTTCCCTGGGTTTGTGCCAGCCTACATACGACCATTGTTCTGTCGTGGTGCAGGACCTTTCCGCTGGGCGGCATTGTCCGGTGACCCGGAGGATATTCGTGTCACTGACGAGGCGATCCTTGAACTGTTTCCTGAAAAGGCCGCCCTTCGTCGCTGGATCGAAAAAGCCCAGGAGCTAATCAGTTTCCAGGGCTTACCGGCAAGGATTTGCTGGCTGGAATACGGAGAACGTGCAAAAGCAGCACTAAAATTTAATGAACTGGTACGTGAAGGTAAAATTTCGGCACCTATTGTTATCGGCCGTGACCACCTGGATGCCGGCTCAGTGGCTTCACCCAATCGTGAAACTGAATCCATGAAGGACGGTTCTGACGCAATCGCCGACTGGCCATTACTGAATGCCATGCTGAACACTGCCTGTGGTGCCAGTTGGGTATCCATTCATCATGGTGGTGGTGTTGGTATTGGTTATTCACAGCACGCTGGTATGGTCTGCGTGGCTGATGGAACCGAAGAAGCAGACAGGCGTTTGCAACGGGTATTGACTGCAGATCCAGGCACCGGTGTCATGCGTCATGCGGATGCGGGTTATCAGGATGCCGTAGACATTGCCAATGAAAGAGGCGTCGACCTACCCATGATTAACGGCGAGTAATGCCCATGAGCACACCTTATATTCGTCTGGATCACCTGTATGCGGATCTGGATAAGAGCATGTCGCAGTTACGACAGCAGCACCAACCTGTTCAACAATCACGTAAGATCGTTGAAGCAGCTTTGCTTGACGGTGAAGCGCACTACGGTATCAACACCGGCTTTGGCGTGTTGGCCAACAAACGTATCACAAGCGAAGACCTGACCACCCTGCAGAAAAACATACTTTTGAGTCATGCCTGTGGCATGGGTGAACCAATACCACCGGAAATCACCCGACTCATGCTGCAACTTAAGATTCATTCACTCAGCCTGGGGTACTCGGGTGTCTCCGAGGAGACCTTCATGCAACTCCTGAAAATGGAAGAGCAGGATGTATTGCCGTGGATTCCGAGTCGTGGCAGCGTGGGTGCATCCGGCGATCTCGCACCCCTGGCTCATATGTGTCTGCCTTTAATTGGTCGCGGCGAGGTATGGGACAAGAACCGGTCTGCCAGGATTCCGGCGGAAGCGGTACTGGAGGCAAAAGGCATAGTACCGATCAGTCTACAGGCAAAAGATGGCCTGGCCCTGATCAATGGCACGCAAATGATGGCTGCCTATGGTGCATTTGTGCTTGAACGCACACTCAACTTGCAACGTGAAGCGGATTTGCTGGCTGCTATGAGCCTCGAAGCATTGCAAGGCAGTGCCTCTCCCTTTGATGAAAGAATTCACGCCATCAGGCCTCACCATGGTCAGCAGATAGTTGCATCCAATATCAGGAAATTGCTGGAAGGAAGTGAAATCATGGCTTCACACCGCGACTGCGGCAAGGTCCAGGACCCTTACAGTCTGCGTTGTGTACCCCAGGTGCATGGAGCCAGCAGAGACGCGCTGGATTATGCCCGCAAATGTATCGAAATCGAATTGAACTCGGTCACCGACAACCCGCTGGTATTCGAGCAGGGTGATATTATTTCCGGTGGGAATTTTCATGGCCAACCGCTGGCACTTGCGATGGACTTTGCAGCCATCGCACTGGCTGAACTGGGCAGCATTTCTGAACGACGTACTTACCTGTTGCTGGAAGGTCATGACGGATTGCCCAAGCTGCTGATGCAGGATACCGGTGTGAACTCCGGATTTATGATGCCGCAATATACCGCAGCCGCCCTGGTTTCTGAAAACAAGATCCTTTGTCACCCGGCCAGTGTGGATTCAATCCCGACCAGCCTCGGACAGGAAGACCATGTCAGCATGGGTTCAATCAGCGCTTTCAAACTTCTGATGGTATTGAGAAATGTAGAGCGGGTCCTTGCAGTCGAATTATTGACATCTGCACAAGCGCTGGACTTCCGCAGTTCATTCTCACCCGGTCACGGTGTTGCACATTCGCACAAGGTGATGCGAAAAGAGATTAAACATGCAGTCAAAGATTATGAAGTGAAAAGTGATCTCGATATGTGCGCACAAATATTACGTGACGGGACCCTGTTGAATGCAGTCGAAAATGAGTTTGGTTCTCTAAACTAGTGACGGTTCTACGTAATATTGGTCAACTCGCCACCTGCCCTTCCGATTCGGCGCAGCAGGATGCCGGCTTGATAAACGCTGCGGCACTGGTTTTTGAGGATAAACGGATTGTTTGGGTGGGGCATGAACTGCAATTGCCCGAAGCGTATGTTGATCTGGAATCCATCGACTGTGGCAACAGACTGGTCATCCCTGGCTTGATTGATTGCCATACCCACCTTTGCTTTGGTGGTTGGCGTGGTGATGAGTTTGAAATGCGTCTGCAAGGTCGCAGTTATCAGGAAATCGCGGCAGCTGGCGGAGGTATCCGCAGTACCGTTGCTGCCACCCGTTCAGAAACCTCCGAACAGCTGTTCGAGAAGGCCTTACACGCGCTCGAAGGCATTCTGGACCTGGGTGTTACCACGCTTGAGTGCAAATCAGGCTACGGACTGGAATCCACCGCTGAGTTGAAGCAGTTAAAGGTATACCGTCAACTGGATGAACATCAGCCGGTTGATCTTGTACCGACCTTTCTGGGTGCACACATGGTGCCGGATGAGTATCAGCACCAACGCGATGCCTATATACGCTTGCTTTGTGAAGTGATGATCCCCTTGGTAAGTGAACAAAAACTCGCACAATTCTGTGACGTGTTCATTGAAAAAGGTGCATTCAGCATAGACGAGGCAAGGGAAATTCTCGGATCTGCCAAGCAGGCAGGACTGGGGCTGAAAGTTCATGCTGATCAGCTCAGTAGTGGTGGCGGTGCACAACTGGCAGCGTCGTTGGGGGCAGTATCAGCGGAACACCTTGAGTATGCCGATGAGGATGGTATCAGGGCGCTGGCGGATTCCGGCACAGTCGCTGTCAGCCTGCCACTGGCATCGCTCTATCTGCGTGAACCTTATATGCCCGCCCGCAAGATGCTCAAGGCCGGTGTCAGGGTGGCGGTAGCAACAGATTTCAATCCCGGTTCTGCACCCAGTTACCATCTGCCCCTGGCCATGACCCTGGCCTGTATCAATCAGCAGATGACACCGCAGGAAGTTTTGATGGGCGCCACGACCATAGCAGCCAGGGCAGTAGCTGCAGAACTACATGTTGGCTCCTTACTACCGGGATATACTGCCGACATCGCTGTTATTGATGCACCATCTCTAAATCAATGGCTTTATCACTTCATTGCTAATGCATGTTGCGGGGTAATCAAATCCGGAAAGTGGATAAAGAGACCCGCTTAAAAATGTCCATAAACTGACAGTCTGTTATCCCTGCCTTCTCTTGTGGTGTTTTTATTCGAAATGATTCGCATTTAATTGATCTAGATTATGTATGTCGCGGTTAAAGATGCTTTACAATACACTCTGTTAATGAGAATAACTCTCATTTAGGCTTTAGAGATAAATATGACACTTGCAGATCTGGCCCCCGGTGACACCGCCAACCTGGATAAAATTGATACCCAGGATCCTGGCGTCATCCGATTGATGATACTTGGGATGGTTGAGGACATTACTGTCCGCATGGAAAACATCGCGATTGGCGGAGACCCCCTGGAAGTCGGGTTCTTTGGTAGTTCTATTTCTTTGCGTAAAGAACAGGCGCGCCACTTCAAGGTAACCCGGATAACAACCAGTGACTGAAAGAACTGAGGTCAAAGTACCTATCAGTGGTATTGGCATCAGGCACAAAGCAAGAGCATCCATAGCGCTCATTGGCAATCCAAATGCCGGCAAGAGCACCCTGTTCAATCGTTTAACCGGTCTTCGTCAAACGACCGGAAATTTCCCGGGTGTTACGGTAGAGAAACACCAGGGTACGGTAGAACTGACTCAAAGCGCCTTCAACCTGATTGACCTACCGGGTATATACAGCCTGGATGGGACTTCGACCGATGAACGCATCGCCGTCGATGTCACGCTGGGTCGTGTGCCCGGTACACAACGTCCTTCCGGGCTTCTCGTGGTAATCGATGCCACGCATATTTATCAAGGTCTTTACCTGCTGGAACAGTTGTTGGAACTACAACTACCCACCATGGTTGCCTTGACGATGATCGATGCGGCCAAGGCGAACGGCATCACTATTGACACCGATGCGCTGCAAAACGCACTCGGTGGTATACCCGTGTACCCGGTCAGCAGTATCAGCGGTCATGGTCTGGATGAACTGAAGGACGGCCTTGAACACCTCACATCCATCATCTGCCCACCGATTCCTGCTTCATGGCCTGAGCTCAGCGAGACCGCCCAACAATTATCACAACAACTAGGTGAAGACTGGCAACGCATTGATGTCATTCAGGCCTTGTTGCAGACACACCCGGACTATGCCGGCAGACTGGGAAACCAGTTAGGTTCTGAATCAGTTGCCAAGCTCCGTTTGGAGTTATTCGGAGAAGACCCGCCAGCGGCCGTCGAGGCACGTCGGCGTTATCAATGGGTAAAGGGTGTTATTGGCGAGATACAGGAACAAGCGCCCCTGTATAGCAAAGTTGGGGCACGCGTGATTCGTTGGACCAACCGGCCCTGGCCGGCCACCCTGCTTTTTTTCGCCGTACTCTTATTGGTATTCCAGGCCGTATTTACCTGGGCCACGCCAATGATGGATCTCATCGACGGTGCCAGTTCAGACCTGGGTCGCTGGATAGTTGGGCAGATGGGTGACAATGCACTGAGCAGCTTTCTGGCAGACGGGGTCATTGCCGGTGTGGGCAGCGTCATTATATTTTTGCCGCAGATTCTCATCCTGTTCCTGTTCATTATTATTCTCGAGGATACGGGTTATCTTGCACGGACATCGTTCCTGATGGACCGCGTGATGCGCACCGTTGGACTATCCGGGCAATCCGTCATACCCATGTTATCCAGTTTTGCATGTGCCGTACCATCGATCATGGCCACCCGTGTCATACCTGATCGCCGCGACCGTATAGCCACAATCCTCGCGGCACCGTTTATGACCTGTTCAGCCAGGTTACCCATCTATGCCCTTTTGATTGCCGCTTTTGTACCCAATGAATCGATAGGATTGTTGAACCTGCAGGGCCTGGTCTTGTTCGGCCTTTATCTACTGGGCATTTTGGGCGGACTGGGAACCGCCAGGATGCTCAAATCCTCTGCATTGAAAGGGCCGAAACCGCAATTCATGCTGGCTTTGCCTGAATTCCGTATGCCCAATTTACAAACTGTTGCCATCAAGCTTTTTGATCGTGCACGGATTTTTCTCAAACGTGCAGGCACGGTGATTTTTGTAGTAGCCATAATGGTTTGGACACTTGCCTACTTCCCTCGTATGGAGACCACGGAGTACCTGGCCGGTACTGCTGTTACAGAATCCACAGACCAGGAAAGCACAGAAAACTCCAGGGCAGCCGCGCAAATGGAGCAGAGCTGGCTTGGCCGCATTGGTCGAACCATTGAGCCCGTCTTCAAACCACTGGGCTGGGATTGGCGGGTTTCATCAGCAGTCGTTGCCGGTTTTCCGGCGCGCGAAGTCGTTGTTGCGGTCATGGGTACGATTTATGCAGTTGGTTCTGACGCTGACGAGCAAAACCTGTCCGAGAAACTAAGGTCTGCCACATGGCCCGATGGCAGGTTGATTTTCACCTTGCCAATGGTGCTGGGTTTGCTGGTCTTCTATGCATGGTGCTTACAGTGTGCTGCAACCCTGGCAACTATTAAAAGGGAAACCAATAGCTGGCGCTGGCCAATTTTCGCCTGGGTTTATATGACCAGCATCGGTTATCTCGGCGCATTGATCATCTACCAGTTAGGTAGCTTGATATAGAACATTACAATATTGACCCAAACTGAACTAGATTAGGTTTCCAACTAAGGTTTTCACATCAGTAGTGTGCGTGGCGGTATGGGGTATCGATATTCGGGACACGCTCGAGCCATCCCTGGGCGCTCGGTAATTTGTTCCCGACAAATTACGGTCCCGAATACCGCCACCCCACACCACCCGATTAACGGTGTGCCAACTCACAGCGATACTGACGCTCCGCGCGCATCTGATGGTTTGTCTGTTTGGGTGACCTCGGAGCGCCGAAGAAGCGGACCGTTAGGGGTGAAATGGACACGACTGCAGGGATGCAGGAGGTAGAGCCATGCCGGGAGCAATTGCCGATGACGTCCATTTCAGGCCGTCCAGGGCGGGATGCCCTGTGAGGCCGACCCCGTTAAGACGGTTCGAAGCTGAGGGAAGCCCGCAGGGCCGTGGAGTCGGGAACCCAAACAGACAAACCATCGGACGGGTGCCGCACATCGCTGAATTTGCAGGACTCAACGCTTGCGCATAACGTTTTTGGAAGTCACATTGATCTCGTGGGTAACAAGTTACCCACCCTACGAAGTCACGTTGATTTTGTGGGTAGCAAGTTACCCACCGGGGTTGCAAAAAAAAGCCCGGTAAAAACCGGGCTTTTTTCATATGTTTATACAGTCAAACAATTATTCGGCGTCAGCCTCGTCATCCAAACGTGGACGATCAACCAACTCGACATAAGCCATGGGAGCCTTGTCACCAGTGCGGTGTCCGCATTTCATAATACGCAGATAACCACCCGGGCGTTCTACATAACGTGGTCCCAGTTCATCAAACAATTTACCTACCGTGGTCTTACTGCGTAAACGATCGAAGGCCAGACGACGATGGGCAACGCTGTCTTCCTTGGCAATTGTCAAAAGCGGCTCCGCTACACGACGTAGCTCTTTTGCCTTGGGTACCGTGGTCTTAATAATCTCATGCTCAAACAGCGAGTTTGCCATATTACGGAACATGGCCTTCCTGTGACTGCTATTGCGATTAAGCTTACGACCTGATTTTTGGTGACGCATATCTAGTTCCTATTTCTTTGTACTGGTCAGACAAATGAATCAAGAGTCAGCCAATGCGGCCGGTGGCCAATTTTCAAGTTTGGTACCCAATGACAGCTCATGCTGAGCCAGCACATCCTTGATTTCAGTCAGTGACTTCTTACCAAGGTTGGGCGTTTTCAATAATTCTACTTCGGTTCTCTGTACGAGATCGCCGATGTACAAAATACTTTCTGCTTTCAGACAATTGGCTGAACGAACCGTCAGCTCGAGGTCATCGATAGGACGAAGCAGTACTGGATCAATTTCCAGTGATTTCTCTTCTTCCACGATCTCGGTGCGAGCTTTGAAGTCGACAAACACGGCCAACTGGTCAGCCAGAATGTTAGCAGCCATCTTGACTGCAGCTTCACAATCCATGGTGCCGTTGGTTTCAACGTCGAGGATCAGTTTGTCCAGATCGGTACGCTGTTCAACACGTGCAGTTTCGACACTGTATGAAACGCGTCTTACAGGACAATATGAAGCATCCAGCATCAAGCGGCCAATTGGTCGGCTTTCTTCTTCGTTGACCAACAACTGGTTTGCTGCCTGGTAGCCAACACCACGACGCACTTTCAACTGCATGTTGATGCTGCCACTCTTTGAAAGAGTGCAGATCAAGTGATCCGGGTTAACAATTTCAACATTGTGATCCACCTGGATATCGCCGGCAGTAACCGGGCCCTGACCTTTCTTGCTCAGTGTCAGAACGGCTTCTTCACGTTCAAACATGCGCAAAGCCACACCCTTGAGGTTCAGCAGGACTTCGATGATATCTTCCTGCAAACCCTCAACCGCTGTGTACTCGTGTAACACGCCGTCAATTTCGACTTCGACAATGGCGTAGCCGGGAATCGAAGACAACAATACACGACGTAAAGCGTTGCCCAGAGTATGCCCGAAGCCGCGCTCTAATGGTTCAAGTGCAATACGCGCACGGTTTTCGTTGATCTCATCAACACCAACCGCTCTAGGCCTTAACATGCTTTCAATCACATCCATCATGGGATGTACCTCACTCAATAGTTAATCTGTTTAAATTTTCCCGCCAAAAACAGGCAGGAAAATCAGGGCATTACTTGGAATAGAGCTCAACAATCAAACTTTCATTGATGTCAGCCGGTAAATCACTACGATCCGGGTAGTCCTTGTAGGTACCTTCCAGTTTATCGTTGTTGACTTCCATCCATACTGCAACCAAATCCATTTCCTGGCTTAGTGTGACCGCCTCTTTAACGCGAAGCTGGTTTTTGGCCTTTTCAGCAATGCTGACGATATCACCTGGTTTTGCCTGGTATGAAGGTATGTTGACCTGACTGCCATTTACATGGATCGACTTATGAGAAACCAGTTGCCGTGCCTGGGCACGTGTAACTGCGAAACCCATACGGTAGACCACGTTGTCAAGACGGCTTTCCAGCAGTCGTAACAGGTTTTCACCGGTAGCGCCTTTCTGCCCATCTGCCTTCTTGTAGTAGTTGTGAAACTGCTTTTCAAGAAGACCGTAGGTACGGCGAACTTTCTGTTTTTCACGTAACTGCATCGCATAATCTGACAAACGCTGACGCCGTGAAGCACCATGTTGTCCGGGAACCTGATTCAGTTTGCACTTGGATTCGATCCCACGTGCAGGACTTTTCAGACCCAGATCCACACCTTCGCGACGCGCGAGTTTGCAGGTTGGTCCAATATATCTAGCCATTTCTAAAACTCCTAAACGCGACGTTTCTTAGGCGGACGACAGCCATTATGTGGAATCGGCGTAACGTCAACTATGTTAGTGATTTTGTAACCCAGCGCATTAAGCGCACGAACAGATGATTCGCGCCCGGGACCAGGTCCCTTAATGCGAACTTCAAGGTTCTTCAGGCCAAATTCAAGCGCGGTTTTACCCGCGACATCTGCTGCAACCTGTGCGGCAAACGGCGTACTCTTACGTGAACCACGGAAACCGGCACCGCCGGATGTGGCCCAGGAAAGAACATTACCCTGCCTGTCACTGAGTGTAATAATCGTATTGTTAAAAGAAGCATGTACGTGGGCGATGCCATCGACCACGACCTTTTTAACCTTCTTTTTAGCTTTTGTATTTGGCTTTGCCATTTAGTATTCCACCTAAAACCGCTTAACGCTTGATCGGACGCCGGGGACCCTTACGGGTACGGGCGTTCGTTTTTGTACGTTGGCCACGCACCGGTAAACCACGGCGATGGCGCAGACCACGATAACAACCGAGATCCATCAGTCGTTTGATATTCATTGCTACTTCACGTCGCAAATCACCTTCAACGGCGAGTTTTGCCACTTCGGAGCGAATACCCTCGACTTCAGACTCTGTGAGGTCTCTCATTTTTGTGCCAGGCACCACTTTGGCTGCCTCGCAAATCTGTAAGGCCCGTGTGCGTCCGACCCCGTAAATTGTGGTCAACGCAACCCATGCGTGCTTCTGATCTGGTATGTTGACTCCCGCTATGCGAGCCATACTACGTACTCCTACTGTTGGTACTGCTTAACGTAAACAGTACATTATATCGAATCAGCTTATCCGGTAAAAGCTGCAATTCACTTAATGGCGAATTGATTCAGCCTTGTCTTTGCTTATGCTTCTTGTCAGAGCAGATGACGAATACCACGCCCCTGCGTCGAACAATCTTGCAATTCCGGCAAATCTTTTTTACTGAAGCTTGCACCTTCATTGCAGCTCTCCTTAGATAACAAAGGCGGTGACGCTGTTCCGGCGAACCGGTCTGGCGCATCCCGCCAACAAACTACATGACCTTGGCCATGACCTCGAAAATTCTTTTATTTGCGTACCACACCTGAACGTCCATAGGACTTCAAGTTTGCCTTCTTCATCAGGTTGTCATATTTGTGCGATATCAAATGTGCCTGCACCTGGGCAATAAAGTCCATGATAACAACCACAACGATCAATACCGAAGTACCACCAAAATAGAATGGCACCGCCCAAACGACCCTGAGAATATCCGGTAACAGACACACTGCCACCAGGTATAAAGAACCAACCATCGTTAACCTGGTTAGTACATTATCAATATAATCGGCTGTATGACGACCTGGGCGAATTCCGGGAATAAATGCACCGGACTTCTTCAGATTGTCTGCTGTTTCCTTCGAATTAAATACCAATGCGGTATAGAAGAAACAGAAAAATATGATTAAACCTGAATACAGAAGCGTATAGGGCAGATTACCCGGTGTTAACGCCGCCGAGACGTCCGTTAACCACCCAAGGTTTTCCGATGTTGAAAACCATGTCGCCAATGTAGACGGGAATATAACCAGGCTCGAAGCAAAAATGGCTGGAATTACACCAGACATATTCAGTTTCAATGGTAAATGCGTTGCCTGGTTCTGGTATGCGACACGTCCTTGACGCTGTGCATAATTAACCGTAATACGCCGCTGTCCGCGTTCGACTTTAACGATAAAGTAAACGACACCAATAACCAGCAACAGGATGATCAACGTGGCCGGTATACTTAATTGACCGGTATTGACCAGTTCAAGTGTTCCAGCAATTGCCCGTGGCAATCCTGCAACAATACCGGCGAAGATGATTAACGAAATACCGTTACCCACACCACGCTCGGTGATCTGCTCGCCAAGCCACATTAAAAACAATGTACCCGCCGTCAGGGTTATCACCGCGGTGAATATGAACCCGTACCCCGGAGAAAACACCATAGAACCCTGGCTCTGCAAGGCAAATGCGACACTACCCGCCTGGAAAGCTGCCAATATCACGGTAAATATACGTGTGTATTGAGTAATTTTCTGACGACCACTGGATCCTTCTTTCTTCAACTGCTGTAACTGGGGTACCGCGCTGCTCATTAACTGCATGATGATCGATGCAGAGATGTATGGCATAACACCCAGGGCGAACAATGAAAATCGTTCCAGAGCACCACCGGTAAACAGGTTGAACACATCAATGATGGTTCCCTGTTGCGAATTCATGAACGACAACAACGCCTGTGGATTTACACCGGGAACCGGGATAAAGGTACCGATGCGATACACAATCAGTGCCGCAAACACGAACAGCAAACGCTGACGCAGCTCGGTCAACCGACCGATGCCACCTAACGTATCCGCTACTTGTGAGGGCGTCTTCGCCATTATTCGACCTTTCCGCCTGCTGCTTCAATTGCCGCTTTGGCGCCTTTGGTTACTGCCAGGCCTTTCAGTGTCACTGCACGACCGACTTCACCCGTGTTAATAACTTTTACTTTCTTGGCATCGTGCTTGACGATACCTGCACTCTTCAGCGTTTCAATATCAATGACGTCAGCATCCATGGCTGCGATATGATAAAGACGAACTTCCGCGTTATATCTTGCAGTCTTCGAGGCAAAACCACGTTTTGGCAAACGCCTCTGTAAAGGCATCTGACCACCTTCAAAACCGATCTTGGGTGAGCCACCGGAACGGGCTTTCTGACCCTTATGGCCACGACCCGCAGTTTTACCGTCAGTTGAGCCAATACCACGGCCAACACGTTTGCGGTTCTTTTTGCTGCCCTCAGCCGGGCTTATTGTATTCAATTTCATGTCTGTACTTTCCTTTTAAACAGGCTCGCAGAAGCTGTTCAGACCTCTTCCACTCGTACCATGTAATAAACTTTGTTAACCATACCGCGCACGGAAGGCGTATCTTCCAGGGTCACGGTCTGATGCATGCGTTTAAGACCGAGGCCACGTACGCATTCTCTGTGTTTTGGCTGCGCACCAATGGGTGAGCGTACCAGTGTCACATTTATCTGTTCTTTCTTTGCCATTGTTCTGCTCAGCTGTGGTTCGCCATGATTTCATCAACTGTCTTGCCACGTTTGGCAGCAATTGACTCCGGGTTAACCATGGATTTAAGACCCTTGATGGTTGCCCTTACCAGGTTGATCGGTGTGTTGGATCCGACACTTTTTGCAAGTACATCACGAACACCAACTGTTTCCAGTACGGCTCGCATTGCGCCACCGGCGATTACGCCAGTACCTTCAGAGGCAGGTTGCATGTAGATTCTTGATCCACTGTGGCTTGATTTTATCGGGTGCCACAAAGTGCCATCCTTAAGCGATATCGTCACCATGTCACGACGTGCTTTTTCCATTGATTTCTGGATTGCGACCGGTACTTCCTTGGCCTTTCCATAACCAAATCCAACCTTGCCATTACCATCACCAACAACACTCAGTGCCGTAAAGCCGAACACACGTCCACCTTTTACAACTTTGGCAACTCGATTGACGGCTACCAGCTTTTCCAGCATCCCGTCGCCATTATCTCTGTCCATTCTCGACATTTTTTTACCTGCTTCCTGATTCTTCAGTGGGGCGAACTAAAACTTAAGTCCGCCTTCGCGCGCGGCATCAGCCAACTCTGCAACCCTACCGTGATAACGGTAGCCAGAGCGATCAAACGCTACAGCTGATATGCCTGCAGCCACGGCCTTTTCGGCGACTGCCTTACCGACTGCTTTGGCAGCATCCTTATTACTGGTGCTGGACAAACCAGCCCGTAAATCCTTTTGCACTGTTGAAGCTGCTGCTATAACAGTGCCACCTTCTGCTGCAATAATTTGCGCGTAGATGTGACGGCCACTACGGTGCACGGTCAAACGTGGCACACCCAAACGGCGTATATGTGAGCGGGTTTTCTTCGCTCTGCGCAAACGTGCTGTTTTCTTATCCATTACTCATTCCTCTTAAGCAAACCGGATCTTTTGCGCCCGGCCCGATTAAAGATTGTTAATTAAGCCTTTTTGGCTTCCTTCCTGACAACACGCTCATCGGCATAACGTACACCCTTTCCTTTATAAGGCTCAGGTGGACGATATGAACGAATCTCTGCAGCGACCTGGCCAACTTTCTGCTTGTCGCAGCCGCTGATAATTATTTCTGTTTGCGAAGGTGTTTCAATCGTAATACCTTCGGGTGCAACGTGAACAACCGGGTGAGAAAAGCCCAAAGCAAGGTTTAACTTATTGCCCTGGAGTTGCGCGCGGTAACCCACGCCAACCAGTTGCAGTTTTTTCTGAAAACCTGTGCTTACACCGGTCACCATATTGTTAACCAATGCTCTGAATGTTCCGGCCATGGCGAGATCTTTGTCGCTTTCCGGCTTTACCAGGTACTCACCATCGTTCACATCAAAACTGATATGAGGGTGCAGTTCCAAATCGAGACTGCCTTTGGGGCCTTTCACATTCAACTGCGAACCTTTGATGTTGATATCAACACCGGCTGGCAGTTTGATCGGATTCTTTGCTACGCGTGACATTGTGGTCTCCTAATAATCAACAGGCACTAGGCCACGAAACAAATGATTTCGCCGCCGTGACCAGCGGACCGCGCTGCCGCGTCAGTCATGAAGCCACGAGAAGTACTTATAATTGCAACACCAAGTCCATCAAGAACACGCGGCAATTCATCTTTGCGGCGATAGATTCTGAGGCCGGGACGACTGGCGCGCTTGATCGAATCGATAACACCGCGACCTTCGAAGTACTTAAGCGTAACTTCGAGATTTGGCTTACCGTTGTTCTCATCCACGCGGAAGTCAGTAATGTATCCCTCTTCCTTTAACACGGAGGCTATACCTACTTTGACTTTCGAGTTCGGCATACTTACCTGAACTTTATTGGCTGATTGTGCATTTCTAATGCGGGTCAGCATGTCGGCAATCGGGTCACTCATACTCATGATTAAATACCTGTTTCGAATTAAAGCCAGTTCAAAGAACCGCTTGTTATCTGTTACCAGCTGGCCTTTCTCAAGCCCGGCACATCACCGCGCATGGTTGCTTCGCGAAGCTTGTTACGGGACAGTCCAAATTTGCGGTAGAAACCGCGTGGACGACCGGTAATCTGACAACGGTTTCGCTGACGTACCGGGCTGGAGTCGCGCGGTAACTTCTGCAACGCAAACATTGCCTGCTGTTTTTCTTCAAACCCGACTTCCGGGTCCGCAACGATCACTTTGAGTTCAGTACGCTTGTTCACATATTTCTTTACAAGTTTCGTACGTCGCTTTTCGCGATTTATCATGGATACTTTTGCCATGCTGGGGTCCTTACCTATTTATCCTTGAAAGGGAAGTTGAACGCCTGTAACAACGCCAGTCCTTCCGAATCGGTTCTTGCCGTCGTGGTGATGGTGATATCCATACCGCGAATCGTGTCAATTTTGTCAAAGTCGATTTCCGGGAACATAATCTGTTCCGTGATACCGAAACTGTAATTACCGCGTCCGTCAAAGGACTTGCGATTCAAGCCACGGAAATCCCGAATACGCGGAATGGAAATATTCACCAGGCGATCCAGGAACTCGTACATACGTTCACGACGTAGTGTGACCTTGCAACCAACCGGCCAGCCATCACGAATTTTGAATGTGGCCACGGATTTACGGGCATTGATAACAATCGGTTTCTGGCCCGCGATTACCGTCATATCCCCGGTCGCATGCGCCATCACTTTTTTATCAGTTGTGGCTTCACCAACACCCATATTCAACGTAACCTTTGTGATTTTCGGCACTTCCATGATGTTTTTAAGCTCAAGCTTACCCATCAATTGTGAAATGAGTGTATCTTTGTAATGTGTTTGTAATCTCGACATTTTAATGATCTCTAGATATCAACGGCTTCGCCGGTGGATTTAAAAATACGCACCTTGTTGCCGTCTTCCAGTGATTTAAAACCCACACGGTCGGCCTTGCCGGTCGCAGGATTAAACATAGCCACGTTGGAGACATGAATAGGCGCTTCCCTTTCAACAATACCGCCCGGCTTGTTACGACCCGGATCAGGTTTTGTATGGCGTTTAACCATATTCACGTTTTCAATCAGCAAACGCTTTGCATCCAGAACCTGGAGTACATGACCCCGGGTACCTTTGCTGCGCCCTGTTGTGACGATAACTTCATCACCTTTATTTATGCGTCTCATCTGTTACTCCTCCCGCTCAAAGCACTTCAGGTGCAAGCGAGACAATCTTCATAAACCGTTCTGTGCGCAATTCACGCGTCACCGGTCCAAAAATACGGGTACCAATTGGTTCCATTTTCGGAGTCAGTAACACTGCTGCATTCCCGTCAAACCGAATCAATGAACCATCGTTGCGACGCACACCACTTCTTGTACGAACAACGACGGCATCGTATACCTCACCTTTTTTTACTTTACCGCGCGGTATCGCATCTTTGACTGACACCTTGATGATGTCGCCAATACGTGCGTAACGCCGTTTGGAACCACCCAGCACTTTGATACACATAACCCGGCGTGCACCGCTGTTATCTGCGGCAGTCAACATGGATTGCATCTGAATCATTTTAGCATTCTCCGGCTTAACCCGATGGTCGGGCTATTGTGCCCGCTCCAGAATCTCAATTACCCGCCAACTCTTTGATTTAGAGAGAGGACGGCACTCAGCGATCATTACCTTATCACCTTCATTACAGCTGTTTTCTTC
>RCNB010000468.1_pt1 | contig 27599 bp, 15 predicted proteins | sample 2041321 | NCBI WGS metagenome assembly RCNB01 (sample SAMN09708232, study PRJNA481090) | Marine sediment metagenome, whole genome shotgun sequencing project. | reverse complement strand
AGCGCTTACGCAGGTATACCTCTAACGCACCGCGGTCTCGCCCGCTCGGTCGTCTTCGTCACTGCCCGTGACAGACACGATCAGCCTCCGCCAAACTGGCAAGCATTGGCAGCGGAGAAACAAACGATTGTTTTGTACATGGGTGTTGCCAAAGCTGCCGAAATCCAAACAGGCTTGCTGGATGCAGGCAAGGCCTTAGACACCCCGGTTGCAGTCATACAAAACGGCACAACGCACAGCCAAAAATTGGCCAGAGGAACACTTGAAACTCTCGAACAGCTCATCACAGAACATGGCATCAAGGCTCCGGCAGTTATTATCGTCGGTGAAGTCACACAACTCGCAGATGAATTGAACTGGTTCAATCCCACCAATTCATCTTCAGCTAACACGGACAGCTGGTCAGATGCTGCCTTTGCTAAAACACAAAAATCGACAGACCCCTCATCATGAATCAAACATTGCATATAGATGACTTGCTGGTGCTGCACCAAGCGAAGGCCAGCAACGGCCAGGCAAGTTGGTTAAGTGATTGCCCGAGCCCCGATGCGCCCGGCTTCTTTCTCGACACCTGCATGCGACAACTGGCTATTCCTGCGACGAGCGACTTGCGAGACAGCATCGGTGCCTACGCTGCGGGCAATGCGTTGGAGCTTTTTTCCGGGCAGGATGCGTACCGGTTTCTGCTTGAAATACCGTCGGGTCTGCTTAGCGCTATTCCTGCCGAGACCAACATTCTCGGGCAGATAAAAAGCGCCTGGCAGCACTGCGCTACAAGCATGCGGCGTGACGATACGGCGAGACTCCAACCCGTACTCCAAAGTCTGTTGAATGACAGCAAGCTAATTCGCCAAGCCCATCTGCAAGGGCTTGGTGGTCACTCGTATGGCTCACTTGCCCGCAAACTGATTAAGCCGGATGGCAATGCGCGAGTCCTGTTTGTCGGATCCGGTGAACTCACCCAATCGATGCTGCCGTTTTTCCGCAACCTCGATGTAGGTATCTGGAACTACCGACTGCCTGTCGACGCACCGGCATGGGCAACCCGCGTATTTGAACCCGACGAAAGTAGCGATGCTGCCGACTGGGCGAACACTGTCGTGCTTACGACGCCACAGGATCTGACCAACGACAATCGCTGGACTCGCTTACTGCACGACTATCCTATGAACGCGATACTGCATTTAGGTGTGCGGCGGGAACTGCCCGGCGCCTGGTCAAAAATTCATTCATTACTTACGCTCGATGACCTGTTCGATCTGCGCAGCTCACAAAGCGATATTCGCAACATCCAGATTCAACAGGCACATAAAGCCTGCGCAGAACACGCCGAACAACGCGCTGCGATTCCATTTGGCATACATTTGGTTGCTGAGTCACTTGTCTGAGCGCAGCGATGCAATGCTCACATCATATAATCAAGCCCTATCATGACTAACAAACGCACACTGAAGCTAGGCACACGCCCTTCGCCACTCGCACTAGCACAAAGCCGTTTAATTAAAACGGCGCTCGAAGAAGATCACCCGGCGCTGCAGGTTGAGCTTGTCGAATTCGCGACCCGTGGCGACAAAGACCTCAAAACGCCTCTAACGGCAGTTCAGGACCCGAACTTTTTTAATGCCGAATTGGATGAGGCATTGCTATCAGGCGAGATCGATTTCTGTGTGCATTCGCTTAAAGATCTGCCACTAGAGCGCCCTGAAGGCATTGCCATTGCCGCAATACCCGAACGCGAAAACCCTCGTGATGTGGTGCTATTCCGTCATGATGTGACAGAAAAAATTGCGACGGGAATTGCACTCCGGATTGGGACCTGCTCCGCGCGACGTACCGCGGGCATAAAAAAGTTTTTGCCGGCGGCTCTGCCTAACAACATCAACACTCCCGTCATAGAAATCTGCCCGCTGCGCGGATCTGTCGATCAGCGACTGCAACTGCTTCAAGACCATGCCAACGATGGGCTCGATGGCATCGTGCTGGCAATAGCGGGACTCAACCGGCTCTTCAATGACCCTGATGGCCATAAGATCATAGCGCCCCTATTACAAAACTTACGCTGGATGGTATTGCCTATCAGCGAGTTTCCCTGCACGCCCGGTCAGGCGGCACTGGCTATCGAATGTCGTGCAGACGATGCGGACACCCGACTATTACTCAGCAGTTTACTGCATGAGGAAACAGCCAAACTCGTCATGACAGAACGAGCGTTGCTCTCCGATGTTCCTGCTGAAGAGAAAAGCGCCTATAGTGCAACAGCGTTGTCGCACCCATTGCTCAATGTATTGCTGTGGGTAAATGAAGTAGACAGTAGTGCGCCACACCTGCACTGGTTAGCACCAGTAGCACCCGGAAAATCTAAAGCCTGGGATCAAAAACTACCGGAACAATTCCGCCAATACCGGGCAATGCCTGTAACGACGTCCTTAGCCGATTCTGCGGCGGCCTTTATCGCTCACTACAAAGCCTTGCCGGCAGCCGAACAACTAGCACTGCCTCAGCGAATCTGGACCAGCGGCATACGGAGCTGGCAAGAACTGGCGGCAAGAGGTATCTGGGTTGAAGGCTGCGCAGAGAACTTGGGTTTCGAAGCAGTAAAAGCCCAGTTAGCTACTCCCGTACTGCAACTTCCTGCACTTGAAGACTGGGTTGCACTCACTCATGCCGATGCGGTCGAAACCTGGGAAAACTCAGGTGTTGGACAGATTACACCGACCTACCGTATAGAAACCAGCGAGAAAGCGCCGGTCGAACTCGAAGATGATATTCGTGTTTGCAGCCACTTTTTCTGGGGTAGCTTCAATGAATACAAGGCATTGGAGAAGCTCATTCCGGATCACGCTCACCATGCTTGCGGTCCCGGGAAAACACTCGAGCAGTTGCACGAGTATGGTGTCTGGACTGTTGACGTATTTCCGTCACGAAAAGAATGGCGCAACTGGATAAATTCATGAGCACAGCCAACATCACTGCATCAATGAATCAACGACGCCTCCGTCAGAACCGGCACATCCGCGAACTCAGTCGCGAAGTACGTGTAGCAACTGAGCAATTCGTGCAACCACTGTTTGTTATCGAAGGCCTTACAGAAAAACAGGCTGTTCCCGGGCTTGCCGGTGTCTACCGGGAAACAGCTGACTCTTTGATAAAACAAATTGAAGCCGACCTTGATGCAGGCATCAGCAAGTTTTTGTTGTTCGGTATCCCATTAGATAAGCACCTGCATGAGTTTGACTTCAGCTTTACAACACAACAAATTAAGCGTGTAAAAGAGCATTTTGGTGACCGTATCTGGCTAGCCGTTGATGTCTGTCTGTGCTCATCAACAGAGCACGGTCACTGCGGCATTTTGAATGCGGAAGGTGACCACGTATTAAATGGGGACAGCGTTGCAGCCCTCACGCAAGCCGCTCTGGAATATGCGCAGGCAGGCGCTGACTGCGTGGCACCCAGCGATATGATGGACGGGCGCATCGCAAGCATCCGCGAAACACTCGACAACCATGGACTCGAGCGTACAATTCTGATGAGCTACGCGGCAAAATTTCACTCAGGGTTCTATGGTCCGTTTCGTATTGCTGCCGATTCAACTCCTGCAGCACAAAATAAACTCAGTGACCGTGCCAGCTATCAGATTGATCCGGCGCATCCGGCTGATGCCCTGCAAAGTGCACTGCGCGACGAGGCGGAAGGTGCCGATATCCTCATGGTTAAACCCGGACTGCCCTATCTCGATGTACTAAGTGAGCTCTCGGCACAGATTGCCAAGCCCTGGGCGGTGTATCACACCAGTGGCGAATGTGCGGCACTCGAATTGCTGGCTCACGAAAACCTAGCGAACCTGCAAAACACCAACATAGAAACATGGATAGCCTTCGTCCGTGCGGGAGCGAGCATCATTATCTCTTACAATGCCCGCTATGCGAGCCAATGGCTCAAAGACCACGCCTGAAGTCATTATCAAACATGAATAATTCCGCAGAACTCTACGCCCGATCAAAACTCGTGACGCCCGGCGGCGTGCACTCACCCGTGCGCTCTTTGCAGTCGGTTAACGAGCATCCGTTGTTTATTGACTCGGCATTCGGCTCACAAATTATTGATGTCGATGGCAACAGTTATACAGACTACTGCATGGCTTTCGGCCCCCTAATTCTGGGGCATTCAGATCCGGACATTCATCGCGCCGTTAGTGCAGCACTTGATAACGGCTGGAGTTATGGCACAGCCGAAGGCACGTCACTCACACTGGCAGAACTCATCTGCGGCAGCATTCCATGGGTAGAAAGCGTGCGCTTCGTTAGCTCCGGTACCGAAGCCGTGATGTCTGCGTTAAGACTCGCGCGGGCGGCCACCGGACGCGACAAGGTTCTAAAGTTTAGCGGCTGCTATCACGGGCATACTGATGCCATGCTAATCGACTCGGGTTCCGGCCTCGCGGAAACCACCACCGCCGGAAGCGCGGGCATTACTGAAGGTGTATTAAAGGACACGCTGGTTGCACCACTCAACAACCCCGATGCCCTGCGCCACATATTTGCCGAACATGGGAATGAAATCGCAGCAGTCATCATCGAACCTCTGCCGGCAAACTATGGACTACTGCCGCAAACCGATGAGTTCCTGCAGCTGCTTCGTAGCTTATCCAACACCCACAATAGCGTTCTGATTTTTGATGAAGTCATCACCGGCTTTCGCTTTGGTTTCAGGGGCTACGCCGAAGTTTGTGGCGTCACACCCGATCTCGTCACCTATGGCAAAGTCATCGGCGGCGGCTTCCCGGTGGGTGCATTCGGCGGCAAGCGGGAGATCATGGAACTGACGGCACCTCTCGGCCCTATGTATCAGGCAGGCACCATGAGTGCGAACCCAATTGCAATGCAGGCAGGTCTGGCAACCCTGGAAATACTACTCAACTGCGATATCTACACCGAACTCGAAGAAAAAGGTGCTTACTTAAGCAAGCAGATTGAGAACCCTGCGGTTCATGTGCAACAAAAGGGCTCATTGTTCTGGTTATGTGCAAGTCCGGCTGCAAAAACCATACGCAGTATCGACGCCATACCTGACGGCATAAAAACCAACTATGCAGATCTATTTCAACACTGCCTAAAGAAGGGAATATATTTACCGCCGAGTGCGTACGAAGTGGGTTTCTTGTCTGCCGCACACGGAGAAGCAGAGCTCAAAGCACTGGCCGAATCAATAAACAGTTTTTCGTTGTAGCACAACTGCACATTACACGCACAGGAAGCGCTCATGTCTGAATTTAATGACGTCACAATTATTAAAGCCGCGAACATCTACTTCGATGGCAAAGTTACCAGTCGCACCGTTAAGTTTGCGGATGGCACTCATAAAACTCTGGGCATTATGATGCCGGGCGATTACAGCTTTAACACCGAAGCCAAAGAGATTATGGACGTGCTCGCGGGTAGCATGGATATCAAACTGGCAGGTTCCGATGATTGGAATACCTACGCCGGAGGCAGTAGTTTTGAAGTTCCGGAAAACTCAAGTTTCGATCTAAAAGTAACTGAAGTTAGCGATTACTGTTGCAGCTACATAAGCTAGTCTCATTTACCGCTAAGCGCCCCAAGCACGGTATTAACCAGCTGCCGACGATCCACATCGAGCGCAGCACTCAACTCGGCATCTGGCTGAAAGCTTTCCAGAGCCTGCTCGTCGAGCACACCTGCATTAGCGAGCAGAGTTTCCAACACCTTCTGGCGATCACGAAGCACCCACACCTCCTGCGTTAGTGCGATCAAGGCATCACCCAAACGATCAATGTCTTCCGGCTGCAATACTGGTTTGCTCATAAAACTCTCTACTCGGGCTTAACAGCGGTTAGCACGTAAGGGTATTCAAATTTGCCAAGGCCGCGCCATGCGATATCGATAAAACCAACCGACTCAGCCAGCTCTACAAAGTTAGTCATCGCGCACTCACGCCAGAACGGTTCCCCACCGACCACAGTATTCCAGAAGTCGGCATTCCAAACAGCATCCGCGTCCAATGAACTAAAAGGTTTGATATCGGCCATTAACATTGCTGCACCCGGCTTACACAAGCGGAACATCTCGCGCATCACCAGCCTCGCAACGTCACTCGGCAACTCATGAAACACAGCATAGGAACACACTAAATCGAATTGCTCATCATCAAGACCACTATCCTCTGCAGGCGCCTGCAGAAGCTGCCATTCATAACCCTGAGTGTTCCCACGGCGCAGCGTTTGCTCGAGCTGCCTCACGCTCAAATCAAGTGCGGTAATGTGAGCTGCTGGAAATGTCTCGGCCAAAGCCTGAGTAAACTGGCCGCTGGCACAACCAAGCTCAAGAATCTTAGCGGGGTTCTCGCAAGGGGCCTCTTGTGCCGCCGCCAATCGCTGCGCAGCCAAAACATCTGCGAGAGAGCGACCCACCATATGCGTATGTATAAGCTCACCATGGACGAAGCCCATGTAGTCATGACCGTCCCAGCCCCCGGTGGAGCGATGAAACTCATAGCCCTCCCAGTATGCAGGTGCATCGGGAGTTATGGCGCATGTAAGGGATGAACTACCTTGAAGTGACGCATCCAGCGTCGGAGTCACTGCATCACGGATGGCTTCAAATGCATCAATCGCAATCTGCCCATGGGCATCCAACATCCATTCTCTGCATAAGCGCAGCGTACGAAAATTTTGAGATTGCTGAAACCCTTCAAGCACATGGGCTTGCATTGCATCAAAACCTAATTGTGCGCCGGGCTCCGGGTGGACAAAATCATCACCCACAGCAATGCCCAATGCAGATGGTGGCTCTTCCAATGCGCTGGATTCGCGCTGTAAAGTCACCAGAAAATCAATGCTGGCACGGCCTCTTTGTTGCAATTCATAGCTCATGATTCCTGAACCCCCTTGTTGGCAATAATCATAGCTGATCGCCCTCTTACTGCATGCCTAAAGGAACCGGCGTGCCGTTAATCTTCATTTCTCCGTCTTGCAATGCAACCTTACCCATGTATCCGGTTTCAGTCTTTTTCAGCAAGCCCTGTTGGGTAAAGTTGTAAAGCAACACGGGCCCTTGTTGTTCAGCCACCTGCTCGATCTCGAGCGGATCAGCTGTCTGGCCCTGCTGAATCAATGTGGACACAATTTGGTTTGCTGCGTATTCAACCGCCATGGTTCGCGCCATCTCATCCGACATATTAATGTAGGCTTCGCCCGATACAATTTTCATCCACAACGCAGTATCTGCAATGCTGAAAGATTCGTAGTCCGGCAAGATGCTGCCATCCAATTCAAGGCTAATACCGGCATCGAACTGTTCGTTTTGCCATAGCGTCTTTAGAGGACCCAGCTCAAAACTCGGTGAAGCGGCGGCTAACTGGTACACCACTTCTCTGAGTTGCTCGGGCGGAACATCCGCCAATGCGCCCGCACTGTCTAACTCAACCAACTCATTAAGTGCCGCAAGGTCGACACGGCCAAAATTTAGCTTAAAGCTAGTATCAGCAATATCAAGGTCACCATCGCCAGTCACCTTTTCGATTGCGTAAACCGCATCCATATTGATCAACTGACCGCTGCTGTCAGCATCAACGTTTGCCTCAAAGCTAAGGTTCTGCATATTAAAGAGAGGTTCACCCAAAGCATCTTCGGCTAACACCGACTCGAAGCCTAGCCGGGCCTGACCAACCCAAATAGCCCGCTGAACCTGCTGATGGCTGCCGTTGTAGCTGAAGCCTGAAATGGTAGTTTTTCCTGACAAGGCATCAAAACTCAATTCTTCAGAGTCAATATCGAGATCGACATGACCTGCATACAGATCGGCAACGCCTGTGTAGTTAAGACCGGAAAAAGTAATGATTGTAGATCGCTGATCTACAACAAAAGGTGGAATATCACCATTAAAATCGGCAACACCCGAAAAACCGATATGCGAATATTGTCGCAATAAATAGGGCACACCCAGATACTCACGCACCCGACTTAAATCACCGGACGATGCGTCGAGCTCAGTCACTGCTGACCCTAAGCCAGCTTCAATTCCGTCATCAAGGAACAATGGACCATGTTGTAATTCGACATTAAAATACAGCGTGCCATCGAGAGCGGAAGCAAACATTGCAGCAGCTTCTGGATCAAAATCATCATCGGTCTCAATCGCAACCTGCATTGCTTCCCGGTAGCTTTCGCTTACCTGCACCGCAAACACGGCCGAACTGGAAAACCAACGACGCTCATAGTCATTTAGTTCGAACGTAAAGTAATCACTGTATTCAAGGTTATAAAGTGCAATCCGTTCGTCAGCGGCAGACTGCACGGCAAAACCGGCAAAACCCGGAGCCACAGCGCCAAAGACCATAATAATCACAATGATTATCGCCAGCTTCTTCATACAAATCTCTCTAATAAAACCGATATAAATTCTGGCACGCCAAGCACGAAAGCAGCCAGAACCACTAAGACGCTGAGAGTATCACAAAGGCCGTCAACAATAGCCATAGAGCCATTTTTCAGCTATCCGAAGAGCGCACATCACATATCCACATCCGGAACAAACTATTAATGGAGGTGACTTCAGCACGCTGTAATTAGTATCATCACCATGCGCCCATCAAAAACATCCCGATCAACTCAGATCAAAGGCTCAACAATGAAACGCCTGCTGCTTATTTTAAAACGCACTGTTCAAATAATCCTGCTGCTACTTGTCGGCCTTATAGGCTGGATGTATATCAGTGATGCTTCACTGGCTACCCGGATCATCAAACTGGCTGTACTGGGTGACAGTGGGCCCACGCAGAAGGTTGCTGCATCCGGTTATGTACCACCGTCAGCGAGCCTGGTCGAAGGTCGGGAAATCAGCCAAACGGCTATTGATGCAGCGCTTCAATACGGCACTGCAACCAACTCTCACGCGATGCTCATCTATCACAGAGGCAACGTCGTACTGGAACACTATTTCCCTGGCTATGATGAACAGACGATCAGCTCTACAGCATCCATGCACAAATCGGTGCTCTCGATGTTAATTGGCATTGCCATCGAACAAGGGCATATCACTTCTGTAAACGAACCTGCAGCAACCTACATTACTGAGTGGGCCGTTGATGAACGAAAAAACATCACGATAAAGCAACTGCTGCAGCAAACCAGCGGCATAGATTTTCCAACTTTTGGCTTCAATCCGACCGGTGGTTTTTTTAAGTTCTTTCTCGGCACCGACGTTGTTAGCATCACCCTAGAACAACCTGCATGGGTCGAACCCGGCATACGCTTTGACTACAATAATGTCGGCCCTCAGGTTCTGGGCATACTGCTACAACGCGCCACAGGACAAAACTACGCCGATTATCTCTCCGAAAATCTCTGGCAAAAGCTGGATGTTGATGAAGCAACGGTTCAAACCGATACCGACGGCGGCATGGCACGCACCTTCTGCTGCCTGAATGCCACCGCGCGTTCATGGCTTAAGGTTGGTCTGCTGCATCTGAATAGGGGCAAACTAGGCGAAGAACAAATCGTACCAACAGAATATATGCGCAATGCTATTAATCCTGGTCAGCATGAACCTAATTACGGTTATCTCACATGGCTCGGAACCGAATACAAAGAACAACAGCCATACAATCGCAAAGGCTCTACCACGGTCTATCACTCCGAAGCCTATCTCGTCGATGACTTAATTTACTTCGATGGTTTTGGTGGCCAGCGGGTCTACATACTTCCGCGCCTGGACCTTGTTATCGTAAGAACCGGCGACCTCAGCATGGATTGGGATGACGCGCTACTGCCAAACACGATAGCCCGGGAACTGCTGGATCAAGAATAAAAGCTCTGCAGTTACCTCTGGTCGAAGTAGTTGTAAAGGGCATCGATTTCAACATCCTGCATATGCTTGAAACGAAGCCCCACAACTTCAGCCATGTAGAAACTGATCTCGCGATCGCCCTCGAGATTCTCACCATGACACTCCAAACAGCTGCGAATCATTGTCTGGTGTCGGACCTGGGCAATAACTGCCAGATCACCAGATCATTAGTCACTATGACTTCTTGCATAGGTTCGCGCGACGTTTGCCGCTACTTTCTGCCAAGCGTAGCCGTAGCCTAGAAGTGCCAGCAGAGTTCCTGTTAGCAAAACACCTGGTAGCACATCCAAAAAGCATGTCATAAATCAGCAACAACACAATCTAAACAACCGAAAGCCGGAATATTCGTTCGGATACAGTTAAAATTAGGCAGAGAAACTCAATTTCTGAGCTATATTATCGGCAGCAATAAAAATCGTAGGTTCTTCAGCCCCAAATATTGGTCGCATTTCCAGCAGAGATTGAAGCCCTAAAAATACAGGCGTATGGACAAGTATGAACATAATATCGCTCGCGATTCCCGAAGTTAAACTTATCACTCCAAGGAAACATGAAGACCCTCGTGGTTTTTTTGTGGAAACCTGGAACCGCAAAGTACTCGCTGAGCATGGTATCGATATTGAATTTATTCAGGACAACCATTCTCTATCGGTGCCTAAAGGCACATTAAGAGGACTGCACTTTCAAGCGCCTCCATTCGCACAGGCAAAACTGGTACGTGCAACCCGGGGCAGCATTCTTGATGTAGCAGTTGATATACGAGCGGGTTCACCAACCTATGGGCAGGTGGTTGCCACTGAACTAACGGCAGACAATATGCAGCAACTGCTCGTACCCGAAGGCTTTGCACATGGTTTTTGTACTCTCGAAGAAAACACGGAAGTGCAATACAAGGTGAATGCTTATTATTCCGCCGAGTGTGATGGAGGGATCGCATGGAATGATCCGGCCTTAGGTATCGACTGGCCGGTAGATGAGACAACAGTGATGCTTTCAGAAAAAGACAGCACCCTGCCTAAACTGGAAGACCTGCATAATCCATTCCGTTACTAGCCACTTCAGTTAGAACACACACAGCAGCAATAGGAACGACGCTTTGAAAATTCTTATTACCGGAGGCATGGGGTTTATCGGCTCAGCCTTGGTCAGACATCTGCTCGCCAATAGCGACGTTGAAATTATAAATTTCGACAAGATGACTTACGCCGCTAACCCCGCATCATTACTAGGGGGCGAAGCTAGCCCGAAACACACGTTAATTCAGGCTGATATCACCGATGCAGATGCCGTCAAACAGGCGTTTGTAACGCACCAACCCGATGCAGTCATGCACCTTGCGGCCGAATCTCACGTCGACAGGTCGATTGATTCACCGGGTGATTTTGTGCAGACCAATCTGGTTGGCACCTTCCGAATGTTACAAGGAGCCCTGGAACACTGGTCCGGACTGGATGCCGAAAAACAGGCGGCATTCCGCTTCCTGCATATTTCTACTGATGAAGTCTTCGGCTCATTGGGTGATACAGGCATGTTCACCGAGACCACCGCCTACAGCCCCAACTCGCCCTATTCGGCGAGCAAGGCCGGTTCCGATCATTTGGTTCGCGCCTGGCATGAAACCTACGGCCTGCCGATACTCATTACCAACTGCTCGAATAACTACGGGCCCTGTCAGTTTCCCGAAAAACTCATTCCGCTAATGATCTTAAAAGCATTAGCAGGTGAACCCCTGCCCGTTTACGGCCAGGGTATCAACATTCGTGACTGGCTCTATGTCGATGACCATGCCCGCGCGCTCGAAACAGTATTACTAAACGGTAAAGTGGGCGAAACCTACGCTGTTGGCGGTAACTGCGAACGCAAGAATATTGATGTCGTGAATGCCCTATGCGCCATCATGGACGAGCTACGTCCGGATAATGCGCCGCATGAAAAACTTATTACCTATGTTACTGACCGACCGGGTCATGACATGCGTTACGCTATCGATGCTAGCAAGATCAAACGTGAACTGGGCTGGGAACCGGCAGAAACTTTTGAAACGGGTCTACGCAAAACCGTAGAATGGTATCTCGACAATCAAGACTGGTGGCAGGCTATCCTTGATGGCAGTTACCAACTGGACCGACTCGGCACAAACGCCTGAGTCATTAACTAGGTCATTCGGGGAAGACAATGTCCAAGGGAATAATACTCGCAGGCGGATCGGGCACACGCCTCTATCCAGCTACTCAGGCAGTCAGCAAACAACTGTTGCCGGTATACGACAAGCCAATGATCTACTACCCGCTATCAACGTTGATGCTCGCGGGTATTCAGGACATCCTTATCATCACGACACCCCACGACAACGAGCAGTTCCGTCGTTTACTAGGTGATGGCAGCCAATGGGGCCTGAATATTCAGTACGCCATACAACCCGAACCCGAAGGTCTGGCACAGGCATTCCTGATTGGTGAAGACTTTGTCGGCGGTGATGCATGCGCCTTGGTACTCGGCGATAACATTTTCTATGGCAGTGGCTTCAGCGACTTACTAACTCAAGCACGCAACAAAAATGAAGGTGCGACGGTATTTGCTTATCAGGTATCTGACCCGACAGCTTTTGGCGTGGTTGATTTTGACGAGAACGGCAAGGCGCTCAGCATCGAAGAAAAACCCACCAAACCAAAATCAAACTGGGCTGTTACCGGTTTGTATTTTTATGACAGCGATGTCGTCTATAACGCCAAACAGGTAAAACCATCGCCGCGCGGCGAACTTGAGATTACCGATCTCAACAACATCTATCTCCAGCAGGACAATCTGAATGTTGCTCAACTGACACGCGGCTTTGCGTGGCTCGATACCGGCACTCATACATCATTGTTGCAGGCCTCTGAGTTTGTGCACACGATCGAGGAACGTCAGGGTCTAAAGGTCGCATCTCCTGAAGAAGTAGCCTATCGAATGAAATTTATCGATGCCGCACAGCTTGAAGCATTGGCGGCACCACTCGAGAAAAGTGGCTACGGTATCTACCTGAAGAAAATCCTCGAAGAGTCTTAAAAATCGTTGAGACTTATATACCCCAACTTCCTCAACAAGCCATCTGCGCAATGGGTTTACTGAATTATGCTCAGTACCAGAAGCCTCACTACGAAATGAGAATACAACCATGAGCACACTGCCCAACTGCCCCAAATGCGAATCTGAATACACCTATGAAGATGGTTCGCTGCTTGTGTGCCCGGAATGCGCTCATGAATGGTCCGCTACTGAAGATGCGGACACGGACGATGGTTTAAACATCAAAGATGCTAATGGCAATCCGCTACAGGATGGCGATAGCGTCACCGTCATTAAGGACCTGAAAGTGAAAGGCAGCTCAGCCGTCGTTAAGGTCGGCACCAAAGTCAAGAACATTCGTCTGGTTGAAGGCGACCATGATATCGACTGCAAAATCGATGGCATCGGTGCAATGAAACTCAAATCTGAGTTTGTTAAAAAGGCCTGAGTAGCATCGCTCTAACTTTCACCGGAAGCGAGCGTCCAGCGAACATCATCAATCGCCTGAGCCACTTCAGCGATTGTCGGACCATCAAACAAACGCCGCAGGGGTAAGCCAACCTGCAATGATTCGGTTGTCCGGGCCATCAACTGCATGGCAAGTAACGAGTGACCACCAAGATCAAAGAAGTCATCATCAACACCGACACGCCCAAGGCCCAAAACATCGCCCCAAATTGCGGCAAGCTTCTCTTCTGTGTCATTGCGCGGTGCAATGTACAACTGATCTTCATTTCGCCCCCACTTAGGCGCAGGTAATGCCCGACGATCAACTTTGCCATTGGGTGTTAACGGCAAATTCTCCTGCACCGAAATCACCGATGGCATCATGTAACGTGGCAAGCGTCCCTTCAGATAATCACGCAATCCAGTGGCCTCGACCGACTGTCGCTTCTTAGCTACCACCCATGCAACTAAACGGGCATTACCCTGTAGATCATCGCGCAAGGCAACAACCGCACGATCAACATGCTCATGGGACATCAAACGAGCTTCAATCTCGCCGGGTTCGATGCGATGCCCACGTAATTTGATCTGCTCATCCACTCGTCCGGCAAACACCAGATTACCATCGGGTAAATAGCGGGCACGGTCGCCGGTTCGGTACCAACGCCTGTCATTCATCTCAATAAATGCCCGCTCTGTCAGCTCATCCTGCTGCCAATAACCAGGAGTGACATATTCCGATGCAATAAGCAGCTCGCCGGACACCGCGCTCTCCTCTAAATTTGCATCCAGTAACATCACTTGAGTAGCGGCTACAGGCAAACCTGCAGGAATCAGGCCACCCATGAGCTCCGTGCTCTGATCAGCAAACCACTGCAGTGCAAGCGTGCACTCGGAGGGACCTAAACCATTAACAAACACCGCTTTTGAATCGAAGTTTTTCTTATAGAACTCAAAATCTCCGGCCTTTGCCTCTTCTCCACCCAGCACCACCGCACGCACTTGCGTAACATCATGACGGCAGATCTTGTGACGCATCAGATAACGATAGACTGTGGGCGTTGCATGCAGCAGCGTAATTGAGCTTGCCGCAATTTCTTCAATCACAGCGCCAAGATAAGCTTCGTTCTTGATATCAAGCGGACACAAGCAGGCACCGCTAATCAGACTGGCATAGATATCCATCACAGCAGCATCAAAGCCGAAGGGCGACAATAGAGAAAGACGATCTTCGCTGCCAATCGCGAGAGCATCTCGATAGGTCATCGCATGATGCAGCAGATTGCGATGCGTCTGCATTACTCCCTTGGGTTTGCCTGTCGTACCCGACGTGAACAGAATATAGGCCAACGAATCTGCGGCTGGCTCAATGTCGGGCGCACCTGGGTCAGGCTTAGAACCTACGGCAACTGAAACTACATGCAACAAGTTTGCAGATAAACTATCAGCGAGCTCGCGATAACTTTCGCCACAAACAATCAGACTCACACCAGCGCTTTGAATAATATTCTGTAAGCGTTCAGTTGGCGCTTCAGGATCAAGTGGCACGTAGGTCTTACCGGCCTTCAGGGTGCCGAGCAATGCGGCCAGCATCGGCGCATCATGTCCGAGCAATAAACCAACCCGTGCATCTGGTTCGCCTGTTGAAACCACCAAAATATCGTGAGCAACCCGGTTCGCCCGCGCAGCGAGCTCGGCATAGGTCCAGACACAATCGCCAGCATGTACCGCGGTTTTATCCGCGTAGTCTGCCAATTGCCGATCAAATAATTCAACCACTGATTGAGCTGCCGGCAACGCGGAAGGCGGTTCAATAAGTCTGTCAGCGGCGTTATCGACGAGAAATGGTAACTCCGTCAGGCGCAGATCGGGGTCAGAGGCGATAGCGGTAAGCAACAGCTCATAGTTATCGAGCATCGTTGCAACACTGGCTTCATCGAACAGGTCGGTGCTGTACTCCATCGCAAGCAACAAGCCCTGCTTGCCTTCGGCCACTGCCATATTCAGATCGAACTTTGCCGACCCCCTATCAATATGAAACACATAGGACTCATCGCCCAATTCCAATGATCGATCAAATTCATTGTGCAAATTGAACATCACCTGCACCAGTGGTGCAGTCGACATACTCCGTGCAGGCTGCAACTCTTCGAGTAACTTCTCAAATGGCAGGTCTTGATGCTCGTAAGCACCCAACGCGGTTTCCCGGGTGCGCGCTAGCACCTCTTTGATATCCGGATTGCCACTTAGGTCGTTACGCAATACCAGGGTATTCAGAAAGAAACCGATGAGTGATTCAAGTTCACTGCGTTGCCGTCCGGCAACCGGGCTACCAACGACAACATCTTCACGGCCGCTGTAACGGGCCAACAGAATATTAAATCCAGCCAACAACACCATATAGAGCGTGCAATTCTCCTGGCGGGCCAAATCATTGAGGCTTTGACTGAGCTCTATGCTCAAACGCTTCTGCTGCCATGCCCCCCGATAAGACGGCACTGCGGGACGCACCCGGTCATAGGGCAAGGCTAAGACAGGTGGCACATCAGCCAACTGTGCGCGCCAGTAGCCAAGCTGTTTCTCAAGTTCAGCGCCAGCCAGCCAGTCGCGTTGCCATATGGCGAAATCAATATACTGCACCGGCAAATCAGGAAGCGTCTCCGGCCCAGATGTATACAAGCGGCTTAGCTCATCACACAACACGCCCATCGACCAACCATCAGAAATAATATGATGCATCGACAACAGCAGCACAGCATCGTTTACCGCGGGGCTAATCAGCGTCGCACGCAGTAAAGGTCCCTGCTGCAGATCAAATGGCTGGCGCACTTCATCGAGTAAGCGCGCCTGCAATGCAGAGTCTGTAGCACCGGATAGGGTTTCGGTATTTAGCTGCAGTCGCATCTGGGGCATAACCATCTGCACCGGCTCACCGCTGCGGGAAGCAAACACGGTTCGCAACGACTCATGTCGTGACACCAGCGTATCTAATGCTGACTGCAAACGTGATAAGTCCAATTCACCCTTGATGCGGGTTGCCCGATGCAACGTGTAAGCCGTGCTCTCCGGTTCCAGTTGATCGAGGAACCAAAGCCTCTGTTGCGACCAGGACAAAGGTGCGAGCAATCGATCTTCGCGTGACTGCGGTAACAATGGCAGACTCTTATCGGCGTCCAGGTTCGCAACTGCCGCTGCAAAACTTTCCAATACCGGGTGAGCGAATAACTCACCTAAGGGCACACGAACATGCAGACGGTCTCGAACCCTTGCCACCATTCTGGTCGCTATTAAAGAGTGTCCGCCCAAAGCAAAAAAGTCATCGTCCAGACCTACTGCAGCGACATCCAACACCTCCTGCCAAACCGCTGCAATTTGCAACTCAGTATCAGTGACAGGGCGGCGATACGCAGCGCCCGGAGCATTGTCAGGCAAAGGTAACGCAGCGATATCCAGCTTGCCATTTGATGTCATTGGCAAGCTAGACACCGGAACGAATGCTGTGGGCACCATCGACTCGGGCAAAAACTCACGTAAAGCCGTGCGTAACTGCTGCGAACCTACAACCCCCGCCTCAGGCGACTGATACCACGCACATAACTGTGGCAACGATTCATCGTTCTGCAAAACGCGAACCACGGCCCGGTCGACACCCTCGATCTGCTCAAGCAATCGCTCAATACCAGCCGTTTCGATACGCTGGCCACGCAGTTTAATCTGCCCGTCACGGCGACCCGCAAACACCAAATTGCCATCAGGCAGATAGCGGGCGGCATCACCGCTGCGATAGGTACTTCGATCAATAAAAGCAGCTTGCTCAGCCTCAGAATTTTGCCAATACCCCGGTGCAAGACGATCGCTGCGAATGATGAGTTCACCACAAAAAGCACTGGGCTTGTTGTCTGTGCCACGCAACTCGATACTGGTGCCCTGCACGGGCAAACCCACCGGCAGTCTCGAATGCAGCATTTCACTATCGTATGTGGCGCGGTACTGCAGAGCAGTAGTCGATTCAGAAGGGCCAAGGCCGTTAATCAATAGAGCATCAGCAGCAAAGCGATGCCGGAAGTCGGCAAAATCCGCAGCCGTTGCTTCCTCACCACCGAGCACTACCGCCCTCAACGTTTCAAGAGGACCCTGCTCCCGGAGCAACAAACGGAATACAGTTGGTGTTGCGTGCAGCACTGATGCTCGTAGATTCAGCATGCTATGCAACGGTGTTTCAGTAGTACGCAAATTCACCGGACAGATACAAGCACCGTGCAATAGGCCGGAATAGATATCCATAATTGCCGCATCAAAGCCGTAACCGGAAAACAACGACAAGCGGTCTTTCGCAGATAGACTGATTGAGTCGGCATAGCAATCAATATGCGCCTGCACATTGCGTCGGGTCTGCGGCACGCCTTTAGGGTTACCGGTAGTTCCCGATGTGTACAGAATGTACGCCAGTTCTTCGGTTGACTCACTGTCAGCAGCCGCCACAGGAAGCTCAACCGATGCGGTGGACTGCAAGGTGATGACGGCTTCGGCACCAAAGTGCTGCCCTGCCAGCTCCGTATACGGAGCGGCTGCCACCACCACAGTCGCGCCGGCACTTCGGTAGATATCCTGCAGACGTGTGGGCGGCAGATTCGGATCTAAGGCCACCCAGGTTCTATCAAGCAAGGTTGCCGCAGCAATGGCAGCAACGGTCTCAGCATCGTGACCCAGCATGAGTGCAATCGGCTTGCTGCTATTCGCGGAACAGGCTGACAGCGACTCTTTAAGCCCTGCAGCATACTCGGACAATCGGGCAAAACTAATTTGTTGCATACCATCGTCGACTGCAAGCGCATCACCCTGTTCTGCAATAACAGTCCTCAGGCGAGCAGACAAACTCAAGGCCGCAGCCGGCAGCTCGGTTACTGTGGCCAACTGCTGCACACCACCCGGCAGTGGCAATTCAGCAAGCCTCCTGGCAGGATCAGCCACAACGGTTTCAAGTAAAGCCTGGAAGCCACCGAGCATTCGCTCTATCGTTGTAGCCTCAAAAATATCGCTGTTGTATTCGATACCAATGAGCAAACCCGAATCTCGCTCATGCACTGCCACGTTAAGATCAAACTTTGCGGTGCCGCTTGCCAGTGAAAACGGCTCTGCCTCAATTCCATCCAAGACAACGCGACTGTGAGGCTCGTTATGCAGGTTGAACATGACCTGCGCGAGTGGCGGATATGCAGGATTGCGTTCCGGCTGCAGTTCCTCAACCAATTTTTCAAATGGCAGGTCCTGATTGTCGTACGCTTCCAATGCGGTATGTCGGACAGCCTGCAACAATTCACTGAATCGCGGATTGCCGGATAGGTCTGAGCGCAGCACCAATGTGTTCAGAAAGAATCCAACCTGCCCTTCAAGTTCGGTGTACTGCCGTCCGGCAACCGGAGTACCCACCACCACATCTTCGGTACCCGCATAACGAGCCAGCAATACGTTAAAGGCCGCCAACAACAGCATGAATAAGCTACTGCCCTCGGCTGCTGCAAGCTTGTTAAGCGCATCACTCACAGTTGCAGGTAAAGCGAGATCAACCCAGCCACCCGAATAACTCTGGACAGACGGACGCTCGCGATCGGCATGTAAATCAAGCAGCGCGGGCATCCCCTGCAACTGCTGGCGCCAGTAGCTCAACTGCTGCGGATAGTCGTCGCTCGCTAGCCAGTCACGCTGCCACACCGCATAGTCAGCATACTGCACCGGTAGGTCAGGCAAGCTTGATTCAACGGCAAGATCTTTGCGATAGACGTTATACAGAACCGACAATTCACGGTAGATAACACCCATCGACCAACCATCGGAAACGATGTGATGCATGACCAATAACAACACATGATCCTGAGGGCTCACCTGCAACAACTCGGCAAATACGAGAGGCCCCTGCTGCAAATCGAAACAACGCTGACTTAGCTCATGCAATTTCAGCTGCAGTATTGCATCGTCTGCGGCCAGACAATCGTGCATGGTCAACGGCAATTCAAATGCTGGCGCAATAATCTGTACCGGCTCGCCATCACTCGCAGCAAAACGGGTGCGCAAGGATTCGTGTCGTTGCGTCAGTGTATTGAGTGCCGCCTGCAAGGCAGGGATATTCAGCTCACCTTTTAGACGCGCCATCCATGGCAAATTAAATGTCGCATTGCCAGGCTGCAGTTGATCCAAAAACCACAAACGCTGTTGAGCAAAAGACAGCGGCGCAAGATCGGCACTGCTGCGATGACGAATCACCTGCACACGTGACGTTTGAGCACCACCCTCCATCGCCGCGGCTAAGCTAGCAACTGTTGGGTTGTTGAACAGCAAACGCAAAGGAATATCGGTATCAAGCTCATCACGAATACGGGCAACCACGCGGGTCGCTAATAACGAATGACCACCCAGAGCGAAAAAGTCGTCATCCAGCCCGACCTGAGACACACCGAGAACAGCCTGCCAAATACTAGCGATACATCTCTGCCTATCGTTAACCGGTTCACGATAGGCAGCCACCAATGCTGCCTGCATATCCGGCGACGGCAAGCGCTCGACATCAATTTTGCCATTCACAGTTAACGGCAAAGACTCAAGCGACACATAGAAATCCGGAACCATGTAGTCGGGCAGCCGCGACTGTAAAAACTGTTTGAGTGCGACCTCATCCAGCCCTTCCGCTGCAACATACCAGGCAACCAACAGCAGCAAACTGTCATCAGCATCAGACACCGGTCGGGCCAACACCACACAGTTTTCAACCAAGTCGTTTTGCAATATAACTGCGGCGGTCTCAGCAGGTTCTACCCGGTGTCCGCGCAACTTGAGCTGCTGGTCGGCACGACCAAGGTATTCAATATTGCCATCCGAGAGATAGCGCGCACGATCACCGGTACGGTACATCCGACCATCAGCATAAGGGTTGTCCAGAAAGGCATCGGCCTGAGGCAGTGCCCCTTCGGCCATTAAGTAGCCCTGCGCAACGCCATTGCCTCCAATATACAAATCCCCGGGTACGCCCGGCGGCTGTGGCTGCAATTGAATATCGAGAATATAAACCTGCACACCCGGCAACGGTCGCCCTATCGGCAATGAAAACCATGCATCAGGACTTTGATATGTCAGATCAAACCAGGTCGCCGCGATGGATGCTTCGGTCGGGCCATAGGTATTAAGCAGTTGCACCGCAGAACCATAGCTACGTTGCCAACGCCGCCAGTTCTCAAGTTGTGCCTTCTCGCCACCGATGATGACGGTTTTAAGTTCTGCGGGTAACAACAGATCCTGATTGACCTGTGCCGCCCACTCATGCCAATACGCCGTGGGCAGACTGAGCCAGTTGATCCGATGCAACTTACAGAAAGACAGGAACTCCTGAATCGAAGGTGCAGGACCTGCATCACGCAACACCAACGTTGCACCACTTGTTAGCGCAACAAAAATTTCTTCTAGCGAAATATCAAAATTGAGTGAGGCAAACTGCAAAACGCGGTCTGCCGGCGCCACCTTAGTCTCGCTTGCCAACTGCGACACATAGTTTGCCAAACCGCCATGTCCGAGCACTACACCTTTCGGCGTGCCGGTAGAGCCCGATGTAAACAAGATGCATGCCGCTGCATCAGTTCGCACATCAGACCCACTAAATTCATTAGTGCCAGATATCAAATCAGCATCAAGTAACAGCTGCTTCTGGTCCACCGGCAATATTCGTGCAAACTCCGGTTGCACCAGGACCACATCGGGAGCTGCAACGCCCAGCATCACGCATAAGCGCTCCACCGGATACTCCGGGTCTAGCGGCAGCCATGCAGCACCCGATTTGAGCACGCCAAGAATTGCAGCAATTGTGGCGGCACTGCGTTGTGCGCAAAGACCCACCACCGAGCCAGGCTCCACACCCTGCGCACGCAAGGCCATCGCAATGCTGTCAGCCATACGGTTCAGTTCTGCGTAGCTGTATTCACTACCCTGCGCATCACATAGCGCTATCGCATCCGGAGATCGGGCAAGCACCTGTGCAAACTGACCATGCAAGGTCAGGCCCGAAGGGGCTGCGATACCGGCAACTGACGCTGTGCCCCAGCTAAACAACAAATGCTGCCGCTCGGACTCACTCAACATCGGCAATGAACTTATTGCAAGATCGGGGGCCGCCAACGCTGAATGGAGCAAGGCCTCATAATGTTTCGCAAACTGCTCAATCGTCGACTCATCAAACAGGTCTGTGTCGTACTCGAACATCGCATCGAGACCATTACTTGCTTCACGCACTGACAAAGTCAGGTCAAAGGTTGACGTGCGACTGCTAAAAATGACTTCGGGGATGACTTCAATGTTCTGCACCGGCAACTGCCAGCGGGGCTCTTCCTGCAGATCAAACATCACCTGAAAAATGGGTGTATGACTCAACTCACGCTCAGGCTGCAACACCTCTACCAGTTTTTCAAAAGGCAGTTCCTGATGCGTATGCGCCTCTAGTGCGGTGTCACGTACTTGGCGTAGTAAGTCGCGAAAACTCATGTCGTCGGACAGCTGCGTTCGCAGTACGGCGGTGTTCACGAAAAAACCTATTAAGCCTTCCAGTGATGTGCGTGAACGACCGCTGATAGGCGTACCAACAACGAGGTCATTCTGGGCAGAGTAGCGCTGCAGCACTATGTCGAATACGGCAAACATCACCATGAATAGCGTGGCGCCATTGGTTCTGCCCAAGGCTCGCAGATCTTCGGCAAGTTCTTTTGGCAACAGGCGGATGACCGATGCGCCGCGGAAACGCAGAGCTGCAGAACGTGGTCTATCGGTCGGAAGCGCCAATACTGGGGGCGCATCAGCCAGCTTGGTCGTCCAGTAATCCAGTTGCTGCTGCAACTGCTCACCCGACAGCCATTCACGCTGCCACAACGCGAAATCAGGATACTGAATAGTAAGCGGAGGCAGACTGCTCAAGCCGGCAGCAAGGTTTCCGGCAACCGCTGCATCATAAAGTTGTGCCAACTCACGGAACAGAATTCGCATCGAAGCACCGTCCGACACAACGTGATGGATCAGTACTAGCAATACATGTTCGGTGGCCGTGCGCCGCACCAGAAACACGCGCAGCAACGGTGCCTTTGCCAACTCAAATGGCTGCGCCGCCAATCGGGAAAGATGCGCACGCAAGCGTTCATCCGTTGCACCGTTAAGGTCACTTTGTTCCAATGGGACGAGAACATCATCTCGCAACTGCAATTTGGCCTGTCCGGCGATAGTGGGGAAACAACTTCGCAAGACTTCGTGTCTTTGCACTACTGCATTTAGTGCATGCTGCAACGCGGGCACATCAAGCTCGCCCTTAAGCCGGACCGTCCACGAAATATTGTAAGCAGAACTGCCGGGTTCCAACTGATCAAGAAACCACAAACGTTGCTGCGCGTAGGACAGTGGCAACTCCTGTTCACGCCCCGCTGCAACCAAAGGCAAATCTGAGAAGCGCTGCGAACGGGCTGACCACTTCAACATCGCAATAAGCTGAACCTTGCGCTCTCTTATCTGTGCAGCGAGCTCCGCAGTGATCGCTCCCTGAGGCGCATCAACCACCAACTCATCGGCATCAACGCTTATCTTTACGCCAAGCTCACGCAGGCGGGAGATAACTTCAAGCGCGGTCAAAATCGGAGTACCTCACGAGCTTCGTCAGACTCTGCAGAGGTGTCGGAATCAGCATTCATTGCCCAACGAATAGCATCAACGCTGGCTGCAAAACCGTGCAAAGTTGGGTTCTCAAACAGACATTGCAATGGCAGGTCTGTGGCAAATTCATCGCACACCCGCGACATTAATTTGGCCGCCATCAGGGAGTGCCCGTGCAAGGCAAAGAAATCATCGTTGCGACCCACCTGCTCAACATCGAGGATGCTCTGCCAGATTCCGGCCAGCGTTCTTTCTGTTTCGCTCACTGGTGCAACATACTCAGCCATCACCGTTCCGGATATCTGCCAATCCGGTTCAGGTAAAGATAGGTAATCGGTTTTACCACTCGGTGTTAATGGCAATGCATCTAACCAAACAAAGATCGTAGGCACGATCAGGTCGGGCAACCAGCCACGCAGAAACTTCTGCAAAACTATTGACGAAGCCTCACCGCCATCCGGTACCGCTACCAAGTAGGCAAGCACATGCTCCCGACCGCTCGTATCAATACCTGTGTGCACTGCGGCCTGCCCCACATCACGATGAGCCACTAACCCGCGTTCGATTTCTGCCGGCTCAATCCTAAATCCGCGAATATTTATCTGACGGTCACAACGACCACCTATTTCGAGTTCACCACTCGCATTCCAGCGAACCAAATCACCGGTAGGATACAAGTCGACATCGGGCACCAACGGATCCTTGGAGCGAACAAACAGCGGGCTAGCTGCGGCTGTCCCCACGTAAGCGATTGGCAAGCCAACACCACCGACATACAACTGTCCCCAAACGCCAGGCGGAACCGGGTGCAGTTGCTCGTCGAGAACCCAGCTGCTCACACCAGGCAAAGACTCACCGATAGGCACCTTACCGGTACGCAAGTCGCTAGCCTGGCAGCTATACACCGTTGCATCCCAGGTTTCAGTCGTACCGTAAGTGTTAAACAACACACAATCGGGCAATTGGCGCCGAATCTGCTTAAGCACATCAGGCTGCAGTGTTTCGCCACTGCAAATTAAACTACGCAAAGCGAGTTGCTGCGATTCGCCGCTAACCTCTGCCAACTCAAGCAATGTGTGCAGCAGCGACGGCACCGCAACCAGATGCGTCACCTGATGCTGCAACAATGATCTGAGTAACATGGCCGGGTCTTTATCTGCCGCAACCGGCGGTAGTAAAACTGAAGCACCATGTGCTAAAGGACCAAACAACTCCCAGTACGCATCAATGAAATTGATACTGCTGCGATGTGCAAAGCATTCATCAGCAGTAAAACTATAGTTATCCCACATCCACTGCACGCGATGAACTGCCGCGGCATGCGAATAGAGCACGCCCTTCGGTTGTCCGGTAGAACCGGATGTGAACAATACCCACGCAGGCGCATCGGCTGCTAATTCAATATCCGGATTAGACTCATCCGAACCAGCAGATAAACCAGCAGATAAATCAGTGCAACGATATACCGGCAGATCAATACCAAGCTCAGTGCCCTGCCCCAGTTCATCAACCAACAATGCCTGCAACTCAGCTTCTCCAGCCATGAACTTCAGACGTTCGAGCGGCCAATTTCTGTCCAGAGGCACTATCGTCAACCCGACCTTAAATGCTGCAAGGATGCCAACACAGCGTTCGACTGAACGCTGCATATAGATACCGATACGCTCCTGCGGACTGAAGCCCGCTGCCAGCAAGCCATGTGCGACACGGTTAGCTGCAGCATTGAGTTCTCCGTAACTCATAACGGTATCAGCCGTGATGAGTGCGGGGTTCTCCGGCGTGCGACCGGCTTGCAGCTCAACTAACTGGTGCAGGCCTTGATCTGTCTCAGTGCCGCCATCGCCTGGACCGCTGTAACTGCTTAATAAAATCTGGTCAGCTGCACTCAATAGGGACAGGGCATCTAATGGGGTCGTAAAACCTGCACTCAATTCACTCAACAAGGTTGCAAACGCCGTGGCTAAGCCCTGCGCAACCAAACTGTCGTAGCGGTCGGGATGCAGACTCAGAATTGCACGCAGGTCATTGAGCTTGCCGGCATCAACCAGAATAACTTCAAGGTCCCAATACGATGGCCTCAGGGGATGCGGTACTTCGACAGCAAATTCGACACCACCTGCCTCTGCAACTTCCGCCGAGCGATCCTCATACATCAGTAGTGCCTGAAATAGTGGGTTACGCCCAAACTCACGCGGCGGGTCTAATGCTTCAACGATACTTTCAAACGGCAGCCCGGCATGGTCGAGTGCTGCCAGCACGCCAGCCTTCTCAGCAGCCAAAACCTCTGAAAATTGCGGTAACTGCCCATCAACGTCGTACAAAGGATTACGGAAGGCGACATTGTTTACCATGCAGCCAATCATGTCTTGCAACTGATCGGTTTGGCGCAGTGTTACTGGAGAACCAATCAGAAAATCCTGCTGCCCGGTATATCGCGACAGCACAACCCGCAGCGCAGCCATAAGCGTCATAAACAGGCTCGCGCCCTGCGCCTTTGCCAAAGCCCTTAACGCATCTGCTATAGCAGCCGGTATTAGAATATCGCTGCGCAAAGCAGCTGCTGGCTCACTAACCGACGAATTCGACTGCGGTAGAGTCAATAGATAGTCTGCTCCGCCAAGCTGCTCGCGCCAATAACTTATTGAGGGATGCTGTTCAGGCTGGCGTAATTGCTCACGCTGCCAAACCGCAAAATCTGAAAACTGCAACTCAGGGATAGCCAAGACATCGCCACGATATAGCGCGGCCAACTCGTCACGAATCAACTCAACCGACAATCCATCCGCCAAAATATGGTGCACGGTAACAAGCAAGACATCTGTACCGTCATCCGACAACAACTTCGCTCTAAGCAATGGGCCGTACTGCAAATCGAATGCCCTGGAAATCTCACTCAGTGCAAGGGATGGCAGCTCCGCATCCGGCATCAACTCAAGTGCTGATATCAAGCTCGCATCAACCCGCTGCACTGGCTCACCTTCGAGCACATCAAAACGAGTATGCAAAATGGAGTGGCGTGAAACTAACTGCTGCCATGCACTGCGTAACCGATCGACATCGACCTGACCGCTCAAGCGAATAGCAAACTGCTCGTTAGCTGCCGTAATCCCGGGATACAAACGATCGAGAAACCACAAACTCTGTTGGGCGAAAGACAATGGCAATGGTTGCGATGCCCATGACGCATTACGCGGCACTAGCAGCGGAGCCGCCACTGCCGAGACACCAGAGCTATAGCGTTTAGCAATAGCCTCGGAGTGCTGCTCTTCAAGATAGGCGGCCAATGCCGCAATTTCAGGTGCGCCGAATACAGCAGCAAGAAATACCGTGTCATCAATTAGACGCTGAATTTCAGTCGTCAAACGCACAGCCAAAATTGAATCGCCACCGATGTCGAAAAAGTCCTGACCCAGACCCACCTGCTCAACACCCAGCAGTCGCGCCCAGATTTCGGCCAGATCCTGCTGCAACTCTGTTTCAGGGGCCTGATAAGCAGCCGAGCTAGTTTGCGGTGCCGGCAATGCAGCCCTATCGAGCTTACCGTTACTATTGAGAGGCAGCGCCGCCATCAACTGCCAGGCAGAAGGCTGCATGTAATCGGGCAAGCGCTCCGCAACCCAGTTCTTCAAACTGACATCAGCCCCATTGGTCTGCTGCTCTGCCAGCGCCAGATGCAACTTTTTGTAAAAACCGTTGCGGTTGAATGCTTCCTCATGATGACGACTGACGTATTCCGGATAAGCCTCACCATTCAACCTTAAGTGCAGCCGGTAATCCGGGAACACGCCATCAACGCCCGTTTCCCGCTGCCATTCGATTTCGGCAACATCACCTTTGGCAACTGCAACCGGAATATCGAGCACCGGCATATAAACCGGCAACCAGGCTTGTTGGTGATCTAAGAAATCGACTACATCACCGGGGACTGTTTCAACTTCGGTCCAGAACAACAAGCCATCAAACTGACCATCACGCTCAAACTGCAAGCGCAACACTCCAGACTCATTCGCTGCCATCGATTGCTGAAAATTCAGGTCTTCAAATTCAGCGGCCGGCGTTAACTTCGCGCTCTCCGGAAAATTACGCACGCACAGGCGAATATCAAACCGACGTTGCTCACGCTCAAAAATCGTTTCGGTATAACCTGCGGCCAAGGGCGAAAAGCCGGGGCTTTGCAATGCGGAGGGCAACTCGACAGCTGCCACGCGTGTTAAGCAGCGTGAAGGTACTGCAGAAAAATTATCGGCAAACAAATGAGCTGCCGAATTCCATATCGGAATAATGCCGTCAGAACTACCGATATTGCCAATGATCCCCTGCGTGCAGACATCAATAGCTTCAGGAATCTCGATCGACTGCATGTCGCCGCAAATAACAATAATGCGGTCATCCTGACCAAGGTCTTTAACCAGCTTTGCAGCGCGTTCGGCCGCCTCGGGAATAACCTCTACGGCATAGACCTTGCGTGCACCGGCAGCCAGCGCGAGCCGCGCGAGCAGAGCATCCTGTCCGGTACCGATATCCAGCACGATCTTATCTTTCGCAACCTTCTCAAATGCACGCTGATAG
>RCNB010000462.1_pt1 | contig 27816 bp, 24 predicted proteins | sample 2041321 | NCBI WGS metagenome assembly RCNB01 (sample SAMN09708232, study PRJNA481090) | Marine sediment metagenome, whole genome shotgun sequencing project. | reverse complement strand
TTCATTTACAACACTTAAATTAAATTCTTAATTGTTTATTGGTCCGTTCGTCTAGGGGTTAGGACGCCAGGTTTTCATCCTGGTAACAGGGGTTCGATTCCCCTACGGACTACTTAAAGTAATGGATATTAAAATCCATAAAAACATAATTTAGTTAGAAAATGGCAAATCACAAGTCGGCATTAAAGAGAATTAGAAGAAACGAAGCGGTACGTTTACGTAACAGATATCAGCACAAGACAACACGTAATGCAATTAAAAAATTACGTGGCGAGGAAAGCAAGAAAGACGCTGAGGCCTTATTGCCAAGTGTTATTAGTATGGTAGATCGTTTAGCTAAACGTAATATTATTCATGCTAATAAGGCTGCCAATATTAAAGGTAAGTTGGCAAAATATGTAGCTGCTCTTTAAATAGCTTTATTTCTTACAATTTATGAGAGTCTTCTAATCTAATTAGAAGGCTTTTTTTGTTTCCATATGTGAAGTTGTCTTGCTTAATCGTAAAAAGCCAATTATAAAACAACTATATAAGACTACAATTAAGAATAAAAGTAATTTTCGCAAGTGCAGGGTATTGTACAAATCTTCATTTAACTGGCCAACACTTATAATAGCAGGGTAGAACGTATAAAAGCATACTAATCCAATACTTATCCAACGTAATAATTTACGGTAATTGGAAAATGCCGCAGGTATGTTCCTATGCTCTTTCAAATATAAGAAGGCAAACAAAACTAGTGCTCCCGACCCGGTAATGATTGCCAGAAGCTGTGGCCTTAAAATAAAAGATTCAAAAAACGGATTAACTATACTAGCTACACAAAAAAGGAAGGTGCCCCATTTTATGTATTTCTTTAGCTTAGGATTAGTCGTGCTTTTCCAATAGATGTAGAAGAAATATAGAAAAAAGACAGTATCAAGAATATTAAAGATGAGATGATTATGGTTTTGATATGTATTCTCGAACACAATTTGTATTTCGTTGATATCACGTATTAGCACTCCAAAGATTTCTGTTAAAATAATATATGCAAGTAAAATCGGAAAGGCTTTTAATCTAGTTTCGTAGTAGTATTTATATTTTATGAGCGAGAGCGTGAATGCAATTGCATATGCAAGCATAAATGCATTTTCCTTTAGCAATTCTAGTAGTTCTTTCGTCATTTAGTACCTGCTAGGACTAGTTAACATAGAGGACTTTGCGCCAATTGTTGTATCATTTTGCTGTATCAAGGGTTCTGTGCTATAGTAATCTATTCAGATTGATTAGGGAATCTGTTTACTGCCTATCCAAAACTTCTTTTTCTAGCTTTGATAAAACCGATGATAAATAATAAGTTCATCAAAATAATTACTAAATGGTGAAAAGTCTGGAGGTTTAAATTGTGCCAATTGTCAGGATCATAATAGCCAATTATCAATAATGTTGGCGAAAAGGTGTGGAGAATTAACAGACCTAAACTTACCCAAAAGACTAAATTATAGGGTTGTAAAATATTCTTGTTTTGGTTGTGTTGGTCTATAATATATAATGCAATGCAAAAAATTAAAATAAATGAGGCTATAGCATAAGCATAGTAAAGTCCATAATTCATTGGGTTTTGAAAATAGGAATTTAGTATATAGGAAAAAATAACTAGCACGGCTCCTCTGGCGATTAGTTTTTTATGCCTAATATTCGATATTAAACTCCAGTAGATAAAATAGAAAAACGGAAAATATATAAGGTCATATATATTATATATTATGTGATTGGTTTGGGAATCTTCAAAATCTAAAAAAACACGGAAGCTAGGATAATACAATAAGAAATATCCTAAAAGCTCATTAATGAGAGTATACGCTAGTATGATAGGTAAGTATTTTAATACCGTATCAAAATACTTAGAATAGGTACTCAAAGATATAATCAACGCTATTGCGCTAAAAATAACAAAGTAGCTTTGATTTATAAATTCTAGAAACACGGAGCTTAGATTTAGAAATCGGTTTTAGGCGGAGGGCCATTATTACCTCTATTTAGAATCAAACTCTGATTACTATACATGGCATTTTTAGTAAAAAAGTTGGAGATTATACTAGCCTCTTGGGTTTGTTGTTTTGTGCGAATTAATCCCACTTCTTTTTGCATTTCAGCTTTCCAATCAATAATTAATTCGGGTTTTCCATCGTTACCAATATAAAAGCTATAATTCCCGCCATTTTTTTCTAATGTAGGTGTAATAAAAATAGAATTTTGTCTCGGGTGAACAACCTCTTTCCCATCTTTAAATTTCTTTTCATTGGGGTAATTTGCGAAGTACATACGTAATTTTGTTACCTTTTTCACGCCTGCTTTTTTGGCTTCTTGATCTACATAGGCGATGTAATCCTTCATCATTTCATAATCAAAATCTACAAAACGCGCTGGTTCAAATTTTTCTTGCGGAACTCGTTGTTGGGTTTCATAGGACGCAATAATGTTTATCCTATGTTTTGTGTAATTGTCATATGTGCTATTTGCATCTTCAAGGGAAATAATATTAGAAGGGGCTAAAACCTCTATGGGGGCTTTGCTTTCAATTGATTTTTCCTTTTTTTCGGTATTACAGCTTAAGATACTGAATAGCATAAAAGTGCAGAGTACGAAAGCACCCAGATTGAATCGGTTTTTCATTTGTAGTGTTTTTATAAGTTGTTATAAGAAAATACGTTCAAAGACTAGGGGAAGATTCTTTAATGCCCTAAAGATATTCATTTTGATTGACTATCAGGTTTGTAGCTTGTTTTTTCTATATAGTAAAAAAAAATCCCAATTTCATTATGAAATCAGGATTTTTTGATAGGTTTAAGAAAAGCTTACTTGTTCATGGTCATCAAGAACTCTTCGTTATTTTTTGTCTGCTTAAAACGTTGTTCTATGAACTCCATAGCTTCAACCGGGTTCATGTCAGCTAGATACTTACGCATGATCCACATACGTTGTAAGGTGCTTTCGTCAAGTAAAATGTCATCTCTACGTGTGCTAGAAGAAGTAAGGTCAATCGCAGGGAATATTCTTCTATTGGCAATCTTTCGATCCAATTGTAATTCCATGTTACCGGTTCCTTTAAATTCTTCAAAGATAACTTCATCCATTTTGGACCCTGTTTCTGTTAAGGCGGTAGCAATTATAGTTAACGACCCACCACCTTCAATATTACGGGCAGCACCAAAGAAACGTTTTGGTTTGTGCAGTGCATTGGCATCAACACCACCACTTAGTACTTTTCCAGATGCTGGTTGTACTGTATTATAGGCCCTTGCAAGCCTAGTGATAGAATCCAATAGAATAACTACGTCATGGCCGCATTCTACGAGTCGTTTCGCTTTTTCTAAAACGATGTTTGCAACCCTTACATGTTCTGTTGGTTCCTTGTCAAAGGTAGAGGCTACTACTTCACCTCTTACATTGCGCTGCATATCGGTTACTTCCTCAGGTCGTTCGTCTATTAAAAGGATAATTTGATACACTTCTGGGTGATTGGCCGCAATACCATTGGCTATATCTTTTAACAACATGGTCTTACCAGACTTAGGTTGTGATACAATCATGCCTCTTTGTCCTTTCCCTATGGGGGAGAACAAATCTATAATACGTGTTGATATTGTACTCTGTCTTTCCGCTAGATTGAATTTTTCTTGCGGGAAAAGCGGTGTAAGGTGCTCAAAAGAAACCCTATCTCTTACAATCTGTGGGTCTATACCGTTGATTTTGTTCACTTTGATTAAAGGGAAATATTTCTCCCCTTCTTTTGGCGGTCTCACTTGTCCTAAAACGGTATCTCCTGTTTTAAGTCCGAATAAACGAATCTGTGATTGTGATACATAAATGTCATCCGGAGAGGATAGATAATTATAGTCGGAGGATCTTAGGAAACCATATCCGTCTTGCATAATATCCAAAACCCCTTCGCTTGCGATAATGCTGTCGAATTCAAACTCCGGCTCCTTATATCTATTTTTTAAATCCTTGTCAAAATTACTTTTATCATGGTTGCTTCTAGGGTTCGGTTTTTTATTTTGGTTATTTTTTTGATTTTTATTATGCGGGTTATTTTTTTGATTTTCGTTTTTGTTATCCGTTGCAGCGGGTCTAGGTCTGGGTCTAGGCTTTCTAGTTTCTGTAACTTCTTTGGGGGCTGGTTCTTTGGGTGTTGCAACCTCTTTGGATGCTTCCTTTTCTGGACTAGCTATCGCTGCTGGTGCTGTTGTGGTTTCTGATGGCTCTTTTTTGATAGCTTTTTTAGCTTCTCTTGCCCTTGGTCTAGGTTTTGGTTTTGGAGCGTCTTCCGTTTTTTGCGGAACAATTGCCGCAGCAGCTTTAGGATTAGCTGCTTGGAGGTCTAGAATTTGATAGACCAAATCCAATTTTTTTAGTGTCTTGAATTTTGGGACATTAAGTCCTTTCGCTATTTCCTGAAGCTCAGGTAGCTTTTTTGTTTTTAAATCTGAAATCTCAAACATTAAGTGTAGAATAAATTATACGTGATTTGTATTGTAAGAAGTGTATTATCTTTTGGATATGCTTGTGGAAATGATATTCCTTTGGTAAGTGTTATACTAAATAACGTAACAATAATACAAATTATTTTCATGAATAGACCGATATTTTTTAAAAAGACCTGTATTTTTGTAACTCACAAAGGAATAGTTATACTATGATTCAAAGAATACAGACCCTTTATTTGGTTTTGGTTGCGCTAGTAGCAGGGATACTCCCATTCTTTGTTAACTTGTGGTCAGATGCCAAAGGGTTGGAGATTTATGCCCAAAATGAAATTGTCATTTCCATAGCTTTTTATGTTTCAGGAGCTTTGGGTTTGTGGGCAGTTTTCCTATTCAAAAATAGAAAGAACCAGTTTGTGGTAAACAGACTGAATATGATATTAAATCTTTTTTTACTAGGATTTTTCGTTTACCGATCGCTAAATCTATCCGGAGGGACCTTGGTCTCTGAGAAGGGTATTGGGATGCTGATTCCTGTATTTTCTATCGTTTTTTTGGTCCTTGCAAACAGGGCTATAAAAAAGGATGAAGATCTTGTAAAATCTGTTGATCGTTTACGTTAAACCTAACATCTTAGTAGTATTAGTGCGTTAAACCCGGGGTAGTTCCCGGGTTTTTTAATGTAGCGCTGTTCTTCGCATCCTCTTAGGCCCGTACCATAACCAAAAACCGGTAACGGTGAAAAGTAGCAAGGCAATACTCATTACGGTGGTATAAATTAGTTTTATATATCCGCCAGTATTCAAATAATTGTCTAGAACGGAAGCATCATGTATATTTTCAATAAAATCTGCACGTCTGCGGTCTACATGAAGCAGCGCTCCCGTAGCGCCATCTATTTGAATACCATAGTAATCATCAAAAATGAATTTTGCAACTCCTTTGTCTTGTCGAATATCAATACGGTCTAGGGGTACTGTAGATGCAGTAGAAATGATATTTTTTAAATAGACTTCTGCCTTTGATTGTAGTACGGGTAATGGTAGCCACTCTTTTAATTCAGTAGTTGTGCCTTGATATGTTTTTGAGCCTAAGAGGTCTCCTGAATTCTTTTTCCAACCAAGTAAGAATCCAGTACTTGCTATTAAAAAGAAAAAAATAAATAGTGTTGCGCCTGTAATACGATGAACTTTTCTAAAAATACGAATCGTTTTTGCCTGTTTCTTTCTACTGAGTTTTTTGTCCATCAAAAAATATGAAATATTATAAGTTTGTTTCTCAAGCTCATGTTTAAGGAGATAAAGCGCTCAAAATCGGAAAAATAAATGAAATTATAAGTCTTTTTAAGCTTGTCTTAACAGATAAGCAAGCTTGCGTGTTTATCGTTTTCCAAGTTCTATGACTTCTAGGTTTTTTATATCAGTTCCATCTATTTGAAAACGGAGCATGGTGCGTACTTGATGAAAACCATGTTTGCCACAAGCTCCAGGATTCATGTGCAGTACGCCTAGTTTTTTATCCATTATTACTTTTAAGATATGGGAATGCCCACAAATAAAAAGCTTTGGGGGTTTAATTTGTATTTCTGGCCTAGTTCTGGAGTTGTATTTAGGAGGGTAGCCCCCAATATGGGTTATCAATACATCCACACCTTCGCACATAAATCTATTGTTTAATGGAAATTCTGTTTGAATTACATGGTTGTCAATATTTCCAAATACGGCCCGTACCGGTTTTAGTTTGGATAGCTTATCGGTGACCGAAATATCACCAATGTCTCCAGCATGCCATATTTCATCTGCTTGGATAGCATATTTTAAGATTACATCATCTAGATGGGAATGGGTATCTGAAAGGAGTAGAATCTTGGTCATTTTAATTTTAGGCTAAATTCATCTTAGGTTACCAATGGGCTAGCTTCTTTGATTTATCGTTCTGCTTTTCGCACTAGTGCTATTGTGAGTTTTCGTGATTCTCATATAAAAAACAGCGTTGATTTCAAAATTCAGGAGCCAGACCAAAACTTGGAAAGGATTCCTAATACAGAGGAACTATGCATATCTTTACACTTTGCAAAACTAAGCCATCCTTTTGAGATATTTCATTCAATTTTCATACTTTGGAAAAGCCTATCACGGCTGGCAAAAACAGCCAAATGCCATTACGGTACAGGAAGTTTTAGAGCGTTCGCTTTCTGTTTTGATGCGGAAAGAAATACATGTTGTTGGTGCAGGAAGAACAGATGCAGGTGTACACGCGCGTGAAATGTATGCCCATTTTGATTTTACCCAGATTATGGATACTACAGATTTGGTATATAGGCTGAATGCTTTTTTACCCGATGATATTGCCGTGCAGGATATTTACTTAATGCAAGATAATGCCCACGCTCGGTTTGATGCTATGGAACGGTCCTATGAGTATTTGATTTGTGATGATAAGAATCCTTTTTTGACGGAGGCTTCCCATTATGTAAAACACCCTTTAGATATTTCGCTTATGAACAACGCGGCGGAATTACTTTTGGGTAAGCAAGATTTTGAGTGTTTTTCCAAATCAAAGACTGAGGTAAATAATCATTTTTGTAAGATTAAAAGTGCCCAATGGATTGCGGAAAGCGAGTATATCGTTTTTAAGATTACAGCGGATAGGTTTCTGAGGAATATGGTAAGGGCTATTGTTGGAACTCTACTGGATGTAGGGACCGAAAAATCTACTTTGGACACTGTTAAGACCATCATAAAAAGCAAAGATCGTACAACGGCCGGGGTTTCAGTCCCTGCAAAAGGATTATATTTAACGGCTGTTAGCTATCCCAATACTATTTTTAAAAAATGAGCAAAGATTCAGGAAAAGCCTTTGATACGAGACTATTTAAGCGTTTGATAGCCCATACTAGACCTTATCGAATTACCTTCTACGGAGTTGCTTTTGCCGCAATACTTTTATCTGTATTTGCAGTGCTTACACCCATCATTCTAAAGCAGATTATTGATGATGCCGTTAAAGGTGCTGATGCACAGCGGTTGCTCTACCTTACCATAGCCATGCTGTTGGTATTATTAGGTCAAGTGTTGAGCCAATTGAGCTTTAACTACTATGCCAACTGGTTGGGAGAATCCGTGATTCGAGATGTCCGGATCAATTTATTTCAAAAAATGTTAGGGTTCAAAATGAAGTATTTTGACAATTCATCCCTCGGTGTATTGGTAACCCGTGCGGTGGCCGATATGCAACGTATTGGAGAAATATTTAGTCAGGGCTTTTTTGTTATCGTGGCCGATTTGTTGAAGATGTTGGTAGCTGCGGGGGTTATGATATATATAAATTGGCGGTTGGCATTGATTGTTTTTGCTGTATTGCCATTGATTTTATATGCCACCCGCTTGTTTCAAAAAGCAATGAAGGTTGCTTTTACAGAGGTTAGGGCAGAGGTGTCGAATCTTAATTCCTTTGTCCAGGAAAGACTTACGGGTATGCGGATTGTACAGCTGTTTACTAGGGAAAAGATAGAGAGTGAAAATTTCAGAAAAATAAATGAAAAACATAAAAATGCTTGGTTAAAAACGGTTTGGTATAACTCAATTTTCTTTCCCATCGCCGAAATAGTATCCTCGATTACGCTAGGGCTGATTGTGTGGTACGGTGGTTTGCAAAATGTAGCCAATATTACTGATGATGTTGCAGGTACCGTTTTTGCCTTTATCATGTTGATAGATCTTCTTTTTAGACCGTTACGACAGATAGCGGATAAATTCAATACCCTACAGATGGGCATGGTAGCTGCTAATAGGGTTTTTAAGATTTTGGATACCGACAGTTCAATCAACGATATGGGCCAAATTGAAAAATCCAGTATCAAAGGAGATATTACATTCACCGATGTGCGTTTTGGTTATTTGGAAGATGAAGAAGTGCTTCACGGTATTTCTTTTGAGGTAAAAGCAGGCCAAACTATTGCTATCGTAGGTGCTACGGGAGCTGGAAAATCGACGATTATTAATCTACTGAATCGATTTTATGAAATAAACTCTGGGGTTATTAGTGTGGATGGTACGGATGTAAAGAATTACAAACTAGCCTCTCTCCGTTCCCATATCGCTGTTGTATTGCAAGATGTTTTTCTGTTTGCCGATACTATTGCCAACAATATTTCTATGAAGAACCCCGATATTAGCATTGCTGATATAGAAGCAGCTGCAACCGCTATTGGAGTAGATGAATTTATTTCCAGTCTTCCTGGTGGTTATGAATATAATGTAAAAGAACGTGGTACCATGCTCTCTAGTGGTCAACGGCAACTGATCGCTTTTCTACGTGCCTACGTAAGTAATCCTAGTATTTTGGTTTTAGACGAGGCTACTTCATCTGTCGATACCTATTCTGAACAGCTTATACAAAAAGCAACAGATAAAATTACCGAGGGTCGAACTTCCATAGTCATAGCACACCGTTTAGGCACAATTAAAAAAGCGGACAAGATTATTGTTATGGACGCCGGAAAAATCGTCGAAACAGGAACTCATAAAGAGCTACTCAAAAAAGGTGGCTACTATAGCAATTTGTATGAAGCGCAATTTTTAGCGGATGAGGTGGCTTAATCTATTTCTAGCTTTTGTAAACTCCTTCCTTCTAAAAAGAAAGTTGAAGCGTCTTTATTCTCAAGTCCGATAATTTTCTATGAAGCAATTGCGTTCTAATGAAGCCTACACTTCTAATAATTTCACTTACATGAGATTTGTTCAACTTTGTCACATCGAGGGCAGTCGAGATTCCATGTGTGATAATGTACAACTGTATCCACCTACTATTTTTATCCTACACTAAATCTTGTTTAAGCATAGTGCCTAATTGGGAAATAGAATCGTATAGCACGAATTCTCCGTTTTTTATATAGGAGATTAATCCGGTTTCCTCACTTACAACAATGCTCAGTGCATCTGTTTTTTCGGTTATCCCAACAGCAGCTCTATGTCTCAATCCAAAGCGTAAAGGAATATTACGTTCGTTGGATACGGGTAAAATGACCCTTGTAGCTACTATGTAATTATCAACGATTACAGCGGCTCCATCGTGTAAGGGACTGTTTTTGTAAAAAATACTTTCGATGATGGGCTGGGTGATTTCTATGTTCATGCGATCCCCAGAACTTTTTATAAAATCCAAGGAGTTGTTCCGTTCCAATACTAAAATAGCCCCTGTTTTGGAGCTAGACATTTTCTCACAGGCGTTTAAGATGGCGTCTACGTCAACAGTAGTAGTAATACCCTCCTGTCTCAAAAATTTAAAATGTTTAATGAAGTTACGTTTGTTGGCAAAGTTGGTAGAGCCAATCATTAAAAGGAACTTTCGTATTTCCTGTTGAAAAACGATAATCAATGCAATAAGGCCTACCTGCATAAAGGCACCTACGATGCTACTGATCATTTCCATTCCTAAAAGCTCTGTCAACTTCCAGAAAGCCCAAACAATAACAATACCAATAAAAATATTAATAGCTACCGAACCACGGACTAGTTTGTAAATATAGTATAATAGTACGGCCACGAGGACAATATCCAGGATATCCGTAATCTTAAAATCGATAAAATTCAAAAAATCCAAGGAATGCCGTTTTTGTAAAATTAACAAAATTTGTGGTATGAAAATGGAGTAAGCTTTTAAGATGTAAGTTGCCTATGGAGTTTTACACATTCTACAGCCTCTTTAACATCGTGCACCCGTAAGATATTGGCTCCTTTGGTTAAGGCAACCATGTGTAATGCGGTGGTTCCGTTAAGGGCATTTTTCGGGTTGCTTTTTAACAGTTTGTAAATCATAGATTTTCTACTAATCCCAGCAAGTATAGGTAGCTCAGTAACCTTTAGGGTTTCTAGTTGTTGTAAGAGTTGATAGTTCTGCTCCAAGGTCTTTGCAAATCCAAAACCGGGGTCAATAATGACATCATGTATGCCTTTCTCCCTGGCCAAAGCAAGTCTTTGCGAAAAGAAAAGCAAGATATCCTGTATAAGGTGTTGGTAAGTGGTTTGTTGTTGCATCGTTTCTGGGGTGCCGCGCATGTGCATCATAATGTAAGGCACCTGTAAACTTGCAACGGTGTCCAATAAGGTATTATCCCTAAGGCCTGCGGAGATATCATTTATGATTGCCGCTCCGCGTTCAACACATTCTGTTGCAACAATTCCCCTAAAGGTGTCGATAGACAACAGTACATCGGGAAAATATTTCAGTACCAGTTCAACGATAGGAGTTATGCGGCTTAGTTCTAATGCTTCAGAGACTTCATTAGCACCAGGTTTTGAGCTGTATGCACCGATGTCTATAAAACGGGCACCTTCTAGCATCATTTTTTCAACCTGTTTTAGCGCATTTTTCTCATCTTTAAAGCTACCGCCATCGAAAAATGAATCTGGAGTAACGTTTAAAATGCCCATTACTTTGGGTGTTTTTAAATCAATGAGTTCTCCTTTGCAGTTAATCGTCATGTATATACTGAATTTTAGCTATAGGTGTAACCGAAGTTTAAACCGAGGGTCTTGACGGTTACAAATTTTTAAGCGAAATTTACACAAATTACAAGAAGTACATGCAAGCAACAGCGGAACAATACGATGCGGTCATCAAAATTTGTCGCGATTTATATGAAAAGAAAATGTTGGATTATGGCTGTGCTTGGCGTATTCTGCGCTTACCGTCGTTAACAGACCAAATTTTTATAAAGGCCCAACGTATTAGAGGGCTGCAAGAAAACGAGGTACATAAAATTGATGAAGACGAAAGATCTGAGTTTATAGGAATCGTAAATTATGCTATAATGGCTTTGATTCAATTGGAGCTTGGTGTGGTAGACCAGCCCGATTTAGAGCCTGAAAAAGCCATTGCGCTGTATAAAAAACACAGTACAGGAACAAAAGAGTTGATGTTGAATAAAAATCATGATTATGGAGAAGCCTGGCGCGATATGCGCGTGAGTTCTTTAACAGATTTAATTCTGCAAAAATTATTAAGGGTAAAGACCATTGAGGATAATAAAGGCAAGACCTTGGTGAGCGAGGGTATTGATGCTAATTATCAAGATATGATTAATTATGCGGTATTCGCTTTGATACATTTGGGGATGGCAAACAAAATTGCATAAGGCTATGAGATATATTATAGGATTGGTTAGGGTTTTTGTTGGGGTGCTTTTTATTGTCAGTGGTTTTATAAAATTAAACGACCCCGTTGGTTTTTCCTTTAAGCTAGAAGAATATTTTAGCCCTAGCGTCTTAGATTTGGCCATTTTTATACCATATGCTTTGGCGATATCTATATTGGTAGTCATTTTAGAAGTGCTTTTTGGGGTAATGTTACTTATTGGTTATAAGGTAAAATTCACACTTTGGAGCTTATTGGGGATGATTGTTTTCTTTACCTTTTTAACCTTTTATTCTGCCTATTTTAATAAAGTAACGGATTGTGGTTGTTTTGGAGATGCTATAAAACTAACACCATGGGAGTCTTTCACCAAGGATATTGTATTGTTGGTGCTCATAGTAATCCTATTTTTTGGTAGAAAGTATGTGACCCCACTTTTTGCGTCATCAGTCAAAAAGGGTATTATGATTTTGTCCTTAGTTGCTTGTGTGGGATATGCTTATCATGTGCTAAACCATTTACCGGTTATTGATTTTAGGCCTTACAAAATTGGAAAAAATATTGAGGATGGTATGGGAGTGCCAGAAGGTGCGCCCAAGGCTATTTACGATTATGCGTGGGAGTTTAAGGTAGACGGTGCGCAAAAGATTATAGTAACTAAGGGCGATTACCCAACCGTTGATGGAGAATTTATTGGTGTAGAAACTACCGAGATTCAAAAGGGCTACGAACCTCCTGTCCATGATTTTACCATAGAGCAAGACGGGGAAGATTTTGCGACTTCCTTATTACAAGAGCCTAAATTGGTCATGGTTGTTGCATACGATTTGAGAAAATCAAATACAGCGGTATTCAATGAAATAAAAAAAGTAACGGATAACGCTTTGGTAAATGGGTACAAAGTAATCGGTATGTCGGCCTCCGGAGCTGATCAGACCAAAGATTTAGTCGCCGAGTTTGGACTTGATTTTAGTTTTTATTTCACTGACGAAACTACGCTAAAGACTATCGTAAGATCTAATCCTGGGGTGCTAGTATTGCAGAAAGGAACTATAAAACAGAAAGTACATTACAACGATTTGGACGAATTAGTATTCGATTAGTCCCATATTGTTTAAAACAGAATATAGTTATAAATCATAAAGAATTAGCAGGTTATGAGAAGTAAAATAGTCGCAGGAAACTGGAAAATGAACAAAACATTAGAGCAAACGGAAACACTTTTAGCGGAACTTTCCGCAAAACTTCCAGATACGGATGCCGAGGTAATGGTATCGCCAACCTATGTTAATCTAACCGGAGCGGTTCGTAGTTTGGAATCTTCGAAGATAGAGGTCATTGCTCAGAACATGCATTTTGCAGAGAGTGGTGCTTACACAGGAGAAATATCAGCCGATATGCTTTTGAATATAGGTGTGGATACTGCTATAATCGGACATTCCGAGAGAAGGGCTTATTTTGGTGAGACCGATGAAATTTTGGCCAAAAAAGTAGTTGCTGCCTTGGCTAAAGGAATCCGTGTGATGTTCTGTTTTGGTGAGGAATTAGAAGACCGTCAATCTGGAAATCATTTTAAATTAGTGGAGAGTCAACTTAGGAATGCATTATTTTCTTTGGATGCAGCTGCTTGGTCAAAAATTATATTGGCTTACGAGCCTGTTTGGGCTATAGGAACGGGTGAGACTGCTTCTCCGGAGCAAGCCCAAGAAATGCATGCATTTATTAGAAAGACGATAGCGGAAGCCTATAATACCGCAATAGCTAATGGTGTGTCCATATTATACGGTGGGAGTGTTAAGCCAGGTAATGCGGAAGAGATTTTTTCTAAGCCTGATGTAGATGGCGGACTTATTGGAGGAGCTTCTTTAGTCGCAGATGATTTTGTGGCCATTATAAAAGCTATTTAAGCGTTCGTAAATTTACAGGAGTTATCATAATGCTTATTTTACTGCTATATCGAACGTAGACGAGATGTATTTGCGCCGTAATGGATTTGTTCTGGACCTTGCTCTAATGTATAGCAGATTATCCTCTTGACCTTAGCATGTATTTTCTATTTTTAATTCAATTAAATGAGTAACACAGTTTACGTAGAATACAATTTTACCGTAGATCCGCCCCAACCAACCTCTGATATTCTCATTGCGGAATTGGGAGCTGCGGGTTTTGAAAGTTTTGTAGAAGAAGAACATGGTGTTTTGGCGTACATACAAAAGATTGATTGGAGTGACTCTATTTTGGAAGCTATTGGGATATTAGGCAATCCTAATTTTAAAATATCTTTTGTTCGAAAAGAAATAGAGCAGGAGAACTGGAACGCTACTTGGGAGCAAAATTTTCAACCCATTGTGGTAGATGATATTTGTATGATACGCGCCCCTTTTCATGAAAAGAAGGACGTAACCTATGATATTGTGATTGAACCAAAAATGAGTTTTGGAACTGGCCATCACGAAACCACACACATGATGCTTCAGCATCTTTTAGAATTGCAGCTAGATGCCAAGTCCGTATTGGATATGGGAAGTGGTACAGGGGTATTGGCAATTTTGGCGGCCATGCGCGGGGCTAAACCAGTAGATGCCATAGATATAGATAACTGGTGCTATCTTAATGCAAAAGAAAACGTGGAGCGCAATAGTGTTGATTTTATTAACGTTTATGAAGGCGACGCTAGTCTTCTAGATGCACAACGATACGACGTTATCATTGCGAATATCAATAGAAACATACTGCTGGAAGATATAGGAAAATATGTAGGTTGTTTGAATCCAAATGGCGTTCTGTTGTTGAGTGGATATTACAAAGAGGATTTAGAATTGATTACTCAAAAATGTAAAAATGAAGGGTTAAGGTTTGAAAAAAATCTCGAAAAAAATAATTGGGTTGCAGCAAAATACGTATTTTAGTTAATAGTAAAATTGTACTGATGAGCACTAAAGAACAAATTTCCGAGGAGCTTCTAATAGAAGAGGAGACCGTAAGACAAAATGAAATCGTTGTTTTTAATGATGATGTGAATACGTTTGACCATGTTATTGAAACATTGATTTCCGTTTGTGATCATACACCCGAACAGGCTGAACAATGCAGCCTTATCGTACATTACAAAGGAAAATGCACGGTAAAAACTGGAGAATACAAAGACTTGGAGCCACGTTGTACTGGCCTTTTGAGTGCAGGTTTGAGTGCTGAGATTATTTGAGATACTAATATTATAAGCTGCCTTAAGGTGGTTTTCTTTTCCTATATTTAAGCAACAGGATTATTAAGTCATTTATGTTGCGAAAATCAATCCTTTTTCTATTATTACTTTCACTTGGCCTTTCTGCACAAGAGTTACCTCCTATTCAGAACTTTTCTCCGCTGGATTACACTGGTGAGAATCAAAATTGGTCTATAACACAGGGTGAGGACAAACATATCTTCATTGCAAATAATCATTCCCTTTTGGAATACGATGGTGTATATTGGCGTAAATATAATTCTCCTAATAATAGTATTATTAGGTCAGTACAGTCAAAAGATGACTTGATTTTGACTGGGCAATACATGGAGTTTGGTTTTTGGCAAAGGAATGTTTTTGGAGAATTGGCTTACACATCTATTTCTAGCCAAATGGAATTTCCAATGGTGGAGGATGAAGAATTTTGGAATATAGTCACTTTAGGGAATTGGGTTCTTTTTCAATCTTTAGATAGAATTTACAGCTATAATATTAAATCTAAAGAGTTTAAATGGATAGAAGCTAAATCAATAAAGGCGCAGATTTTTAAAGTTAATAACACCGTATATTATCAAAATCAAAATAAGGATATTTATCGAATTGAAAATGGAGAGCCTATACTTACAATAGAATCTCAGTCATTAGAGGATAGTAAGGTGGTGGGGATGTATGAAGAGTTGGGTAATCTTGTGCTAATTCTAGATAATGCCAAATTTTTACAAATAGTCGATACTAAACTTATAACTAGAGAGGTTAGGTTGTTGAAACCAATAGGCGATATTGTTGTATACGCTACTGAAAAATTAAAGGATGGTACGTATATCTTAGGAACTATTTCTGATGGTGCTTACCAAATAGATTTCAACGGGGAATTAATACGAGGTATAAATAGAGGAAATGGTCTTAGTAATAATACAATTCTATCCGTCTTTGAAGATGCTGATGAAAACCTTTGGTTAGGTCTTGATAACGGAATTAGCGTTATTAATATGAATTCTCCTTTTAATGAATATAATGACAATAGTGGGCAACTTGGTTCTGTGTATACTTCTAAGTTTTTCCAGAATAAATTGTATTTAGGAACAAATCAAGGCTTGTTTGTAAGGGATTTTGACTCAAAACAGGGATTTAAATTAATAGGAGGTACCGAAGGGCAGGTTTGGAGTTTAGATGCTTTTGATGGTTATTTGCTTTGTGGGCATAACAATGGAACTTACCTTATAAAGGATGATAATGCAGATTTAGTTTCTACCTTCCCAGGTACCTGGGGAATAAAAAGAATTGAAGGGCAACCGAATTTATTTCTCCAAGGTAATTACAATGGTATTTCAATTCTAGAAAAAAAAGGAGGGGATTGGAGCTATAGGAACAAACTTGAGGGTTTTGATATTTCAACCCGTTTTTTTGAAATTATAGACAACAACAAGGTTCTTGTAAACCATGAGATTAAAGGACTTTATAGTTTAACGATTGATGAAGATTTTAGGAAAGTTGAGAATATTGAAACGCATTCCCAAATGGGTTATGGCTCTAGTTTAGTGAAGTATAACAATCAAATTATTTATTCTAGTGTCAATGGAGCTTTTGTTAAAGAAAGTGGTATTCTTAGCTTTAAGCCTGATTCCATTTTAAACCATCTCTTAATAAATGAAGCTGGTGGTATAACCAGTATTGCACTTCCTGATAAAGGAGCAAATAAGCTTTGGTATTTTACTAAGAATGGCTTATCCATGATTTCACCAGAAGTTTTTTCTCAAGCCCTATCAATTACTACGATTCCTATTCCATCTTTCTTTCGGGGAAGTTTAGGAGTAGCGGGTTTTGAAAATATCAATAGGATTTCAGATGATAAATATTTATTAGGTATTTCTAATGGTCTTGTTACTCTAGACTTGGACAAAAGGAAAGATTTAAAACACACCATAGAAATTTCATCAGTTAAAAATTATTCAGAACTCAAAGATGCTTTATTACTTCCGCTTTCTAGCTATTCTGAATTAGCTTTTGAAGCTAATTCTCTATCTTTTTCTTATACAGTGCCACAATATGAAAAATATTCTGAGGTATCTTATCAGTATCGGCTTAAAGGGTTATTTGAAGATTGGAGTACTTGGAATTTTGAGCCAAGTACAAACTTTAATAATCTTATGTATGGGGATTATCTGTTTGAGGTAAGAGCGAAAATTGGCAATACGATTACCACGAATACAGCTAGTTATGGTTTTAAGGTTAATAGACCTTGGTATCTGTCCTACGCTGCTTTGGTCTTTTATTGTCTTACTGTTGTTGCATTTTTTTTAGTACTGCACAGAGCGTACAAACGACACTACACTGCAAAGCAACAAAGAGTTTTAGCAGATGAAAAAAGAAGGTTGAAACGTAAAAAGCTAAAAACCGAAAAGCAACTGGCGCAACTTAAAAATGAAAAGCTAAAAGGTGAAATTGAGAGTAAAAATAGGGAATTAGCGATTTCGACTATGAGCACCATAAAGCGTAACGAATTTCTAAATACCATAAAACAACAGTTAATAAAAGCTGACAACCCAACCCAGATAAAATCCGTCATTAAAACTATAGACCGAAACCTTACTAATGAGGATGATTGGAAGTTCTTCGAAGAAGCTTTCAATAATGCCGATAAGGATTTCCTAAGGACGCTTCAGGAAAAACATGAAGAATTAACACCAAACGATTTAAGATTATGTGCTTACCTAAGACTAAATCTGTCCTCTAAAGAGATAGCTCCTTTATTAAACATATCAATAAAAAGTGTGGAAGTTAAAAGATATCGTTTGCGTAAAAAGATGAATTTAGCACACGAAACGGGTTTGACAGATTATATACTGTCATTTTAAACTATACACTTCTTATCTTAACCACAACATTACCACTACACCAACAAATAGACGATATGATAGTATTTGATATTTATTTCTTTAGAAACTTTTATTTTGCTGATTATTCCGTTTAAAAATTACCATATTCCTAATTATGTTTACCTGAAATTATCAATGTAGTATTTTTGTATAGGTGCGTAAATCGTTAAAGGAATCATAATGTCCATACATTTGAGTGTAATTAAAATTCACTAGAAAATGAGATGTGGAATCATAACAATTATTGTATTACTGTGTACAACCTTAGGGTTTTCCCAAACTAAAACGATAACTGGTACTATTTCTGATGCGTCAGGATTTATTCCAGGTGTAAATATCGTAGCCAAAGGAACAACCAATGGTGTGGTCACCGATTTTGATGGCAATTATCAAATCTCAAATATCACATCGGATGCGATACTAGTTTTTAGTTATCTCGGATACAAGACGGTCGAAATTGTCGTAGGACAACAGGATACTATTAATGTATCAATGGAAGAAGATACTCAGGCTCTAGATGAGGTTGTTGTTGTAGGGTATGGGACGCAACGAAAAAGTAATGTCGTTGGCTCGGTTGTAAGCGTTGAAGTAAATGAGGCGACCGCTGTACCAACCACGAACGTATCCGAAATGCTTCGAGGTAGGGCTGCCGGTGTTCAAGTGAACCTCGGGGATGCAAGACCTGGTGGAGCTTCTAATATCGTGATTAGGGGAAATGTTTCGGTTGCACCCAACGGGAATTCACCTTTGATAATTGTTGATGGTTTGCCATTTGATAACTTAAATGATGTAGCACCGGACGATATTGCTAGTATTGAAATTCTTAAGGATGCTTCTTCTACGGCCATTTATGGTTCAAGAGCATCGAATGGTGTGATTTTAGTTACTACTAAAAAGGGAACGGTAGGAAAGGCAACCATTACTTATAATGGGTATACCACGGTCCAAACCGTAACCCGAAACTTTAATCTATATGATGGATCCCAGTTTATTGATTTAAGAAGAGAAGCAAATAGAAATAGGTTTACTGGCGATTATTTAAGAGATGAAAACGTCTTCAGTCCTTTTGAACTAGATGCAATTGAGAATAGGGAATTCGTTGATTGGGAAGATAGGACACTTACAGATGCACTGATTCAAAGTCACTCCGTAAGTTTTTCAGCAGGTACGGAGAAGACTAAGATATTTTCAAGTCTTAATTACTTTTCTCAAGAAGGTATTATTCCAAATTCTGGTTTTGACAGGGGTACTTATAAATTGAATCTTGAGCATAAAGTGACAGATAAATTAACATTCCGGGGTATACTGAATTATCAAAATGCTACTCAGGATCAAGAAACTGGCGGCCTGAATTTTACTACTATTACCCCTTTAGCAAAGCCTTTTACGGATGATAATGAATTGATAAAATTTTATTTAGGAAATTCTATAACTGCCGTAAACCCGCTTTGGGATCAAAGAGAATCTACCGATAGGTCAAAAATAAATCTTACCGATATAAATCTAAATTTAACGTATGATTTCACACCCAGCTTTAGTTATACTCTAAATACATTTTTGAGAAATAGAAATACCAATCGAGGTATATATAGGTCTTCATTGCATTCTGCTGGAGATGAAGGAATAGGAGGTATCGGTGTAATATCCAATACCTTATTTAAGCAAGTCTTAATAGAAAATATATTCAATTACACTCCACAGATTGGAGAAAATCATAATTTAGATATAACAGGTGTTCAAGCTTTTGATGAGCAGTCTAATGAATATACCCAAATTGATAAGTCAGGATTCACTAATAATTCCCTTGGCTTTAATGGTGATGCCACGACTTTACTTGCCAACGAAAGAAATGTTTCTGAACGGCGGCTTCTTTCTTTCTTAGGAAGGGTGCGTTATGGATATTTAGATCGTTACTTATTGGAGGCTACGGCAAGGGCGGATGGTGCTTCCGTATTTGCAGCCAATAATAAATGGGGGTTTTTCCCAGCTGTTTCTGTAGCATGGAAAGCACATCAAGAACCATTCATGCAAAATATAGAGAGCATAGATGAAATGAAATTTAGGGTCAGTTATGGTGCAACTGGAAACCAAGGAATTAATTCATTAGAGTCCTTGGGTGTAGCAGATGATAGACCTTACGTATTCGGTGGGCAAACGGTGGGTGGGTCAACTGCTTCATCTCGTTTACCGAATCCGAACTTAAAATGGGAAACTACTACAACATTGAATACAGGTGTTGATTTTAGATTGTTCAATAACTTTTTTGAGGGTACGGTAGAATATTACAAAGCAAATACAACTGATTTGTTATTAGACCGGGCAATTGCAGGTACAACGGGTTTCAATGTGATTCGATTTAACGTTGGGGAATTACAAAACCAAGGTCTTGAAGCATCCTTAAATACTAATTTTGTTAGAAAAGAAAACTTCAGCTGGACTATGGGGCTTATTTTTTCCAAAAATAGAAACGAAGTTATTTCGCTTACTGGTGAAACTGATGTAAACGGTACTCCTATTGACGTAAATGATAGTTCTGGAAGACGACTCTCTGTTGGTCAATCCATTAACAATATTTGGTTACCTAAGTATGATGGAATTTATCAGGTAGGTGATGATATCGCAGGTTCGGGAGACCCGTTGGCACAGCCAGGAGATGTAAGGGTTGTAGATCAAGATGGTAACGGACAAATAGACAACCGTGATAATGTATTTACCAACACGGATCCTGATTGGTTTGGATCGATTACAAACACATTTCGTTATAAGAATTTTGAGCTTTTCGCAGATATTTACATTGTTGAGGGTGCCACCCGACTAAATACCGTGCTTGCCAATGGTGAATTATGGAAAGGTGCGATAAATGGAATAAGGACAAAATATTACACTCCAGAATTTCCGTCTACTGAATATCCAAGACCAAAACCGGATACACATTTACATCTTTTTCCCTTTGCAGTGCGAGATGCGTCTTATGTTCGTTTGAGAACATTAACATTTGGGTATAACCTTCCTAAAGAATCTCTTTCTAAAATTGGGTTAAAGAGCGTGAAGTTGTACGCAACAGGAACCAATTTGTTCACGTTTACCGATTTTAAATCGTATAGCCCTGAACAAAACCCAATTAATAATGATAATGGAACTTCGTTTCCGGAAACAAGAAATATTACCATTGGAACGAACATAACATTTTAGGAAACTAGTGATGCATTACCAATTTACAAAGGAACTAACGCCTGTATATGAGGTTTGGGTTGTCATTCTTAATTATATTTTAAAATAAATAAATAGCAACAGATGAAAATTATAAATGGTTATTTGTTATCGAAAAGATTTTTTGCCATACTTATTACGCTTACCTTATTTACATCTTGTGAAGAGGATTTTCTGGAAGACAAATTATTGTCTGATACTTCGGTAGATTTTTTATACTCTTCGCCCGAAGGCCTTGAAAATGCTGTAGTTGGACTTTACACTTTAAACCGTAGAATTTACGAAGATGGCAGGCTTAACGGTACCATTCCCTTAATCTTACAAGCAAAGAGTGATTTGTCCGCTGGTATAACCGGTGAGGTATCACTTTATAGCAGACTTCTATGGGGTGCAAGCTTAGGCGATTTTGGAACCGCAGAGGGTATAAATGCCTATTGGGTATATTATTATGAGATAGTTGATCGGGCAAATGCTGTTATCCAAGGCGCTGAAAATTTAACCGATATAGATGAGGATAGAAGAAATCAAATTCTAGCCGAAGCAAAAACAATGAGGGCTAATTCTTACTTTATTCTGTATCGACTATTTAATAACATTTTCGTAAATACGAATCCTACAACACCAGAAAATGCTTTTGATTTACCTCAGAATAAATCTTCTGAAGAGGAAATATTTACCTTGTTGCGTGCAGATTTGGATTTTGCAATAGAAAATCTTAGTTATAATCCAGAACAATTTGGTAGGTGGAGTCAGGGTTCGGCACGACATTTACGAGCTATGGTCGCTATGTGGGAAAGCGATTGGACTGAGGCCGCTGCTCAAACAGATGCTATCATACAGAGTGGCAATCACAATTTAATTGCTACAACCCAGGAGGTTTTTGCAGGTGATCTTAATCATCCTGAAACCTTGTTTGCCGTCAATTTTGAATTTCAAACTATTGGTGGGGGAGCTCCTCATATTATGAATTGGAATATGGTGTCCTCTTATGCAGAGGCTCCTGGTCTAGTTCAGTCAGTGGAAAATGGAGGAGCTGGAGCTGGTTTCATTTCTTTGAATCAATATCTGATTGACCTTTTGAACGAAGATTCAAACGATAGTAGAAAGGATAGAGGATACTATATTTTTGAATATGAGTATAACGATGAAGCTTCACTACCTGAAGGAAAAATGTTGGGAGACCCACTGGATTTGTATGAAAATAGTGAGACCGACCAGAATGAATTTATGCTGTATTACAGAAGGCAAAATCCAGGGGTTATTAAGTTTTTTGATGAAAATGTAGAACCCACCGATAGGAACCACTTCAAGAACATTATGGTCTACAGATTGGCAGAAACCTACCTCATGGGTGCTGAAGCACATATGATGCTTGGTAATACGTCAAAAGCCTTAGAATATCTAAATGCTGTGAGAACTAGAGCTAATACGGCGCCTGCTTCCGAAATTGATTTGCAGGCCATATTGGATGAAGGAGCGCGAGAGCTGGCTTTTGAAGGACAACGTTGGTATACACTAAAGCGAACTGGAAAATTGTTTGAATTTTTATCAGACCACATGAATAACGATAATCTTAATGAATCATACCCAGAGGGAAATCCAAAGGTCATTTTAAGGGAGTACATGCAAAATTGGCCTATTCCTCAGCAGCAAATTGACCTGTTAGGATCAAATTATCCTCAAAATGATGGATATAACTAAGGGCAGATAAATTTGGTAAACTAAAAAACTACGACATGAACCGTAATAGGATTAAACAGTATTTAAAAAGCATAAACTTACCTTTAACAGGAACACTTTTGGTGTTTGGTGTTTTCAGTATTATAATTTCTTGTGAGGTCGAAGATGATATTCCTCCCAAGTCGGCATTTGTAGCCCCTGAACCTGTGCCAGAGGGTGAACCTTGTACCTTTGGCGTTATTGTTCCCAACATTGCAGAGGGCATAGATTTTGAATGTGGTGCACCGGAAACCAGCGTTTTTGGGGAGGCCGATGGTTCCGTTGTAATTGAAGCCATAGATAACCCAAACAAGGAAGGAATTAATACTTCGGAAAAAGTAATGCAAGTTACCCAATCTGAAGGGGTAGCTGGCTTTGCTGGTTTTTTCTTTGATTTAGCTACCAAGATAGATTTTTCTGAAAATCAAGCCATTAAAATAAAAGTATTTTCCCCTGCCGTTGGGCAAAATGTAAATTTGAAGATTGAAGATAGTGCTGATGGATCTCTTTCAACCGAGGTTATATCAGTGACTACCGTTGCGGGGCAATGGGAAGAACTATCTTTTCCATTTACTGCGGGCGATTCCGATAAGTATGAGCGTATGGTTCTGTTCTTCAATTTTAACGGGGACAAAGACGCGCCAACTGTTCATTTATTCGATGATATTGTTTTGGGTGAGGCAGGTGAAACTCCCCCTATAGTTGAAGATGAAGAACCTACAACTGCTGCACCAGCTCCAATATTAGCAGAATCAGATGTAATTTCAATTTATAGTGACGTCTATACTCCAATTACGGTTAGTGAATTACCAACGGAATGGTCTAACTCTGGTTTTGAAGAAGTTCAGATTGAAGGAAACAATACCATTAAGTATGCTAATCTCGATTTCACAGGAATCGTAACAGATTATGGAAATCCTACTGATTTAACTGCTAAGTCCTATGTACATTTTGATTATTGGACAGCTGAAGGAACAGAGCTAGGAATTAAACTTGTAAATACTGCAGTAGATCCTGTACAGGAAGGCTTGGAATCTGTTGGTACAGTAATTCAAGGACAGTGGGTTAGTGTAGATATTCTATTGGACAATTTTACAATGGATAGATCACAGGTAACTCAAATAATATTTGACAATTTAGCCTCTGAAAGTGCCACTTTTTATATAGATAACCTTTATTTCCATGATGGGCAGCCTACTATTCCACTAGTTGCCGCACCTACACCAACAATTGATGCTGCTAATGTAATTTCAATTTATAGTGACGCATATACACCAATTACTGTTAGTGAATTACCAACAGAATGGTCTAACTCTGGTTTTGAAGAAATTCAGATTGAAGGAAACAATACAATCAATTATTCTGATTTGGTATTTACAGGTATTGTTACAGATTATGGAAATCCAACAGATTTAACAGGAATGGATTTTGTTCATTTTGATTATTGGTCTCTAGATGTTTCAACACTAGGTCTCAAATTTGTTAATACTGCTGTTGATCCAGCGCAGGAAGATATTGAATCTCCAGAGACCATAGAATTAGGAACTTGGGTTAGTGTAGATATTCCATTAGATAATTATGCCCTTGACCGTTCTCAAATTACTCAAATTTTATTTGATGCTTTAGGCAATACGGCAAATATTTATATTGATAATTTATTTTTCTACAGTGCACCCCCTACAGAACCTAGTGCTGCTGCACCTACACCAACAATTGATGCTGCTAATGTAATCTCAATATACAGTGACGCATATACACCAATCACTGTTAGTGAATTACCAACGGAATGGTCTGGTGCCGGTTTTGAAGAATTTCAATTAGAAGGAAACAATACCATTAAATATTTTAATCTCGATTTTACGGGAATCGTAACGGATTATGGAAATCCTACAGATTTGACAGCTATGACCCATGTACATTTTGACTATTGGACTGCTGATGGATCAGAGTTAGGAATTAAGTTAGTAAATACAGCAGTAGACCCTGCACAGGAAGACTTGGAATCTGTTGGAACAGTAACACAAGGTCAATGGGTAAGTGTAGATATCCCATTAGACGATTTTGCAATGGATAGATCTCAAGTTACTCAAATATTATTGGATAATTTAGTAGCTAATGATGCAAGCATTACTGTGTATATAGATAACCTTTATTTTTACAATTAGGAAAAATATAAGAACACCAGTTATACGAATAGCATATCAGCGTAAATAGGTTGAATAATGAAAGTACAAAAGAATACTAGGTGTAATCTTTTTAGAACAATGAGCTATATAAACATTATTTTTTTATTGTTATGTATTGCTAGTTCATGTAGTTCTGGCGAGGCGCCTGTTGCTGATAGCAATGTTACCAACCTAGCCGTTGAAGTTACCTTGGTGGGTGCTGATGAGCAGAATCCTAATGGCGATGGTTCTGGCCTTGTACGAGTAACTGCGGAAGCTGTTAATGCTACTAAATTCGCCTTTAGATTTGATAATGGAGCTGTACTGGATAGTGATTCAGGAACTATGGAGTATGTCTTTTCTGAAGAAGGAACCAATACGTATAGCGTTGTGGTCTGGGCTTATTCGAACACTGGGGAATTTATAAATGAAACGGTAAGCGTTACTGTTTATAAATCCGATGAGTTATTTACAACCTTGGTTTTTTATGACGAGTTTGACAACGAAGGTAGTCTTGATGTGGATAAGTGGTTTCATCAAGTGATACCCCCGAATAACGGAAGTTGGTACAATGGAGAATTACAACATTATACAAACCGTTCCGAAAATTCCAATGTGAGTAATGGAACGCTGAAAATAAATGCTATTAAAGAAGAATTCACTACCAGCGGTGCTACAAAATCATATACGTCAGCCAGATTGAATTCAAAATATGTATTTACTTATGGTAAAGTAGAGGTCAGAGCAAAATTACCAAATGAACAGGGTACCTGGCCCGCTATTTGGACTTTAGGGGCGAATATAGATGAGCCTGGAAATTATTTTGGCGATGAGTACGGGAGTGTAGGGTGGCCCGCTTGTGGTGAAATAGATATTCTGGAACAGACGGGATGGGATAAGTCCAAAACATTGTCCTATTTCCATTGGGGAGATACCAATACCGGGGAGTATAAAACTGATGGAGGAGACCTCGTAACCCCAGGTACTACAGAAAATTTTCATGTATATTCCCTTGAATGGACTAGCAGCAGTATGATTGCCAGTATAGACGATGAAGTGGTTTTTGAACTTTCTAATACAGTCGATAAACCATTTGATAACCCGCACTATCTACTTTTAAATTTAGCATTAGGCGGAAATTTAGGAGGTGAAGTTTCAGAGAATTTTATTGAGGATACTTTTGAAATCGATTATGTAAGAATTTACCAATAATAGATTTAAAGTTGTCAATTTTATTTTAAAGAAAACCAGTAGTTAATTACTGGTTTTTTTATGTAATAATCATAAAAGGAACTTAATACAATTTTAGTATCTTGAAAGCCGCTAAACCAACCAAATATGAAATCTTCCGACACTGCCGTTCAAATGAATAAATCTTACACTGTATTAATCAGCTTAATTGTTGCGTTAGGTGGGTTTTTGTTAGGTTTTGATAGTGCTGTTATTTCTGGCGCTATCAAGGGCATAACTATCTATTTTGAGATGACAGATGCCATGCTTGGGTTTGCTGTTGGTTGTGTAGTTTTTGGAGCTATGGCAGGGAATCTACTTGCCGGGCCGCTTGCAGATAAATTTGGTAGAAAGAAAGTGCTAATCGCAGTTGCTGCACTTTTTGCTGTCTCGGCAACATGGTCAGCTTTGGCTACGGGTTATAATGAATTTATTATCGCCCGGATTATTGGTGGTATTGGAATTGGTGGGGCAATATTGATTGCGCCTATTTATATTGCAGAAATCGCACCATCAAAATTAAGAGGAAGCTTGGTTTCCTTCAACCAATTAAACATTGTTATTGGTATCTCGGTAGCTTATTTTTCGAACTATTTTTTAGTAAAGATGGAAGGCGATAGTTGGCGTTGGATGCTTGGTGTTGAGGCGATACCAGCTTTTATTTATTTCCTGGCCTTATTTACGGTGCCTAGAAGTCCAAGATGGTTGATACAACGATTGAATAAAGTAGAATTGGCTCGTGTAGTATTAATGAAAATAGGGGGTGAGCAATATGCCGAAACAACAATTATAGAAATTCAAAAAGGAGTTGATAAAAAAGAACCTAAGGGGAAATTAGCTGATATTTTTCAAAGTAAATATTCCGTTATTATGGTAATTGCTTTAGGCATTGCCTTTTTCCAACAAATTACGGGTATTAATGCTGTTTTCTATTATGCGCCTACCATTTTTGAGCAAGCTGGAGGTAGCACAGATTCTGCTTTTTTACAAGCAATCGTTGTAGGTTTAACAAATCTTGTTTTTACTTTAGTAGCTATTTGGTTAATAGACCGGTTGGGAAGAAAACCGTTATTACTTATAGGCTCTAGTTTTATGACTATAGCTTTGCTAATGGCTGCTTTTGCTTTTAATAATGCTACTTATGAGTTTAATGAGGATACGCTTGCAAAGGTTGAAAGTGTAGAAATTAGAACACTTCTTTCAGATTTAAACGGACAATCTTTTGAAAGTCAAGGAATGCTTTTTGAAGCTATTGAACAGAAATTAGATGACGCACAATTTCTCGACTTTAAACGAAATCAAATTTCAAACTTTATACAAATTAATGCAACCTTGGTACTTATTGCAATTTTATTGTATGTAGCATCTTTTGCCATTTCTTTGGGGCCTGTAATGTGGGCTTTATTATCTGAAGTATTTCCAACTAAAATAAAAGGTATTGCAATTTCAGTTGTGGGATTCTTTAACTCGCTGGTTAGTTTTTCTGTTACTCAAATATTCCCATGGGAACTTTCTAATTTTGGTCCAACACTAACTTTTGGCATTTATGCACTATTTTCTTTATTAGCAATCCTATTTATTCAAAAGTTTGTAATAGAAACTAAAGGAAAATCTTTAGAAGAGGTAGAAGAAATGCTGGTTAGAAAATAAACAAGTATTAAGGTATTTTCAAAGCTACTGTGACCAAATAAATTTAAAATATCAAATAACCGATTATAGTGTTTTAACGATGGATTATATTAAAATAAACAATGAAGGTTTTTATAAAATAGAAAACAGCGACT